>OBEQ010032551.1_pt1 | contig 37667 bp, 59 predicted proteins | sample 1670901 | NCBI WGS metagenome assembly OBEQ01 (sample SAMEA104232315, study PRJEB22302) | groundwater metagenome | biome: forest; feature: aquifer; material: groundwater | place: USA | collected 2011-08-07 | depth 5.4 m | reverse complement strand
TCGGGAGGCCCTGGGTGGAGCGTCGCCCGCACTGGCGACGATGGCGGTCAGCCGCCGCGCCCCAAGCACGGACGTCCAGATTTTCCTGACCACCCTCCAGGACCAGCAGGCGAGGGACGTCTGGGAGGGGATGACCCCTGTGCAGCGACGCGCTGTAGCTGAGAAGGCCGGGTATGCTGTGACCGGTTCCAGCGCTCGGACGGCCAGGTCTTCCTGGGAGGCGTTGCCCAAGAGGGTCCACGCGAAGCTGGCTCCCGCTCTTGTGCCGGGGATGTTCAGCGTGGGCGAGATTGAGGCGGCCAAGGCCATCCCGGAAGAAGAGCCGGTTGTGCCCATTCGCGACTTGCCCAGCACCGAGGCGCCGGTGGCCCCTCCGACCCCTGCCCCTGTGCTCTCAAGGGAGACTCCCGAGGACGTGTGGAAGAGCAACGCCAAGTACATCAGGACGGCAGTTCCCGCCTACACGCCGCAACAGTTCGGCCCGATGACCGACCTGGAGATCATCACCAAGGCTGTGGCGAATGGCCAGAACATCCTCCTGCTTGGGCCGACAGGCGTCGGCAAGACGAGCGTGCTTGAGCGGGTGGCGCATACTCTGGGCTACCCGTACCTGTCCGTGAACCTCAACGGCGGAACAACCGTGGAGGACTTCCTGGGCCGGTGGGTTCCAAAGGAGAGTGGTGGCTTCGAGTGGACCGACGGCGTGCTCATCAAGTTTATGAAGTTCGGAGGCCTCCTGGTGACCGAGGAGGTCAACGCTGCGGGCGCCGATATTCTCTTCGCGCTTCACCCCGTCATGGACAAGAAGGGGTCCGCCCGCCAGGTGATCCTCACGGCGAAGGACGGCGAGCCGGTGAACGCACATCCCAAGTTTGTGTTCGCCGCCACCATGAACCCGTCCAGTCCAGAGTATGAAGGGACTCGTCCCCTGAATCAGGCGTTCCAGGACAGGTTTGACGTTGTTCTGGAGTTCACCGGCCAGAACATCCCGCAGATCATCAAGGATAAGCCGCTGGTGGAGATGTACGAGCGCCTGCGGCCTCTGGTGGTGTCGGGAGAGGCGCAGGGTATCCTGAGCACCCGAGGCCTGAAGCAGTACCTGGAGAACCGGACCCTGTATGGCCCAGAGATCGCCAAGATGATCTTCCTACAGAAGTTCGAGCCGGTGTTGGCCCGTAAGGTTGTGGATGACGTCTTCAATAACTCCCCCGGGCTGTAGGGCCCGTCCATGACAACCACCCTCGCCGCCTCTTCTCCTCTTGGGGTGTGGCCCACCCAGGATGCGATTGACCTCGCCCATGCAAACTGGGATGCGCTTGCCCTTTCTGTCCAGCGCGGGGCTTTTACCTTCTTGGGCCTGCGTGTCCCGCCAAAGATGGCAGGGACGGACAAGATCTCTTTTGCGAGCGTGCTTGCCCTTCCCGCGACCCTGCGTGATAGGTTTTTAGAGCAACTGCTCAAGGGAACGGCCTACGATAAGGCGCTCTGGAACCCGACGATAACCCCGGCGGCTGTTACGCCTGTCCCTGCCCCGTCCCCTGCCAGGTCATGGCCTACCCAGGACGACATAGACTTCGCTGAGGCCGAGTGGGGGAAGTACACCCTTCAGGCGCAGGTCGGGCTTTTCCTCTTGATTCGCGTGCTCACCCCGATTGCCGACCCTGTTACTCACCTGATTCCCTGGTCGAAGGTGCGCTACCTGTCAGGCGGGAAGTTCCACGAGGCGCTTGTGGCCATCCTCTCCGCAACGCCCCATGCCAAGCCACCGCCCATCGTGACTCCCATCCCGCCTGCCCCCAGCTCCTCCTGGCCGTCTGCTGCCGACCTGGAGTTTGCAGACGCCCGGTGGACGCTGGCGAGGGCGAAGGAGCGGCGGGACTGGCTGACCACGGCCAGGATACGCTACACGGGCATGAGGGTGAACGCCACCATGCTGCGTCTCACCTGGGCCTGGGTAACGGGCGCCCCTGGTCGTATTGACCCGGCACGAAACCCAAGGCTACACATTGAGCGGGTGCGTGAGGTGGGGCGGCTTATCGTGGCTGTTCTGGAGGGCACGTCCCACGACAAGCCCGCTGCCCCTATTGTCCCGGCGCCTGTCGCCCCGCCGCCCGTTGTGCCAGGCGCGGCCCTGACCGCTGCCGAGGCCAACGTCAAGGCCCCAGAACGTAGGGGCAGCGTCATCAAGGAGCGGCAACGGCTTCTAGCGAGCTACTACGCGAGGAAGCCCGTGCACTTTGACCTCCTGAAGGGGCCATCCTATGCGGCCTACAGCACAGCGCCTCCAGCGGCCGCTGTTATCACCATAACCTCCCCTGGGGCCTACGACCAGGCCGAGTTTGCCACCATCCAAGGCTTGACGCTCCATGAGATAGCCCATCTGCTCTACACAACGCCCGTAGGGAGGGCATGGCCCGGAATCTCGGTGTTTTCCGAGTGGCACAAGTACTACAACATTCTGGAGGACGCCCGTATCGAGTGGATCATGGTCAACCGGTGGAGAGTGAAGGACCACTTCATCCGCCTGATGAAGGTCATGGAGATGAAGCACCCCCTACTCATGTGGGGCCGCCGCCACTACTTACCTTACGCTGTACCTGCCCCTGAGCCTCCACGGGTGCCCGACCTGATTGATGAGTACATGGGGAGCCTGGACATAAAAGACAGGGTCGAACTTGCGGAGGAACTAGCCAAGATATACCACAAATACCCCCCGGTGCTGCCGCCCTCGCCATTTGCAGAGGAGAAGGCCGAGGGTGATAGTGGGGCGGACCCATCCCTTGATGCCAGGACGCCGGAGCAAAAGGCTGACGAAAATAAGGCTGCCGCCGACCACAGGGAGAAGTCCAAGAAGGACAAGGCGGAGCGCGCGAAGGCAAAGCCCAAGGACGAGAAGAAGCCAAAAGACAAGAAGAAGGACGAGGAGCCAGATAAGAAGTCCAAGGGGGAGAAGAAACCCAAGGAGGACAAGGGCGAGGATGATGACGAGAAGAAGCCCGGGGATGACAAGAAGGAGGAGAAGGAGAAGGAGAAGGAGAAGAAGCCGCCCGGCGGCGGCCCTCCCCCTCCCCCACCGAAGCCAGAACGCATCCCCGCCGAGGACTTGGAGGACCTTCTCCCCAAGCTGTTCGAGGGTACGGTCATTCTGGAGACAGGCCAGACTATTGGCGGCCTTGTCAAGGGCATCCTGAAGGACATGGGCAAGGGCAAGGGGGGGGAGCCATGACCAGCCCCCCGCCCCTAGCCACTCCTGGTCCCGCCGACGCGTCCCGGTACAAGAGCAAGGCCGAGGCGCTGAAGGCGTTGACTCACGTCATCCAGGATGCCGAGGACGCCCTGAAGTTCCCTGAGCAGGTCACCCCTGCGGACGTTGCGCGCGTCCGGGAAATCTACCAGGAGGCGTTGCCCTGGATCCTCGACGCACAGGCGTCAGCCAAGAAAGAAGACAAAGAGGAAGCCAAGCCCCCTGGTCCGCCCCCGCCCCCTCCCGGCCCAAAGGAGCGCACCAACGCCGAGAAGTCCTGGGACGAGGCCAGGAAGGTCAAGCGGCTTTCTGATAGGGCCGTGGCCGCCCACGCTGCGGGGGACTACCTGGGCGAGCTCGTCGCCGCCAGGGAGGGCATCTTGGCCACTCGCGCCTCTGCCAAGCACGCGGAGGCTGCCGCTTATGACCAGGAGCGTGCAGGGCACAACGTCGCAGCGGGTCGCACCCGGGCCGAGGCGACACGGGCGCAGGACGCCGCCAACGCCTGGGAGCGTGAAATAGAGGGGCTGGAGCCGGAAGCCCGCACGCAGGGGGTGTCTCGTATTGCGGGCATCCTGCGTAAACGTGCGGGCATGATGCAGGGTGCAGGGGCGGGCGCCGCAGGGGCCGCCGCGAGCGCTGCAGGGGCCGCCGCCGCTGGAGGGGGGGATGATGGGGGTGACGACGGGGGAGAGCCCGGCCCTAGCCCTGGCCCGGGCGACGATGGCGACGATGACGACGATGAGGATGATGGCGGGGATGACGACGGCGGGGGAGGCGATAACGACGACGAGGATGAAGATGAGGAGGACGCGGACGCCGGCGAGGACGAGGCCATCAAGCGCGCTGAGGACGAGGCGCAGAAGGACTTCGATAACGCCAATAAGAACCTCAAGGCCGGCTCTGACCAGAGCGACCAGGGCACGGACGATAACACAATGGGGGTGCCGCCGCCCCTGGCCGTGCCCACCTATGAGAAGCTCAAGCGGGTCTTGTTCAACTTGAAGGTCGGCCTGGAAGCCCGCATGGTGCATGGGCTCCGGTCGGGCAACGTGAACATGGGGCGGGCTATGCAGTTCCCAAAGACAGCGGACATTCGCATCTTCGAGAAGCGCCTGCCGTCCCGTGTGGGGGCGGCCAAGATCGCCGTGGCGATAGCCCTGGACGTCAGCGGGTCTATGACAGAGAACGACAAGGGCCATCAGGCGCCGAAGGGGGCGCTGGCGGTGTCTGCGGCGCTCTTTGACCTGGGTCATGAGGTGGAGATCATCGGCTATGGGGACACCAGCACGCCCGTAGGGGCTATGAAGCAGCGCGGCCGGCCGGCGCAAATCCCTGTTCCTATTCCCATGAACGGCACGAGCTGGGATAGCGCCCTCCCGTTCATGGCGGGGTTCCTGTTCAGGGCAAGGGCCCCCACGCGGGTTGCGCTTGTCTTCACTGACGGCGACATCCGGCAACGCACCGTCGACCAGTGGGCCCACATCCAGGCGTTGGCGAGACAGCGGGTGCCCACGTTCTACATCCAACTTAGTGACCAGCCGGAGCTGGCCCAGCAGCAGCATCCCGATCTGGCGCCCTGGGATGCCTGGTACGAGATCGCGGACATGGCGCAGTTGCCAGACCTGTTCAAGAAGATTGTCGCTTCGGTGGCCCAGCAGGTTGCCAGGAAGGCCGTCGCCCGCCGGTAATCCCGGTGGTATACTTAGGTCATGCCCAAAGCAAGATGCAGCCAAGGAAGGGAGGCATAGAGCGTGTACGAGACAGAGATAGCCGATCTTGAGACGTCGTTGCGTAAGGCCCTGGACATAGCCGAGCGCCTGCTCCAGGCAGTCAAGGCCCCCGGGGAGAACCCGTGGGTGGCGGCGACCCTGGGGAAGCAGCTTGAGTACCAGACTGTCCCCCTGCTCAAGGGTCTAGCCATGGGGGAGGACACCCTTGGCAGTGTGCCGAACCTCAGACGGACCGCCGAGTTCAACACGCCATCCGGGGCGTCGGCCTCCAACCGGCGCGGCTACCCTATCAAGGAGAGTGCCCCCGAAGAGCGGCGTCCTGCTTTTCTAAAGGTCACTCGCTAGGCCTGCCTGGAGATTGCCGTGCCTGAGCTCCACCAGCATCCTGACATGGCTGCTCTCGGCCCTAAGACCTGGGCGCGCCTTCACCAGTGGGCCGCCGAGTTCAAGGCCGCGGTGGGGGATAGCTGTGGGTGCGGTGACTTCGCGGTCATGGGGATGCGGGCTTTCCATGATCTGGTCAACTTCAAGCTCGGAAAACCGCTCAAGCACCAGTACGACTTTGATAGGACCGCTCAGGAGTTCCATTCGGCTGTTCATCCGGGGCCACATACTGGACAGGCCGAGGGCGCGTTTATGGCGTCCCCTCCGCCTTTTGGCTGGCCGGGGGGTAAGCGGCTCCTTGCTAGGCACATCATCGCGCTCATGCCGCCCCACCAGACCTACGTGGAGCCGTTCGTCGGCGCCGGGGCCGTGTTCTGGGCCAAGCCTCGTAGCCAGGTAGAGGTCCTGAGCGACGTGAACCCCGACCTGATGCGCTTCTACCAGGGCATTGCCACGATGGAGTCCTGTGACGTTGTGGGGTTGACCCGGGACTGGGACGGGATCAAGGAGCGGGACGGGCGACTGACCCCCTGCGAGTTCTTGGCCGAGGTGAACTGTAGCTTCAGCTCGGACACCAACGGGGGATTCACGCCCCAGCGGTCAACCTGTAAGAACGGCGGGCCCTTCCATAACCATATGGCCGAGTACCGCCAGCGCATCGAGGGGGTCCATGTGCTCAAGGGTGACTGGGAGCCGGTAGTACGAAAGTTCGACAGCCCCGACACGTTCTTCTACCTGGACCCGCCGTACACCCGTGGCTGGAAGGACTACAAGGGCGGCGACCAGGACCAGCTTACCAGGCTCGGGGCGGTGCTCCCAGTGCTCCAGGGGAAGTGGCTGCTCTCTTACGACGACACACCTGAAGTACGGGCTGCCTTCCCGGGCTACGAAATGCGCTCCCTTGAGACGTCCAGGAAGCTCGGCCCCAACCCTGAGAACAGGGAGCGGGCGAGCGAGCTTTTGATCGCGAACTACCCGCTCCCTAAGTTCAGGGCCGCCCAGCCCGCAGCCATGGCCGAGGGCACGGGCATCTACCCGTTCCTTGACCCAGAGGAGTATGATGAGGACGAAGAGGAGACGAACCCCGATGGCCCGACCATCCGGCACCGCAAGGGCAAAGGCAAGGGCAAGAAGCGCAAGGTGGAACCCATGAAAGCCAACAACTTCGATGAGTGGACGCTTAGTGACTTTGAGTTAAGGGATAGGCCCTGGTGGTCAAAGGCGAAGGAAGCGGCCTATTTAGCTGCGCTCGATAGGGCGGAGGAGAAGTATCATCGAGAGGGTGATGAGAGATACGCGGAAGCCATTCGCTCCATGCCTAAGCGAAAGGATGGAGAGTCGGATGCCGAGCTTTTAGATCGTATCCACATCTGGCAGTCGAGAATACGGGAGGAGGGTAGGAAGCAGCGTGGCTATTCCCAGGCCGAGGCGGATAAAGCGGCCGTGCCCTCGGCCAACTTCTCCAACGCCTTCCTGGATATGCTTCTTGGCACGGCGGGCCAGGCGGTGGTTGCGACGCTGGCCTCTACCATTGTGGCCCGGGCCCTCGGTGGCGGGGCCGTTGCTATTTCCGGCAGCCCCCAGGCCGTCCTCAAGGTGATTGACGACCGTGCTTCCCGCTGCAAGGACACTGAGACTTGGGATGGAGAGATGTGCAAGCCCAAGGACGTCGGGATCACGGGCGGGGCCAGCGTCGTCAGCCCGGCCCATGTTCAGGGGGACCAGGCCCAGGTGGACGTGGGCACCCTATTAGAGGAGATCAACGCCTCGTTGAATAACCCTTCGACGATGGGGGAGATTGACGCCGATACGCTCAGGGTAGTCAGGGGGTAGGTTCTATGGGAGGAGGGGCGTGGATCGTTGTGTCGCACTCTATGACGCATACTCCCGACGTTGTTTCTTACCCTGTATCAATGGCGACGAGCGGTCAAGTGGCACTAGCTGTAATCGCTTGCGGGGTGATGCTTGCTTGCGGCGTATTCCTGGTGATGAACGTGGTCCATAGAGAGAGGCGGTAGGCGCATGAACAACATCCCGCAGATTGAAGTCGGCATGATGCTCTGCCGCCTGCCAGGGGGCGCCCTGACCAGGGGCGCTATCGGCGTGGGTTCGGCCACGGGGGTCCAGTTCCCCGATACTTGCCCTGCGGGGAGCAAGGTTGCGGGGAGCTTTCACACGCACCCATCCAGCGGGGGCGGGAGCATCCTGCCCAGCGCCCAGGATATGAGAGAGGCCAAGCGGGTCAGGATGCCGGCGCTCTGCATCGCCAACGAACGCCAGACGCAGTGCTACAAAGTGCGGGGCGTCCAGGCGGCAAACAGACGCGGGAGGTAGGCCCGTATGCCGTTCATAGTTCTGGGAGCCTTGATCTTCCTGGACCAGTTCAGGAGACATGGGCGTTTCCTTGACACAGGAGACACGAATAATCACGAGACTTGGGGCCTTGTGTCGTTGGCGTTGGGTGTCGGGATGCTCTACGGCGCGAGTGAGAAAGGTAGGAGGTAGGTCATGTCTAACGACAACACGGTGCTGCTGGTTGCGGGGGCTATTGTGGCCGTCCTGTTGCTGGGCAAGAAGCCAAGCCCTGGCCCGGGCGGGCGAACGGTGGTCTCTGGGGATGTCCAGTCCGTCCAGGTTAGCCAAAACGCACGGATGGCAACCCACAAGATACAGAAGGGGCCTGCTGACAAGGTGGTGGTGGCCGCGACCTACTCTGTGGCGGCGAAGAAGCCCGATGGTACTTTCTGGGCGACCTGGCCCTACAAGTTCTTTATCCGGGCGACCAAGGGTGCAACGGCCCTGTATTCAGATATGTCGCCCGCCATCTCACTCCCGCAACTGGACGATCAGGTGTGGTCGGGAGCGGGTTTCGGGTTCTACCTGGACCCAACCAAGCTCGCGAACGGGGACTTAGTGAGTGTTACCGTCCAAGTTTACGGGGCGAATTCTAACCCAGACGGCTCGCCGTCTTCAGCCTTCGGGGTCCTGGCTACCTTGATGCACCTGGACGCCATCCTCTACGTCCCTCCAACCACGGTGGTTTCTGGGAACCTGAGCGCCGTAAACGTGAGCCAGGACTCGCTCATTGGCCAGCTCATGGGCCAGGGTGGGCGAGCGCCCGGGCGAGGCCCGTTCTATGCGCCCACACCTTTCACCAGGCCTCCTATCAGGGCGCAGCAGGGTGTGTTCAGGCCCCCACAAGAGGGGCTGATATCGTCCGGCAAGTCGAACCCGTGGCTTTACAGGGAGCGTGCGCCTATCTAGGGGCTTGACAAGGTGTTGCGCAGGTTGTTATTGTTGAGGGCGTGGGCAGGGAAAACGGCAATCCGCTGGCCTCATAAGCCGGAGAAGGGCGTCCAATTCGCCCGCCCGCAACCAAAGAAAACAAGGGGGCACGGCCTGAACATCGTCATTCAGGCTCAGGCTCCGGTAGCCACGATGGGCACCCCCAGGCACAACGGCTGTTTGTTTGGGAAGAACAAAGTCACGCACAAGTGCCTGCACTCCCGAAGGCAGGCTCGAAGGAAGTAGGGGAGAACCCTTTGGCGACAGAAGCAGCCACCCGAGAGCGCAGGATGTCCCTCCCTCTCTCGCAGAGGGAATGGCAGTTGATTGAGGAGTTGCGGAAGTATCCCTACTCTGAGATCACCATTGAGATGCACAACGGGCAGCCACTCGGCGTCCTTAAGGGAGTAGCAAAGGTTCGCTTCGAGTAAAAACACACACATACCCAGGGAGAAAACTCCAGGGCCTCGCACTTGTAGGTGCGAGGCCCTGGAGTTTTAACCAGTGGAGAGGTGCTATGGACATTACCATCGTTAGCCAAAAAGAGGGGGTCACGCTGACAGGGCGCACTCCACCCGCCAAGAGGAAGTCTGGCCTGATTGAACGACTGTGCTATAAGAGTGACAAGGGTAAAGAGTTCTTTGGCTCAAGGAAGGCTTGCGCCCAGGCGTTGGATGTTTTGCCGCTGCGTAAGTGGCCTATCCATTAGGGGAGGTCGAGGCCCTGCTTCCGTCGAGCCAGGGCCAAGTAGCTTGCAAGGGAGTAGGAACATGAACATCAAGATTCTCGGACAGGCCCCGGTTGTTGTGGTACAGGCAGAGATGGCACGGCGGTGGAGTAGGGGCAGGATGATGAAGTACTGCAGAACTGCCCGTGCGAAAGCCCAGTTTGGGTCCTACAAGTTGTGTATGTATCGGTCGTGAAGTTTGGCAGTCGAGGCCCCCACGTAGCCTGAAAAGGAAGGAGGTAAACCTAACCCACATGGACATCAAGATCGTTGGACCCGTGCCCTCTATGGCGACCGCCGCTCAGGCGGACATGGAGCGCAGGCGGCGCCGCAGGAAGCATCGCCGGTAGTCCGGGCGGGGGGGTTGCCTAGCGAGATGGACGGAGCCCGGCCCGACGGTGAGCGCGGGTGGCTCTCAAGCCTGGAGACGGCCTAAGAGAGCGGCCCCCGTCGTCTGACCAGCTCCCCCGCCTGACTACTCAAGATACTTGATACGGCAAGACTCAACTCAAGCAAGAAACAGGAAGGTGCACCATGGGCGAAAAGGACGGACTTCTCACCATAGACCAGATCAGGGCGGACCTTGTGCCCGCCTTCAAGCTGGAGATGAAGGGGTTGCTGGGCGAGTGGGAAGCCTCCCGGAAGCCCGCAGCTCCTGTACTCTCTCTCAATCAAGGCGACGAGCCTTCGCTCTTCCCCTTGACGCTGGATGTCAAGATCGACGGGCGCCCCGTGAAGGCGCAGCTCCTGGACCCGAAGACGGGCGTGTACGCCGCGCAGGCCGAAATGTCTGCGGGCATCGCCGGCCTGGTGGAGCAGGGCGACAACTTCCGCATCCTCAACGTGAGCCTGCCCATCGTCTCGGCGGGCGTGGGCGTCTTCTCGGGCATGGTCATCGGGAACATCATCGACGTGGTGGTGCCCCCGGCAGACCTCAAGGCCGACATGACCAAGGGCCTGATGAACGTCGGCGCCCAGGGCATAGCAGCGTGGGCGCTGCTCAAGTACGGCTCTAAGTTCATCGGAGGCACGGCCGCCAAGATCGGCGCGGCGGTCATCATCTTCCGGGTGCTAGCGCGACTGCTGCCCGTGCAGGAATGGGTGGATAGCCTGACCCACACGGTCACCGGTTTCCTGCCCAAGTCTTCCTCCATGCACCAGATTGGCGTTGGGCAGGGGTCGTACATGTTACAGCCCGGCTCCGGCGTCCAGAACCTGGTCTATGAAGGGACTATCTAGCCACCTTCAGCCTTCACAGAGCACCGGCGCGGTGCTCATCCTGAAACTCAGGCGCAAGGGGAAGAACAAATGTCGATCTACAAGATTCACGAGACACAGATAGACACGGGGACCTGGGCCTCGGCTGCCACCGTGCAGACCGACCTCCTGCGAAACGGGCCCATCACCCGCATCGAGGCCACCGTGGAGGTCACGCCGAGCGCGACCCTAGCGGGCGCCAACCAGCCGAACGGTCTTCTGTCGGTTATCCAGAACCTCACGGTCGGGGCGGGTGGGCAGACCTACTTCCCCCTCCCGGCAGACACCTCTGGAGGCCGCGCTGGGGTGCTCCTCCACTACCTGAACCAGTGGGATGGGTTTGGCCTTGGGCACACCCGGGGTCAGATCACGAACCCCAGCAGGACCTACAACCCCATGACCTTCATCCTGCATGCGGGCAGCCGAAGGCGGAAGCCGAATGGGGACGACAACCCGTTTGACCTGTCGGCCTTCATCCCGGCGTCCAAGTTGGGGCGGCTCACCGCTCAGTGGGTCGCGACCACCAACGACGCGATGGACAGCACGGTGACCATCTCCTCGGCGGTCATTCGGTATGCCGTGGACCAGGTGCTCGCCTCTAATGAGGCGGAACTCCGGGCGGAGATGGCCTCTCAGGGTGTCCTGGCGGCCATGCAGCCCAGCTGGGACGCCGAGCGGTACGCTCAGACCGCTACGGCAACCTCCTACTCGGACAGGCGCAGCATCCCGGTCGGCGGGTACATTCGGCGTATCGCCCTCGGCTCCTTCGACGACACCGCCACTCGGCCCGTGCGGGCCCAGGACGAGGTGACCGGCATCAGCATCGAGCTCCCGCGTGAGGGCAGGTATCTCTACCGGGGCTTCGTGGACAGCCACCTGGCCCATCTGCCCCCAGGCTCCTTCCTGGTGGCAAACGACGGGGCCACCATCTTCCAGTTGAACGCCCCCGAGGGCATTTATGTGGTGGACCTTCGGAACCACACGACCCACAACAACCCCATGGGGGCCGACTACGGAGTGGACGCCAGGGCCTACGGGCGTGGCGACATCCTTCTGGGCTTCACCATCACGACCAACACGTCGGGCGACCACACGCTCATCCTCTATGAGCGGTACGTCGAGATTCAGGGGCCATTGCTGTAGAGCAAGCGGCTTGAGGAGAGCGTCATGCCGGAGCAAGAGGGCGGGATTCGGGCATACTGTGCTTGCGGGACCCAGGTCTGGCACGTCCAGACGCAAGCGCAGTTGCCAGGGTACGAGTCGTCGGTTATCTGCCATGCCTGCGGGCGGGAGAATGGCCGCAGGCCTCCGGTGGCTTGGCTGCTCAAGTTCTACTGGGCCAGGCTCAAGAGGCGGCGCAGGGCTTTTGGCGTGGTGGGGATGTGGAGGGCGAAGTACCCTGTCCCCTTCTGGCAGTTCCGGCAGTACCCGCCAGGGTGGAAAGAAGCAAGAGCGAAAGGACAGCTCCCGTACCAATACGGGTTCCCCTTAGAGGGGGAGACAACTTAGCGCATGGCCTCGGGGCAGGTAGGGGCAGCCAGAGTAGCGCCTGGCTAAAAGTCTCCTGGCGTGGGTCAGGGGCGGAGGATTCCCGAAGGCTAGACGGACGAGAAGGAAGTAAGAGGAGTTGCGTCCTCCCTTCTTTTGACTCTCTCCGTCTGGCAGTTCGGGGCAACGTGGGGGGAGGGATACCCCACGTTGCCCCTCTTGTTAGACAGGGAACGCAAGGGAGCGTGTGAGATGCCGGATGGCGGTTGGATCGCAACATCGGCTCTGGCTCCTGGTGGCACGGGCCCTGGGCAGCTCCAGATCGTCAACGCCCAGATAACCGACGCCACCATCACGGCGGCCAAGCTCGCTGCGGGCGCGGGCAGCGCCGGATATTACGGCTCCTCTGGAAGTGGCTACGGCGGTTGCTTCTACGGGTAGATGACAAGTCCAGGGAACGGGAGGGCACGATGCCTGAGTACAGCGTGGACATTCAGCACACTGAGGGGAACGACAACCGGGTATCGGTGACAGGGACAGTCAACGGGCGCTCTGTGGCGGCCACCGTGTTGCGCGGTGACGTTCCTGTGGGTGACGACGTGTACGCGAATGGGATCACCGACGAGTATTCCTGGCCTCCGAGGGCCAAGAAGGCGCTGGCGGGCGCCCTGGTGGACGCCTATGAGAGCCTGGGGCCGAACGCCCAGCCGCACGCGGGCATGATCTCTGTGACCAGGGAGTAACCGGAGCTGTAACCGGAGGTAGTCCAATGGGCGACTTCGACCATATCCGAGAGGCGTACAGGGCGAAGGTGGCCGGCGACTTCCTGGGGCACCTGGACATCAGAGGTGGCTGGGACCAGGAGCAGTTCGACCCCGCCAACGACTACCAGCGGCACCTCTACGCGCTGTTCCTGAAGCTGGCGGGCAGGAGCTTGGCGGACATCTTCCCTGTGCTCATGGGGCTGGCCCAGGACGTGCAGGAAGGGCCAAAGCGGAGCCGGTACGTCCTGATGGTGCTGCACTCGGAGATAGTCGGCTTCCCTTTTGAGGACGGCAGTTTACTGGAAATCCCAAATCAGAGTATGACCAAGATGGAGTTCCCCAGTCTGGTGTAGGAGGCTTTCATGGGCACAGGGACAGCGGTAGCAACGGGCGACCTGATAACGGCCGCAAAGATGAACCTGAAGCTGGAGAACTTCTCGGACTCTGACGAGAACTCCGGGTTGACCACCCTGCGGCTCCTGGCCAACGGCACCGTGCCCGCCGGGACGGTCACCTACCTAGCGCGGGATAACACCGGAGACGTGACCATCAACTCCCTGACGGCCAGGACTGTGAACCTGGCCGTGGCGGGCGTGGACGTGGCGACCTTTGCAGGGGCGATAGTCACGCTCATCGTTCCCACGCTGAACATCACGGGGGCGGCTGCGGCTGTCATCGGCCCAACGGACAACAACACCCTGGCGTTCAAGACGAACAACATCAACAAGTTGCTCATCAACACGGCTCTGGGCAGCCTCCAGGTCAACCAGACCACGGGGAACTACACACTCACCTTCTCGGACCCAGCGGGGGCGGTGACCATCACCTTCCCCCTGGTGACCGGCACCCTGGCCACCCTAGCGGGGACTGAGAACCTGACGAACAAGACGGTCACATCGGCGGCCATGTCCGGCACCATGACTGGGGCCCACACATACAGCGGCGTCCTGACGCTCACGGCGGCGAGCATGGCTCTTACAGCGGGGGCCACGTTCACCTTCGGGACCACGGACGCCTTCGGCCTGATTATCAGGACGCAGAACGTGACGCGGTGGACATTCGCGCTGGGCTCGGCTAACATCACGGCCGCAGCCGCCGCTGACATCGTGGGTCAGCCGATCACGGCGAACATGATTCGGATAACCGACGGGACCACGGCGTTCCTGAGCGTGGATAGCAGGACGACCGCGGATAACGTGGCGATGCTCACGATCGGAGCATCAGCTCCCACCATTGCGGGTGTTGCAGGGACCACCTTTGTGAAGGTGAGTCTGCCTGCCTTCACGTTTACAACTTCCCTGACCAACACGATCACAGCGATGAACGGGGTGCAACTCAATATCGGAACGCCCACACTTGCTCAGCTTGGCGGCGCGGTGACCATCACTACGGCGTCCACTCTGTACGTGTCGGCTGCACCTATCGCTGGCGCCTCAGTGACCATCACGAACCCCTTCGCCCTTCATGTCGCGGCGGGACGGTCGCAACTCATGGGGAACCTCGGGACTGGGGCAAGCTCGGTCGCTTTTGCAACCACCCAGCCCACCATGAGCCATATCTTTGACGGGGCGGGCACAGCCCCGGCTGGGGCCATCGTCACCTCGGCGGCCATCTTCGCCAGCACTACCGTACTGCGGAAGATCATCGCTGACGGGACAGTATCCAACATCGAGACGTAGACCCCCCGAGCGAAGAGAGAGGGCAAAGGCACATGGCTATAAGAACGGGAGATGGCGTCGTCGGGATCGAGCAGCAGGTCCTGGAGGTCGTGAAGGCCGTCCAGGGGCCACTGCCTGACCATTGGCTTCTGGGCGACGACAAGTGCGACTGCGTTCACCAGCGCATCGGGGAATGGACGAACCCGTACACGGCGCGTACTCTCCAGATACGCCTGTGTTGCGTCTGGAAGGCGTTGGGTGAGATGTTCCCTGGCTTCATCCAGGAGGTTGACGCCTTCTACGACGACAACCTGGATGAGTGGGTGGAGGAGCCCAGGGCATGGGACTCCGAGGACGCGGACATGCCGGTGTACCTGTGGTTCCGGCAACTGGCAAGGCAAACGGGCAGGCCCTTGCCCGATATACGGCAAGAGTACCGTAAGCGGACACGTGAGCGTCCAAGGCGTGTGCCCAAAGGCAGGGGCCGCGAATCTCGCGTGGAGCCTTCCATGAGCGATGAGCGTGTGAAGGTCGCTCATGCAAGACGGCTCAGACAGTCCGGCTGGGTCGTGGATTGAGGCGAGAGGAGCCATAGGGTACCCGTATGACAGACACCTACACGCTGCTCTTTGAGGCGGATAACGTCCAGGGCCTGGAGCGCGAGCTGGTCGAACTCAAGGCTTCTCGTTAGCAGGGAGGGGTACAATGAAGGCTTGGGAGGGGGTGGCTATCTGGGTTGCGCTTGGCTTGCTCTTGCAGAGCGTGGAGAGGCATAAAAACCAAGCCGCTGCCTTGGCCTGGCGCTCGGTGAGCCGAAAGCCAATCCTGAGTGTCGGGGCCAGAAGGGACTTATTCGGTGATGTGCGGTGCGACCTCAATCCTGCAGGGCCAGATGTCCAGCGTTGCGATGCACAAGCTCTCCCCTACAGGAACAAGCAGTTTTCAGTTGCTTACCTGTCCCACGTTCTTGAGCACGTAGACGACCCAAGATTGGCTTACAGGGAGGCGCAGAGAGTGGCTGACACAGTGATTGCGGCAACCCCCTCTCCTCTTTTCCCTATGGCGTGGATTATGCCAGGTCACAAATGGATCATGGCAAGCCCTGAACAACCATTGTGGAAGATTCGCTAGGAGGAGCGCATGCCCGACACGTACACGCTGCTCTTTGAGGCTGACAGCACTCAGGCGCTCAAGAACGCAGTGCCAAGCCTGAGCGAGCTGGGCCCCGGACGTCAGGGCAGGTTTGAGATACGGGGCTTCGGCCTTGGCCCCCTGGCCGACATAGCGGGCGCCGAGCTTATCTGGAAAAACCAGATGGCGGCGGCGGGCCTGATAGTAACTGACGTCCATGGCGAGGGCTGGGACTTGGCCGTGGTGGAGTGGGTGACTGAGGGCCAGCAACAGGCAGTCGCGGGGCAAGTCCAGGCGGCGGTTGGGGTGGTGGTGCTTCTAATCATCCTGGCCGTTATAGGGGCGTTGCTGGCCTTGAACTGGCTTATCTCGAACATCAAGGGGCTAGTCAAGGATGTAGCGCAGGCGGCGCTCGACCTCGCGCCCTTGTTGCTGGGCGGCGCGGCCTTGTTCCTTCTACTCTCTAACCGGAAGGCGGTAGCCACATGAACAGGAGCATGGGCAATCGGAACCCCGTGGAGATGTTCCAGGGCGGTAGCCTGGACGACATGGTGGAGGCCCTGCGCCGGGCGGGGGTTATCCCGTCCAAGGGTCAAGGCGAGAACGGGGAGCAGCCCGTGGTCCTGGTGGCGCCTGCCCTGGAGATCATCGACGAAACATTATTGGAAGCACAGGGTCAGTTGACAGGCGGCGTGGTTAGCTTCACCTATCCTATGAGGAGCTTAGTAGACGTTCGTTTGGCCCTACGCCTGCTCTTCCTTGTTCGCAGTTCCCTGAACCAAGCGGTGACCATGCAGGTTATCGGAAATGAGGGGAACCAGCCTGGAGGCCAGGGAATAAACATCGGGTCTACTACCAGCATGGCGGCTAATGGGTCCAGGGCAGGCTTCGCGGTGAACCTGGACGATGCCCCTTATCCTTGGATTGGCATGACTGCGGCAACTGGGGGCACGGCCCCCACCACAGGGAGCCTATCTGTGCGGGCCTATGGGCTCAAGTGGGTACTGCCAAAGGGCGGGGCGAGGTAGACCATGACGATGCAACACTACCTGGTGTCGCGCAGCCTGGCGCTCCAGGAGGTTTTTGAGCTCGCTGGCAACGTATCCGAGTTCCGTTTCACGGACACAGGTGAAGTTGACCCTGCTGGCCGGTTTGCCCTCTACACGGACGGGAACGCTTTTTACCTGGGGAAGGGGAACCTAGCGGTTGGATCCACTTTCACTCCTTACTTCCAAATCACCTCTGGGAACGCGGTATCCATCGCTGGTAACTCCATCACACTACGACCCCCCGGCCAGTCAGTTGCCAGTGCTGCGGGGGCCACGTTCAGCGCTGTTATCATCCCTGCAATAACCACCACCCTGACAGGCACTACCACCATCACGGCCATGAACGGCCTGGGCCTGAACCTTGGCATTCCCGCGCTGACCAACACGTCGGCGGGCCTCACGCTCACCACGGCCAGCACACTCTATATCGCCGGAGCGCCCACGGCGGCGGGCAATCTGACCATCACCAACCGCTATGCGCTGCTCATCGCGTCTGGGAACCTGGCCTTTGGCGCAGCCGCAAGCATCCTAACGGCGGTTGGAGCCCTCACCCTTGCGCCGGTCTCGGGGAGCGACTTGGCGCTCACCGTTGCTGGTGTTGGGAATATCGCAGTTACAGTCGGCACAGGGACGATGACGGGAGTGCCTATCGGCACTGGCTGGAGCTTTAGCGGTTCTCCCACGATATCTGGTAATGCTACCTTTAGTGGGAATATTATCCTTTCTGTTGTTACTGGCAATGCTTTTGATGTTACGGGTGCCAATCTACGGATGGCTGATGGGGCAAGACTCATCTTAGGAGTTTCAGACCCCCAGATTTATGGGAATGCTGGCGTTCTAACTTTTAGAACGGGGGGCCTTGACCGCCTTACCCTCAATGCTGGCGCCTTTGCATTCCAACAAGCATCTACCATCAGCACCACGGTGGGAGCGTTGACTCTTGCTCCTGTCTCAGGCTCGAATCTGGTGCTGACCACGGCGGGAGCGGGCAGTAACGTTTTTGTTTCCCTTGGGCCGCTGCAACTTGGGGGCGCGGCCAACACCACGGCCAACCAATTCAACCCGGGCACTCAGGGCGCGGCCTCGACCACCATGTTCATCGGCAACGCCAGCATCAACGTCACGTCCGACGTGCGGGTGAAGTCCAACATCCTGGCCTACCAGGGCGACGCCCTGGCCCTGCTCAGGGGCCTGCCCGTCAAGGAGTTCGACTATCTGGAGGGCGCTCGGCCCTTCGGCGGCATCTACACGGGCCGGTACGTGGGCTTCACGGCCCAGGACCTGTTTCAGGTAGCGCCGTGGGCAGTGAACACACAGGGAGGCGCGGACTGCTGGGAGTGCAGGGCGGGGCTGAGGTGCGAGCTGCACCTTCCCTGGCAGGCCCGGTACGAGTTCACCACTGGCCTCATCGTCAAGGCCATCCAGGAGCAGGACGACGAGATTGCCATGCTCAAGGCCAGGCTTGCCGTCCTGGAAGGAGTGGTAAAGTGACTATAGCAAAGACAGCTCCACAATCTGTTGATATTATCGTAACGCTGGACCCCAGTGGCGCCGTGGTAGCTGCATCTTGCTCGGTGGTGATGGCCATCATGGAAGGGAGTGTACTTCTGGCTAGAACAAGCAAGTCATCTGACCTTCTAGCCCTAGCTACACTTACGCCTACCCAGAAGGCGCAGTTCGCCGCCTTGGTTGCCACAATCATAGCAAGAACTCTTGCAGCCCCATAGTAAGGGAGGAACGCGTGAAGCTTTGGCGCGACTTCGGAGTGTCGGCCCTGGCCCTGACCATCATCCTAGCAACGATGGCGGGCGGCGCCTTCATGCTGCTACGGGCGGGGAAGTTTGAGCTGGCCGTAGCCTGGACGGTGGCCCTCGGTGTCCAGGCGAAGCCCTTCTACGACGGCTATCTCCAGAAGCGCAAGGAAGAACAGGCCAACGGCAACGGCGGCAACGGCAAGCCCCCTGAAGGAGGACAGCCCTAGTGTTCAACACCCCCGACAACGGCCAGATTACGCATCTCATCAGTTCCTCCCAAGACTGGGTAGGGGAGCATGGCACCCAGGCGGCCACAGACCTAACCCCACAGGAGCACCGCTTCCTGGCATCGCAAGGTTGGGTTGTGGACCAGGTTACAAAGCGGCTGGCCCTGCCCCTAGCGGGCGTCGCGGTTGGCCTGGGGTACAACGCCACCGTACAACTGGCGAAGTGGCTGTTAGGGGGCTAACCCATGAACAGGCCGCCTCCGTGTGGGACAATGGGCCTGGTGGCTCCGGTGGACATCGCGGCAGGCTTGGTTACCGTGCGGTCCGCCTTGTGGATAGCCCAGACCGCCTCTGGCGTCCGCGCTATCTCTACCTGGACCGCCCAGCAACGGGCCAATGCTAACGTCTGGGGAGTGCCCGACTCCGAGTTTTCCAGCCCTGGAAACCTGAACACGGCGGCGCTGGTCATAGGCCAGTACCTCGCAGGCATCAGGGACACCTTTCCTGTCTGTCTGCTCGCTCCTCCAGGGCCCCCTGTGTCTCCAGGCCCCAGCAAGAGCCTGCCAGTGGCTTTGCTTGTCTTGGCGGGCATCGCTATCTGGCTCACCCAAAAGCACTCGTAAACCAAGCCACCAGGAAGCCCAAAATGGCCTGCCTGAGTTTCCTGGGTGTATCCGAACACCACCCAAGAGCAAAGGCAGGCCATTCTTGTATAGGGCGCAGCGGGCAGGAGCTTCTAAGCCGTGGCCTCAGCCAGCCGGCGCTCCTCGGTCTCCAGTTCCTCGGCCCGCCTGAGCACGGCGCTGATGTCAATCCCCTGGGCCTTCAGGTGCTTCTTGAGGTGCGGCCGCAGGTTCGTGGGCATGCCCATCCAGTTCTGAATGTTGTCGCGGATGGGCTTCATGTCGTCCTTGGCAAGCTCTTCTACCATCTGTTTGAGGATGGCCGAGAGCCGGGGCATGATCTTCCCCTGGATCTCTGCCAGCCCCTGCTTGGCGGCGTCCTTGTCGTTCACCTTCCGGTCTATCTCGACACGGCGCCGGAGACTGGCCCGCTTACCGTCGGTCTCCCTCCAGAGTTCCAGAAGAGGCTGGACCCGCTGGACAAGCGTATCCTCCAGCCCTGCAATGTCATCGTCGGAGTCCGAAAGGGCCAGTTCGCGCTCCAGGGCTAGGGCCTCGTCCTCAGCGGCCTCTTGGCTCAGGACAGTCTTGACCGCCTCTGCTACTCCGACGCCCCGCACACTCCGGTCGGTATCCTCGTCGAATCGATCTATGTTCATGTCGCCCTCCTCCTTCTTCGTGTGTTACCAGGTTAGACATCCCGCTAATCATCGCTCCTCCCACCTTGGCCAGTCCTCGGGGGCCACTCCCATCTGCTGGTAGGCAGCCGGGAGTATCATGATCTCGGCGCCGATGGCCTTCTCAACCTTTACAAGCTGATTCCTGAGTATCATGGCAAGCTGCTTGGCGATGGCATGAGGGATCACCACTACGCACAGGGGCTCGGCGCCCCCCGCCATCCCGAATATAAGCCTGGTCGAGTAGTCGCTGGACGTTACCGAGACCTGTTCAGCGGGAAATAGGTTATCCGGCATACGCTTTACTACCTTCCTCCCTCCCTTCTCTTTACTTTGTCCCGACATCCACCCACGCTGGCAAGCGGCCGTAGTGGTTCTTCTCCCTCCAGCCCCAGTACACGTCAACAAGGCGCATGGCCTTCTTGATCATCCCATATCTGCCCGCGCCCTCCCCGTAGCCCGGGATTCCCACTAGGCTCCCCGCCTGAAGTATCGGGTGAGATCGCTTCTCCAGGGGCACGCTGGTCTGGGCTACGTTTATCAAGCTGGTCTGCACGTCCTGGAGGATCACCAGGGCCTTTCCCCCCAAAAGCACGGCCAGGCGCATCACTCGCTGGGGGTCCTCCGCTTTGATGTAGGCCCAGCAGCTCGGCCTTTGAGGGACTACCTGGGGCCCCTTGCCAATGACAATGCCGTGCCGGGAGAGTTCCCCGTACACGACGATCTGCCCCCGGTACTCCACCACCTCTATGACGTGGAAATCCGCCGTCTCTCTCGTTTCCATGTCGCGCATCACCAGGACGCGGCCCACACTCAGGTCCAGGTCATCGTTTGGCATGGTGCGGGATCCTCCTCTCTATTCCTATTAACGCCCTCACACCGGTACTCTCAGGTTTATGGCGTGGCGTTTCTCCAGCGTCAGGTCATAGTACCAGTTGAGTGTGGTCCTGGGGTCAGCGTGCCCCACCATCTTGGCCGTCGCCTCGGCCGGCACGCCGCCCTCTATCAGCGTCAGGACATACAGGTGACGGAGCTGGTGAGGTGTCACCCGCCGGCCCAGGGCCTCGGCCCCCGCCCGAGAGAAGGCGCGCTCGAAGGCCAGGGGCCCGGTCTGGAAGATGCGCTGGCCTGGAGCGACGCCATGGCCCTCGATGAAGGCCAAGAGGTCTGCGCCGAGCTCAGGGTTCACGGGCAGCCGCTCCCAGGCTGCCTTATCGCGCTTCTTACCGCGTTTGACCAGGAGCAGCACCATGGGCCCCGAGCGCTGGATGTGCTCCGGCGTCAGTCGCAGCGCCTCGGCCAGCCGGAGACCGGTGCCCCGTAGTAGCTTACAGAACACGAGATGCGGGTAGGCCCACGGCCAGGAGGCCAGAACCTGCTTGATAGCCTCGTAGTCGCCCTGAGAAAGCGGGTCCTCGGCTATCTCGCTTTCCAGGGGTAGAGGCACGGGCAGGGGCTCACGGCGGGCGAGAGTCATAGGTCTAACCCCTTGGCCGACCGCTTGGTAGCTTCCTGCAACCGCCAGGACTGAGGAGCGCCCTCGATGTTGAAGTAGTTCGGGAACTCCCTGGTCTCCCCGCAAAGTTTGCACCGGCCCAGGGCTATTGGCCCCGTGTAGTTTGGGAGCATCCAGTGGTGGGCGTGGGGGGCGATGGGCTTAGGGGCCGGGCTTCTTTTCAAGGGATACTCAACTCTTGCTATCCTCTCAGGATGTTACGTCGGGGCATGTGCCGTTTGGTAAAGAATCGGCTCGACAAGAAAAGTGAGCCTCCCCTGGGGTACTTAGCCATGCGACTTTTCCCCCAGGAGTTGTCTCCAAGAGTTACTTTTTGGCCCTCACCTCCGCCTTGACAGGCACGGTCTCTTTCCCTAGCCAGCTTCCCGTCAGGAGGTCCTCGACGTTCCACACAGGCTCTGTCACAATGTCCTTCACGATGAACTGCCCATAGCCCAGGTGTCGGTTGGCCCCGAGGCCGATACTCTGCGCCACAATCCACATCTGCCGGAAGTTCTTATCGGTCAGGTCGCCGTTCTCCAGCACTGCACAGGGTACGTCCATCTTGACGTTCTCTGCAACCTGGAATATCTTGATGTTGGCTGGACCGTTGTCCGGCTTCACGGGACGCTCTACCACAGCCAAGCTCTCGCTGTTGAGGTAGAGCTTATGGGGGAACACCAGACCGCCGTCACGGATGGTGTTCCCCATCCCTTTCTTCTGCATAGTGAGCTTCATCCGTTGGGCCGCGTCCTTCAACATGGCGTTGAACTGGAAGCCCCGGATGTAGGCGCCGCCCTCGTCGGCAGGGAAGCCTGAAGAGCACCGTTTCAGGTACGCCTCGATGGCCTCCTCAGTCACCTCGCCCTCCACCTCTTTGGCGTACTTCAGAGGGTTGCTCACCCCCTGCGAGAAGAGCTTGACGTGCTCTGCGATCATCCCCTGGTTGAGCGGGGTCCCCCCGGCAAGCCCATTCACCATCTCGATGCTCACCACGTAGCGTCGGTACAACAGTTCGTCCTTGGTCTCCATCGCTTTCCTCCTCCTCCTGAATATGTCGAACTTCATGGGGCCCTCCATCAGGGCGTTACGGTCTGTCTGGTGCTGTCAGAGAGTGGCTCGTCCAGCTACGGCGAGTAGAGCATGGTCATCATCACCTCCTTCAAGGCGCTGGGGATTGGCCTGACACGGCCCGGACTGTATTGACGCGGATGGAGCTTGTCACCTCTTCCAAGGTGCTCGGCCGGTCACGGCTTATATCGTAGGGACTCGTGCTGTGTAGTCTGGTCCCGTCACCCCTTATCAGGGGGTGCTAGGCTAGGGCTTGGCCTGGAATGGCTTGTAGTGGGCCCTTCAGGGCGCTGTGTCGGGGAGAGATTTGGCTGGTGACGGTTGGTGGTGGAGTCCCGTTTTTAGGGCGATTGGTGGGGTCGAGTAACGGGCTGAATGGTCGGATTACGAATGGGCCAGGCCCGGAAAAGCCCGAACAGTTGTCACCTTGTTAAGGTGTTGCGAAGAGTCGCGGAGCGGACGGGTCGGGGCTGGATAGACTTGATCCGGCGTGGGATGTTTGCTGCCCCGCAGGGCGCTGTGTGCGTCGAGTAGAGTGAAGTACTATGGCGTCGAGTGCTGAACTGACACGTTCTGATACCCCGTAGGGTGTTGTGTGGAGGACGGGATTATCCTGTCGCGGTTGGTCACGACCCGGCTGGAACCTTTGTTAAGGTGCTTGGGGAGTGGCTGGGGCCGGCTCGTAGCGGGAGGTCCCGTGCTATCCATCGTGAGGATACAGTGTCCCATTCTCGCATCCTGACGATGCTATTATGCGCCTTACTCAGGCAAGTCCGCAAGGGGGGCTCTGGCCCGACAGGACGCAAAAGGGGCAAAGTGCGTCCCGGTCGGCGTCCCCGCAGCCCTACCCCTGCCCCTGTTGCGGGCGTCTCAGTGACAGCGATGTCCCGGCGGATCCTGGCGCCCTCCACTGTTCTCCTCGCATAGTGACGGTGTTGCACCCAGCACAGAATACGATGAGCCCGAGTGAACCCAACAGCTTCCATTTATGGACGTGAGCGGTCATGGCTTCACCGCCTCGTACCATCCCAACTTCACCCGCCTCAGTCTCCCTTCCTGGCAAAGAGACTCTAAATGGAACGTCATAATGCTGGCGTTCATAAGCTCTTCAACTGTGAACGGCCCGTCTATCTCAAGAACCGCCAGCGTGCCCGCGGGCTCGGCCTCCAGGTAGCGAGTAAGCAGCCTCTCTATTGCTACCCAAAGGCCATCCTCGCTCATCGTCGCATGATGGATGGCCAATCCCTGGAGGGCCTTGAAATACCTGTAGGGTCGCTCCTTTTCCCTGCGCCTCTGCTGGGCATCTGAGCCGTAGGTGCGCCCCCAGTAGGCCCTGTGGGCGCTCATGCACCCTCCCTGGTGTAGCCCTTGCCGCCAAAGCCCAGGTCGGCCTCTGAGCCACCTTTGCGGTTGTCCTTACGACGGCTGGCGTTTCCGATGGGGCCGTTTAGCGGCGAGGCGTTCAGGTCCGACACCGTAGTCTCAGCATACGGCGGGCTAGTCAGCACCGCCGCTACCCCGTCGCTGGAGTACCCAGGCTTCCGCACCACCACCACCTCCTCGAAGTTCAGCCGGTCATCGAAGGACGCCGGGTCCCGCCGCTTCTGGAGGATGCGCCAGAAGCTCAGGCTCCACAGCTCGCGCCTCCACCTGTCATGCTCCACCCACCCCGCCGCCAGCAGCAGGGCCTCGGTCTGGCCTGGCAAGTCCACGTACTTGCCGTCGCGGGTGAAGCCCTTGAGAACAAGCGCCATTATTCCTCCGGGGCGAAGGACCCTCCAGCACTCGGCGTAGACCTGGCGCATCGCTTCCCAGTAGGCGGTGTTGCGGAGGTTTCCGATGTTCTCGCTTGTCTTCTGGAGAATCCCTGCCCTGAGAGCGGGGCCAATCATGTCAGTCCAAGAGTTCTTGCTAAACTCTTGACGATGTTCCTCAAGCCAAGTAGGGTCTTGTGCTGCCGTTTGGTCTTGGAACGGCGGGCTCTGTATCACGGCGTCCACCCCGTGTTCGTCACCCCGTGCCTGGACACAGGGACGGGGCAGGCTCTGCGGGCGGGTGTAGGACTGATGGCCGTTGACCTGAGAGTTTGGCCCAGGCTCCCATCGAGGGCTCTTTGAGGCATCCAGGCTTCCTATCACTTCACGGCCGTCGGACACCGACCCCTCATATGGCGGCGACGTGATGATGCTGTCGGCGCTCCCCAGCGGCAGGCGCCGGGCGTCGCCCCGTAGAATAAGCACCTGGCCCATCGTCTCGCCCAGCATCGGCCCGTGAACCTGCATCTTGCGCCAGGAGGCCAGCAGCGGGGCCACAAAGTGCGGCTCCAGCTCCACCAGCACCACGTTGCGGCCCATGAGCGCGGCCATGAGGGTTGCGCCCACGCCGGCCATCGGATCCAAGCACCAAGTCACCCGGTTTGGTATACCGCTCAATCATCATGGCCCACAGCCCCAGGTGGCCCTTCGCAGGGTGGGCCATCCCAGACTCGTGGTAAAGCCGCTTGCGGGTGGGGCCGTCGGCCTTGAGGCGATAGGTCTGCATCACGCCACCATGCTCCTGAGCCGCTGGTGCTGGGGGAAGGCCCAATGCGCCACGACCCTAGCCGTTGCTCTAACCCTGCGGCATCGCACCAACTGGTGACACTCAGGGCAGTATTGCCAGGGCGTGGGGCTTTGGGGACTGGCAGCAGTTGGCAGCACAGGACAGGGTTCAGAAGTCACCTCCCATCACCTCCCACTCCACTTGCCCGTTAGCAATTCGTCTCCCGTAGAGATGCTCTCCGCAATAGGCCCACCACCCGCCTCTACCTCTTATGAGTTCAGCAACCGCCTGATTCTGGCAACGCGCGTACGGCGTGCCAACTACCCACCGGCACCGTTTCTGTGAGCCGAGTCGCCACCTAACATCACGGACCCACATACGGGGTGCGAGGGTCATCGCAGCGCCTCCTCTATAGTTCCATCAACCCAACTAGACGGCCTCCACACCTCCACCCTCTCCCCAGACGCCCGCAGCAGGGATATGGTGGCCTCCTGGATGGGCGAGACCCTGCCCTTCTCGGTCTTCAGTTCCGCCCTGAGCCGCCGTGGGCCACGCACCATCTCCAGGTCGGGTAGCCCCGTGAGCCGCTGGCCGCGGGAGTCACGGGCATGCCATACCGTCCACCCCAGGATCACGGCCATCTCGATCACCCACTCGCTCAACTCCCGCTCGGAGACGCCACGGGCGATCTGAGCATGGTAGTAGGTAGGGCTCACCGTGTCACCGGGCATTGGCGGTCTCCGCCTGCTCCCTCTCAAACTGCCGCCGCATGAGCCAAGAGGCCCCGCACAGCTCGGAGCACATCCAGTCGTAGTGATCCCCGTTGCGACCGCCCACCCCCCGGATGGTGAACCACCCGATGAAGTCGTTCCAGTGGTCGTGGGTCTCCCGCTTCTCGCAGTTCGCGCATCGCAAAGTTACCGTGAAAGCCATCAGGACACCCCCTGTCTCATTAGCCCCTCGGCTCGGCACAACGCAAGGGATAGGGCCTCCAGCAGCGTGTCACCCTCGCCATCGTGAGCGCCTTTTAGATTAGTCAACTGCACCCACCGGTTTCCATCCTGTCCTGGTGGTGCAATAGTAACTACCCAACCGTCTGAAGCTGCCGCCTCCAGCAGCGCCACCACCGCAGCGGGGCCGCTCACGGGCACCCAGCCACGGCCCTGGCAATCGGGGCACTCTGGCCCAGGTATCTCATGCCCATACTCATCACCTGTGGGCAAGTTTCCTCGCCCTTCACACTCTGGGCACGGCACCCGCAGCAGTGGCACCCCCTTGGCGTCACGGTAGCGGGCCACCTTGCGAGGACAGTTCTCCTTGTGTTGTACGCCCTCCTCGTCCCAGTTCGCTCCCCCACAAAGAAGGCAGCGAAGACCGTTGGAGTCCAATGCTTCAGAGCTAACATCTTCCATCGCCATGGCCAGGATTCGCTGCTCGTGGGTGGCTTCAGCTATGAGTGTCGGCATTGCTCACCCCCCTCCCTAACTCTTCACTCAAAAACATAGCAAAGGCGTCGAGTTCCTTCGGATTTAGCGCCAGCCTATCTTCTACTCGTGTGGAGCAGCAAGCTATATCCTCTGCCGTAGTAGGGCTGCAAAGGATGATATGCCTACTCATGGACAGCCACTTACCTCCACCCTCCACCTCTGTGAGCATTACTAGAATATGTTCACCTCGCAAAGGCTCTGTGTACCGCTCAATCTCAAACCTCGGACTGTCGTGGTCTGACTCATCTAGGCAAGTATCACAGAGGAGGCCTTCACTCATTACCAGTGAGCCTAACTGATACACTTTATGCACTGCGCTCACCTGTAGTCTCTACCATCTGAGCCATGTCTTTCATCATTGCTACTCGTTGGTGGGCTGAATCTCTCAGGTCAACGAGTAGGGAGTAATATGGCTGCTGGCCTAGGGCCCCTGTATACGGATGTGCATATGGCTACCCGATTTGAGCCGTACTCACCAGCAGCGTTTTGCGACGCGGGGTACCAGCCGCAGTTGTACCACCCCTGCTAGGTGCTTGACTTTCCCCCGCTGTGCGCCTGCCTGGGGGAGCTTGACAACACCCCTAGTCAACGCTAGAGCGCTCTTGCCCAGGCATGACGCCGTTGTAAGTGGCAGACTCGATTCTCGAATCTTAAACCTAACCTTTATCGTTAGGCCGTCGTGCGCCTGCCAGACACTGACTCCATTGTTAGGGGTAGACTCGGCCAGCTAGGATGCCCCAATCAGTAGCGTCAACGCGCCATAGGTGGGGTGATGCCCCTCCGCCTGATGTGGTAAGCCCACTACTATCTGAGCCGCCTACAAGAACCCAGATAGGTTGCATCTTGCCTGGGCTGGTGCTACCAGAGCGCCAATCCCAGGCCCGCGCCTCGCCAGTAGCCCGCACCTCGACAATGCACTACCTTAGCGGCCCTTTCGCCCACGGCATAAGGGTGGCTGCGTTACCTCCTCCTCAGTGTACCGCCTTCACCGCCTCCGAGGGCCTCCACAGGGATCGGGTGCGCCTCCCGGTGGATCGCCGCCATCTCATGGGCGATGGCCCGTGGGTCCCTGCCCAGCTTAGGGCGGCGGTGCTGCTGCACCCCGAAGTTGGCCTCTCGCCCCACAAACTTGGGGTGCCCGCCGCCTGGCCCATCGTGGTTGCCCCGCATCTCCAGGCTCGTGGGGCGCTGCGGCGGCATGGCCCCTGGATCACGGCCGCAGAGCGAACACCGACGATAGCTGTACCCCCAGGCGTCCTGGGTCTCCTGTATCATGCCGCCGCAGTTGGGCCGTGGACACTGCATGGTTCACTCCCCCTCTTTGCCGAACAATAAGCCCATCTCGGCCTTCCGCTGCTCTTGGCTCAGGCTAAAGCCTGACGCAGTCCCGCTGCGGGGCCCCTTCCGCCCGGCATACGCCTCCGCCACCGCGCTCCTGGCCCCCTGGCCCATGAGAATGGTCTGGATGGACCCGCACTCTGAGCATGGGCCTTCGGGCCTCAGCCGCATGGCCGCGCACCCCGCACAGCACCGGAGTTTACTGAGTACAGGACCGCGCGTAGTCATGCCCCTGCTCCTCGTATCCCATCACGCATAGCTGGAGCCCGCACCCCAGTTCAAGAAGTGCTCGGCCTCCAGGTCCAGCGCCTTGGCCTGAGCGTACAGGGCGGCTACCCTGTCTTGGACGGCTACATTCCGCATCCACTCGATTGCCAGGATACAGTTCTGGCAAAGCCCCACGTCCGCCAGGGTAGGCCGGCGCAGGCACCACGGGCAGAGGCGATCAAGCGTAAAGGTGGGCAGCATGGCTAGGCTCCCTTCTCGGACTGGGCCACCGCTGATCCTAGCTTGGCATTCCAACTCGCCAGGTCGTGCAACTGTTCCCCGGTCAGAATGCGCTCGAAGTTGGTGTACAGCAGCCGTTCATTGACCGCTTTTGCCGCCTCCACCAGGGGCGCGGCCTCGGCCCTGGCCAGGCGGTAGCCCGTCTGTGACCCCATGAGCACATGGAGCTTGTCAATCTGCATCGGCGTTAGATGCATTGGGAGAGCGACAATCGCTTCGTCATAGGGTGTCCAGGGCGTGGTGATGGCCTTGCTTGTGGTGGGCATGCTTCCTCTCTCCTGTTCGCTTCCCGTCCCCCTGACTGTACACCAACATTCAGCCGTTGTCAAGTGTTTACAAGCCTTGACAAGTGTTAATAGGCCATGTTAGACTTCTCTCATGCAAAGCCTAGACTCGCTGCTCACGCTCGGCATGGCCCTTCGGGACTACCAGGAGGACTGCCTCAACGCCATCTCCGCTTATGCGGGGACGCTCCAGCCCGGCCTAGGGCACAACGGCCGGCGAGCGCTGGTGGCGCTTCCTACAGGGACGGGTAAGACCCTGATCTTCTCCCGGCTCCCTGAACTTTTCCCCCGGGGCCGGATGCTCGTTCTCGCCCACCGGGAGGAGCTGCTAGACCAGGCCCGCGACAAGATCATGGAGGCCAATCCCCGGCTCTCAGTGGCAGTGGAGCAGGCGGACCGCCACGCCTACGGAGACGCCCAGGTGGTCGTGGCTTCCGTCCAGACGCTCGCGGTGTCCCCCGGGCGCCTCCAGAGGCTCCCCCCCCAGGACTTCGCAGTGGTGGTGGTGGACGAGGCCCACCACATTCTCGCAAAAAGCTACCTGGCTATCCTAGCGCACTTCGGGCTTGCCCCCGACCTGGAGGCCCTGCCCTGGAGAGAGAGCGACAAGAAGTTTGCCCAGGCCGTGCGCCAGCGGTTCGAGAACTTCATCCCGCCCCAGACCGCCCCGTTCCTGGCGGGGTTCACCGCCACGCCCTCCAGGACTGACGGGCGTGGCCTTCAGTGGGTGTTTGACACGATAGTCTTCTCTCGCTCTATACGGGAGATGATGGAGGTGGGCTGGCTCTGCTCCCTGCGCGGCCTCCAGGTCCGCACCGGCTCGGACATCTCGCAGGTCTCCCAGTACATGGGGGACTACGCTGAGGGCGCCCTATCCCAGGTGGTCAACACGCCGGAGCGCAACAGGCTCGCCGTGAAAGCCTACGTGGACCACGCCGCCGGACGCCAGGCGCTCGTGTTCGCGGTGGACGTGCAGCACACGGCGGACCTCCTGGCCGAGTTCCGAGCCGCCGGCATCCTGGCCGATATGGTCGTGGGGGCCACCAGCCGCGACGTGCGGGCCGCTGCCATCCGCTCCTACAGGGAGCGCCGTGTCCAGGTGCTCGTGAACTGCATGGTGCTCACCGAGGGATTCGATGCCCCCGAGACGAGCTGCGTGATCATGGCCAGGCCAACGAAAAGCAGCTTGCTCTACACGCAGATGATCGGACGCGGGACGCGCATCTCCCCGGGCAAGACCGACCTCCTGGTGCTGGACCTGGTGGACGTGGCGGCGAAGGCGGGAGTCCAGACCGTGAACACGCTCTTCGGGCTCCCGCCAAAACTCAGGCTTGACGGCCCTACCGACACGCTCGGGGCCCTCAAGTTCATGGACAGACACCAGGCGCCGCTTGACCTCCTGGGGGAGGCGTCCAGCCTGGAAGACGTGTCCAAGGTCGTCCGTGACATGGACCCGCTTCAGGCCGCGGCGTTGCCTGTTTGGGTGGATGACCTGGCAAGCATGGCCTGGGCCAGGACACCCTCCGGCTACGTCCTGGGGGTTATGGGTAAAGGCCAGGTGGGGATTACCGACTACACCCTCTACGACCAGGAGACCCGCCAGGAGGTGCTCTCCCACTCGAAGGTCTCGTTTCAGCCTACTGGAGGCAGGCCCTCTCCCATCGGGGACTTCCACTCTCTCTCGGAGGCGTTCAAGGCGGCCGAGAGATGGGTGCGGGAAGAGCACGGCGATCTCGTCCGGATGTTGCAGAAATCGGCAGGCTGGCGGACTGGCGGTATCCCAGCAAGCGAGAAACAAAAGGCGATGCTGCGTCGGCTGAGGGTGGCCTTTCCCGATAGCCTAACCAAGGGCCAAGCGAGTAGCCTGATAGACCGCGAGATGGCGATACGGGGCCCGCAGCCCGCCAGCCCAGGACAGAAGTGGGTGCTGCGCCAGAACCGCATCCGGTTCCAGCCCGACATCACGTACACCGAGGCCCAGGCGTTGCTCGTCCAGGCCCCGCGTAAAGAATAGGAGTAGACGTAAACCCATGCCCTATCTGACGATGAAAGCCGCGTGTAAGTATATGAGCCTGAGTCGCCCCGTGTTAGTGGACATGGCCCGCGATGGACGGATACCCGTTAGCAAGGTGCTCGGGCGATGGAGGTTTAGCCAGGAGGCCTTGGACCAGTTCATGGCCGACAACCGCACAAACTCACCCCAGGAGAAGAAAGGAGAGAACACGCGATGATAGATAACTCTTGGGTGGTGGCCGCCGCGATAGTGGTGACGGTGGTGGTGGGGGTGACGGTGGTGGCGATAGTGGCGTCGGTGATGGTGGGGGTGAGAGTGGTGGCGACGGTGGCGCTGGTGGGGACGGCGGGGGCGCTGGTGGGGGCGGTGGTGGGGGTGGCGGCGATAGAAGATATACGTGAAACTAGAAAGAGAAGGAAGAAGGAGGGATCCCGCGATGACGTTAGCCGCGAATGAACCGATGACAGCGCCCTTGATGGTGTTGCCGGAGAGCGCAGAGGAGGTCGCGCTCATCCTGGCGGAGAACTTCGCGCCTGGCATGAGTCCCAGGCTCGTCCGGGTCAAGATGCCGACGGGCGGCGGGCTTTCCTGGAGCATCCCCGCATCTGGCGGCATGGAGCAGGCCTCCGACATCACGGGGGTTGTCCTGACCCAGCACTACGCCCGGGCGTACTGGAAGGGCGAGGTGGCGAGCGGAGTCGCCCCAGACTGCTCCAGCCAGGACGGGATCGCTGGCACGGGCAACCCAGGCGGGTCCTGCGAACGCTGTCCCATGAACAGGTGGGGGAGCTCGCCAAAAGGTGGCCGCGCCAAGGCTTGCAACCAGACCCACCGGCTCTATATTCTTCGAAGCGGCGCCCACTTGCCCATCCTGGTAGCCTTGAGTCCCGGCAGCCTGACCGCGATGTTGGACTACCAGACCCTGCTCTCCTCCGAGGGCCTGAGCCTGCGAGGGGTGGTCACCACGTTCTCGCTTCTCCAGAAGACGAACGGGAAAGGCCAGGTCTATTCGGTTGTGGCTCCCTGGAAAGCTGGCGCCCTCACGCCGAAGGACAAGGCAAAGGTCCGTGCCATCGGCAACCACTTCGCGGGGGTGGTCCAGGCTGTTCACATCGAAGTCGAAGCAGGGGAGGTAGCCACCGGAGACGACGAACCGGACCAACTGGACGGAGAGGGAAAGGAGAGTAGCCCCCCTACCTTCATGAGAGAAGCCCCCCTCAAGAGTGTTGTCTCTCCACCGCTCCCGCCCAAACCAGCCCCTGAGAAGCCCCTACCCAAGCCCGACGCCACCGGCCTTACCAGCATCTCAGGCGAGGTGGTTGCTGAGCCCACCATGAAGTACACGGGGGGCGGGAGGCCCACGACGGGAGTCAAAGTACGACTAGCCGGGGGAGACCCGCACAAAGGCGCAGTCATGGACGTCGCCTTCTGGGACGTACTCGCAGAGGAAGCCAACCAGAGAGGCCCAACCGGCCTACACACGGGCCAGATGGTCACCGTCCAGGGGAAGATGTCCTCCTACAAGCTGGGCGCCGAGACGCGCTACTACCTGGACGCCAGCGCGTATGAGATCACACGCGCAGCGCCGCCAGCTCCGGCAACGACACCCACGCCCGAGACACACACGGTCGACGATGAGTTGCACCGCCTCATCAACGCCGAGGACCTGCCGTTTTAACACCGCTAGGCTAGAAGCGCCCCTGAGCCGGCGCCGGCGGCGCTGCCGGCTTGGGGGTTGGTGGGTGTACCGGCGCCGCGCTTATTCCACTTGATTCGCTTGTAGACAGGCAGAGCTTTCTCCCAGGTCGGCTTGACCTCCGGCGGGTGTACTTGCTCCCGTAACGGCTGCTCACACTCAGGGCACTCAGTAGGGGGCTCCGGCTTCTTGGCTAGTTCTTCTTTGGCCCCTGCCGAGGCCTCGTGCTCCAAGTCCAGGAACCGCCCGTAGCTTTGGAAGAGGCCGTAGCCTCGGCTGAACTCCTGCCATTCGATCCAGTAAGTGGGGAGAGCATCGTCCATGCCGAGCAGGTGAATACTACTGGAGAGCATAGCTTGGACTACAGGGGCCAAGCCCTTCCGGGTTGACACCTCCCTGCGCGTACACCCCCTGTGTCCAGCGCGCGCTCGTATCTTCTTTTCTAGCTTTGCCCAGGTGGGGTCGGACTCACCGGAGACCTCTTCCTGGATACAGACCGTGCCGTAGAAGACATGGCCCCCCCCTGCGCGCGCTAACCGAAGCGCCGAGTTTCGGAAGAGGAGTTTCCCCTTGACACCCTTATGGTGGGCAATCTTGGAAACCTCCTCCCCGAACCACTTCGCCTCTTGCTTGAGCCTGTCGGCCAGGTCGAAGACAGAGCGGACTTCCTTTCCAAACGCCCAGGTGAACTCGATGGTCCTGTAGACGCCGGAGCTATCAGGGGGCAGGTCCGGGAGCCTGATCCCGGACAGCCGCCATGTCGTAGGTGTGGGGCACTGGACGCACGCGGGGTCAAGGCAGTAGCGCCTGCCAGACCACTGCACCCCGTGGTCCTTGCAGAGGCGGCTTGCCAACCAGAGACAGGTCTGGTAACGCCGGGCCCGCACGTCATTGGGGTCCCCGTCCGCGACCTCTACTTGCAGGTCATAGATGTCGCGGGTCGAGAGGCACCACCGAGTCTCAGGTAGGAGAATGTCGGTGTCCCTAGCTAAAATGCCCCCGTTGATGTAATGGGGGGTAGCCATTACATCAACGGGGGCATTTTCAATCTGGAGCCCTATGTCGTCCTCGCCAGCCTGCGCCTTCCGCATGGACTTCTGGAAAGTGAAGTAGGCGCCCATCGGGTCGCCCTTGTCAGGGGCACTCGGTTGCGGATGGGGCTCCTCCAGGGGAATCTCCACGACGCCCTGCCCTGCTACTTGCCATGCCTTTCTAAAGTCAGGGAAGTGCTGGAGTACGAAGGCTCTGACGTTGGCAACTGAGAGGATGGTATCGGTGAGAGGGTTGATCTGCTCATAGAAGATGGGCTTTTCTGGGGTGCTGTCGGGGTGCTCGGACCCCGGGGCCAGGGTGTAGTTATTGTGCCCCCTGAACTCCAGGCGGCCGTCTATCTTCTTTGTTCCCAGTACCTCGTGGTCGGCGCTGGCTATCAGGATATGAGCGCTCTTCTTGGTCTGGATGACCGGCGTGTGCTCTAGGAAGTAGTCTCGTGACGGATGTTCCCAGAACTCCTGGAAGTTCTCGACCTCGATGTCGTAGAGCATCGTCACACCTGGGGCCTCGTTCCCAAAGAGTATGAACGTGTTGCCGCCCCGCCACTTGACGATTGTCCCCCATTTTCGCCAGTCGTCCTCAGTAGGGCGCGCTGCCTCAAGGTGCTTGAACTTCGGGTTGGTGTCCTTCCCACCCTTCTTGCCCTTGGCTACGGGGACGGCTGCTATGCCGTGGGACCAGAGGCGGCGGACGCGATCCAGGTCGCCCGATGGAGAGGAGGGTAGCGTGAAGGGCAGGAGTGTGGCCGTAAACTCCGGGGAGGCGAGCGCGGGGGCGGAGGGCCGAACACCGCTGGCCGTGGAGGAGTAGACCCGGCGGACCTTCTCCTCGCAGGCTTCCCAGGGGTACTCATCGCCCTTCGGTTGGGCCATCAGCGCAAAGTGTTCCCTCTCTAGCCCAAGCGCCTGCTCCTCGGATAGCCTAGCCGCCTTGCTACGCCAGGCTATCTCAAACGTGGAGTCATCCCGTCCTAAGCGGGAGGGAGCGGGGCCCGACGGGGTGCGGACAAGTTCCAGGAGTTTCTGGGAAATGGGGCGGGCTACTGTCGTCATGGTGTCTGCCTTTCTACCTCTAAATCAACTCTGCCTTGATAACTGAGGGTGTCCAAAGAACAAGCGACTGCACCGGCACAAGGACATTCATACTGGTGCCCACCCCTGTTTTTGGGTCGGGGTCTCCGCCTGGCTTGACTCTACCCTTGAGGTAGTATTCCCTGGAAATATCCTTGAGGCGGTCGGTCTTGATAATAACCACCACTTCATGCCCGTACTTCTGCCCGTCCAGTACTATGGCCCACCATCTCGGATTGGCCGATGTTGGTTGGGAAGCTCCAGGTTATCCAGTGGCGGAAGTGCAAGCCAAGGCCATCCAATATCGGCTTCCACTCGGCTGCCACCTCGGGGTAGTGCATGACATAGAGGCTCCCCGTGGATTTCAGAACCCGGCGCATGGCTATGAATCTTTCACGGCTGGTGTCCAAGTAGCTCTTGAGCTTATCGCTGCTGCCATTCGAGTAGTCAACGCCGATGTTGTACGGCGGGTCGGCTACTATCAAGTCAACCGAGTCATGGGCGAGCTGGTTCAACCCATCAACCGCATCCATGACGTGGACGGCGTTCAGCGCGAGAGGGGAATTGTTGGGCACAGTAGCTGCAGGATTCTTGGGCAACCAGGCGTCAATGGTTGACTTAGGCAAGCTAAGGTGCCCAGCAATTTGTCGCTGTGACCACCCCAACTCCCGACGGATGCGGAGGGCGTCCCTGCGAAGGGCCTGATGTTCGGGGGTCAAAGTTCTGCCCATTGGCTCTCTCCTCCCCTAGCAACAAAAATCCCGCAAGCCGCACTACCCGCTTCTTCAGGTAGCGCAGTGCGGGTGTATCAAATCCCCATTACCACTGCTATACTAGAGGTGGTTAGTTGATGCACCCTCACTCTAGCGACTTCTCCTCTAAGTTGTCAAGTGAGGACGACAGCCAAGAAGGGGCCTTCGGTGCGATGCCGAGGGTCTCTTCTTTTGTGCTATAGCAGGGGCCATAGCTTGACAAGCTACTTGACTAGCTTGACTGCAACGCGCGTGGGCGCGCCCGGGCTGCTCGACTATCTCGCTGCTTTGCTGCCTGACTACTCCATTGCTTTGCTATCCCGCTACTTGACAACCCGTGGGGGGCGCCCCTACAGTAAACACTATGAGTAGTAGAGCCGAGCGCGAAGTGGAGCGGGCGGCCACACGGGTTGACTTCGGTCAGACCGTGCCCTGCCCCTTTGACGGTCTGCCTGTCCACCTCTTTAGGAAAAAGGCCGTCTACGGTAGGTGCCCGAAAGACCACTTCATCTCCCCCCGTCCGCACGAGACCGCCGAACAGGTTCTTACCGTGCTCCAGGAGGCAAGACTTGAACAAGGACGTGTTCCTGAAACAAGACCCGAAGGAAAGCCTCTGGAACCACGAGCAGCTCTTGTTCCAGATCCTCGAAGACCAGAGGACCCTGGCACAGCAGCTCGCGACCCTTGGGCAGACTTTAGATAACCTTCCGGCGGCAGACTTAGAGCAGGAGCCCCCGCACCCCTACGGCCTCTGCGGGGACACGGGCTGCGAGTCCTGCGTCCAGGCCGGCCAGGCGATAGTGGAGAAGGCAAGAGCGGCGTTCTTGGACGAGCTGGACAGGGTGCTTCTTGCGGCTGCCGATGGGCGCCCGGAGGCCCGCGACGGCTTCATCAGGGTCATTCAGGCAGGGCAGGCGAAGCTCGCCCAGGCCGCCGGGAAGTAGGGCGGGCCGCCCATGCCCAAGAAGCCGCCAGGCGACGGCCTACCCCCGGGCGACGCCACCCCCAGCTCTAACGGGGGAGGACAAGAGGAGTTCCGGGACATCATTCGTCGGCTTTTTCAGGACGAGATCCTCCCTAGCCTCCAGCGTTACCTTGATGAGCAGGTCGAGGCTCGCGTTGCAAAGGCAACGGAGGGCCTGGGGGCACCCCAGGCCGCGCTGGATGCTACTGCTGTGGCAAAAGAGGCCGCTGCGCTTCTGGCCCCGGCGTTCACCCGGCAGGTCCAGGGCGTGGCAGACGAGCTCGCCGCTCGCATAGCTCAGGTGGCGCAGCAGGGGAGCGGGGGAGCGGGGCGCCAGCCACCTGTAGCTACAGCCTCCCCTCCCGCAGGGGAAGATACAGGGAAGGGTGGTGGCTTTCCAGGCGCCCTTGCGCTCCTGGAAACGGCCCTGGACTTGGGCGTGGCAAAAATATGGCCTCTCTATCAGCAACACCAGATGACGAAGATGATGGGAGAGTACGGGGGATTAGTCCCCCTGTTTCAGCATATCCATGACACGAACCCCTACATGGCTCAGATAGGCGCACAAATTATGGCGCCAAACCAACTCGCGGACGCGATGACAAGAACAATCCCGGATGTTTTTGGCCAAGGCCTTCTAACTGGCGCGAGGCAGGTCCGTAGCCTGGCTCAACTCTTCCGAGAACCTATTGGTGGAGGCGCACCATGGCCAGAGACCCCATCAGAAAACTCTACCGGGGGCTCACCCACGCCTATCGTCACGCCAATCGGGAGTACGCCAGGAGCGTCGCCAGGGACGCCCGGGCCGACGTCCGGCGCGAGCATGACGCAGAGGCCAGGGCCAAAGCCGAAGATAAAGTTCAGGCCCGGCTACAGCGAACCAAAGCCAGCGGCTACAGGGCCGGGCTCAAGGCCAGGCCCAAGCCTACGCGAAGCCCTAGGATAGCCAAGTTAGGGGCAGGTGGCATGAGCCTCGAAACACAGCTTGTCGTCAACTACATCAAGCGCCAGCCCCCCAAGGACCGAGAGCGCAGGCTTCGGGACTTGGTGCGAGATTTCCCCGACGACTGGCTTGTGCTGGTGGAGGAACTGATCCACGAGGAGCTGCAGGCTCGTAACCTAAATCCCCTTCCTCCTCCTCCTTCTATCTTCATAAGCCCTTTGATGTTCTAGTTCCCATGCAACCAAGTAACGCGAAATGGTGAGGGTTCGCCATGGTCATAGGCATCACGGCGGGGGGCCACCCCAACCGGCTAAGTCTCTTCGGGAGGCCCTGGGTGGAGCGTCGCCCGCACTGGCGACGATGGCGGTCAGCCGCCGCGCCCCAAGCACGGACGTCCAGATTTTCCTGACCACCCTCCAGGACCAGCAGGCGAGGGACGTCTGGGAGGGGA
>OBEQ011887338.1_pt1 | contig 37668 bp, 48 predicted proteins | sample 1670901 | NCBI WGS metagenome assembly OBEQ01 (sample SAMEA104232315, study PRJEB22302) | groundwater metagenome | biome: forest; feature: aquifer; material: groundwater | place: USA | collected 2011-08-07 | depth 5.4 m | reverse complement strand
GCCGCTGGAGGAAATTGCCTTGCTTCTCTTCAAGAAATCTTTGTGTTAAATTGATTACTGTCATTTTTAATTTTCATTTACTGCCATATACTCTGCAAGCTTTTCTGATATTAAAAATGAGATATAAATTTTACCTCTGTCTGTTTCTAAATGTGCATTGAATTCCTGGCCTCCAAAAGAGCCAAGAAGCTTATATTCTCCTTTTGATGAAATTATACCTTCGAATGTTTGCCCCCTTACTTTTCTCTCTAGAGTGTTTTCACGAAACATGTCGACTGCAGACCTTAGAACTGACTGACGCTCTTTTTCATATAATCTTGAGTTTGCTATTAAAAATGCATAACCCCATCCTTGTGAAAAGTCTCTTGTCATCTTACTTGTAGAGTTTTGCTGTAAGATTTGCAGCGTGTTGTCTAAAGGGTTTTGTTCCTTCAAACACAAGCATACTTGCACCATCTGTGAAGTTTGTTATATGTGCTTGTCTTGCGTGCGCCATATTCCCTCGTTTTATCAATGATACTATTGCATCGAGCATTGCATAATCTCTTGGCGTCTGTTCTCGAATTGTTATTCCAGAATTTCGCAAGAATCCCGTTATATCTTCTTTCTTTGTAAAATTATATCCCCAAGCAGTTTGTTCTTGATTTGCATAATCATTATAGAGCCCTTGAGTCGTACATTGTGCTATTGGTTTTTTTGGTTTACCGAGCCAGTTTGTTGGTTCTGTTGCTAGCAATTCTAATGGAAAAGAATCCTTGAATTGTACCTTTAAATTGTGTGGAATTATCATGTGTTTACTGTTCATTTTGCATTTATAAATGTTTCTTTCTTTACTTCTATTGAGTAGTGACATATAGAAAGGTTTATAAAGAAGTTTTGATAGTAAAGATAGCATAAAGTGATGACAAAAGGAGGTCATGACAACAATGAACAAACTCAATAAAATTTTAACAAGCGGTTTAGTAGGACTTGTGGCTGCATGTTCTCCAGAGAAACCTGCCATAGATAATCCTTTTTCGAGAGATCATATATATCATAGTAACCAAGTTCGATTTGGAGAAGACTTAAACATTCTTTTTATCGATATTAACCATGATAAAGTTGTTGATATCGAGTCACTTGTAAATATGCCTGGTTTTGTTACTTATGTGGCAAAAGAGATGGCTGACTCTGCAAGGCAAAAAGGTTACAATGTAGATGCCTCAACACCTCGTATGAGCCCTGAGATGAGAGAAGCTGCAACACAGGTTTTTAATGGAACACTTAATTATAACTTTGCAAAAGAACATAAAAACCAATAACAATGAAAACAAACCCAACGAAGCAACTTGAACGAAATACTGTAAAATCTTTTGCTTATGTGAAAGAAGATATGGATGACATTTACAAGGTACTCCGATTCTTCAGACGAGAAATACGCAGAGTAAGCCTTGAAAACAAGTACCTTAACAGCGAATTGCGAAGACTTAAACTCAAAGTTGATATGCCTCGCAAAGAACTGCTCTACTAAATTTTTTCGATTTCTTATCATTTTTTAGAATACTGATAAGAAGAAGTTAAACATAAATTAAAAAATAAAAATAAGACGGCCTTGGTTACTAAGAAAAAAGACCCTTAAAAGATAACTCTATCTTTTGGCTCTAAAGCTTTTATACTTAAGCGCTCAAAAATTAGAAATCCTTTTTCTTTCTGTAACAGTCTCGACAGTACACTGGCTTTCCTTCAGTTGGCTTGAATGGTACTTCACATTCAGTCCCACATTCAGAACAGGTTGCCTTGTGCATTTCTCGAGGGCCAAAATCTCGTCTTGGGCCTCTGTTGCTGTTGAATCTTTCCATGTTTGATTTTTTCCTTTCTATTATATTTGACGTGTTGCCACATCAAATTGTTAAGTATTCTATATCCTGTATTTATAAGTTTATGCCTTGGAATTGCGGAATAAAAGAGGGCTTTTTTGAGGTTCCTGAGGCTGTATAGGCCAAATCCATAAGGTTTATAAATGGTCGGATTTGCATCTTAGTTTCACACAATTTCTGAGGAAATTTTTATGGGAAGTACACTTGAAGAGACAACACGGATAAGGGATACCTTTGCAGGAAGATTTGTTATAGATGCAAGAATAGGAAGCGGTGCTTTTGGTGAGGTTTTTCGAGGAAGCTACAATGACCGACCTGCTGTCATTAAAGTACTAAATCCTCCTGAGCACGTAAATGGGACTGATTTTTCAAGTATTGTTTCTGAAGTTTCTTATTTAGAACGTGCAAATTCTCCCAATGTTGTTGAAGTGTATGAAGCCGGAATGCATGAAGGTAAATATTTTATTATTATGGAAGATGGAGGAGATCCACTCAGCACCCTTAAAGCTGGTGAAATAGGGCTGGAAAAAACTGTTGACATTTATTTACAAGCAGCAACAGGATTACGAGACTTGAACAGGCAAGGGTTGCATCATCGCGATATAAAACCAGATAATCTTCTTATTGATAAAACAGGAACTGTGAAGTTTACCGATCTTGGTATGAGCTACAAAAGAACGAAGAAAAATTCACACGCAATCAAAAAAGCTTTTGGGACTCCACTTTGGGCTGCACCAGAACAATTTGATGGCAAGCATATTACAGCTTCTGACGTGTATAGCCTTGGACTTGTCATGTACAAACTTCTTACAGGAGAACTTCCCTTTACTCCTGGAATACGATCGCAAGTACAATTGCATGAAGAAAAGCTTCGAAAACATGAAAGCATACGCAGCAAATTTCCTTCACTACCAAAAGACCTTGCCCATATTATTGATGAATCTATATCTCCCGTATCAGAAACACGACCTTCAAGCGAGATGCTGCATTACTATTTGACTTTTTTCAAAGAAGGTCAACCTTTAAACACTATGCTCAATGAGGATTTGTTTCATAATCCCGAGACAAAAGTTGACTACAGACTTGTCAGCAGATGGAAGCCTATTGACTCAATTCTTCCATCAGAGACTGCTCCAGAGAGAGAAGAAGCTGCTGCTTTTTCTTCCCATATCACTGAAAGAACGAGCATGCTGTTGCTGCCGAAGAGAAGAGATGACTGTCACATTGCAATTCCCAACAGAGGCGCTAAGAAAAGGATAGCTGCACATATTCGTTTCTTAGATGAAGAAAATACTGGTGCTGTTACTTTTACTATTGCATCTGCAGATTATGTGCGACCAACTCCTGAACTTGTTAGATTTGGAGACTTGTTTATCATCAAAAAGAATGCCCCTGGTGAAGGTTTAATGATACACAAGAAATATGGAAGAACTCTGGACAGACAGAGTTTCGTTTTTGGAAAAGAATCTTTAGAAGTTATCATTGAAAGATTCCCAACACGTGTTGCCTTCTCTGTGAATGATAATTTGCTTATTGAAAATAATATTTATACCTCACCTTCTTCAAGGAATGAGGTCTGGCTTTCTGCTACAACTCCTGTTGCTATTGATGATTTTGCAACCTTCTATGAAGTTGGCGGTGCTTTGCAAAGCCCCATGTTTGCTGTTGAGCGAAGCTTTTCTGAAGGAGATTTTTCAACTGCAGCACGGCTTGCGGCTGATATCTGCTATGATGGACTTTTTGACCAGTCTACTGTGCTTGCAGCACGCATGTACTATGCAAAAAGCAAGGCACGAGAGATGGTTTCTGCTGATGAAGAATCACAAGATATTGAAGGTGTACTTCAAGTGCTTGGAGACATTGAGAAAAGCGCTCCTCAAGAGATTACCTTAGAAGCAGGAAAAGAGATTGCAAATGTGCATTTCTTTGTTGGGAAAGATTATCAAAAAGCTGTAGATAAATTAAATAGCATGCTTGAAATTGCTGGTGACAATAAGCATGAGCGTGCAAAGATTGTGGCACGAGCAATGCGTTTTGCATCTTCATGCAATGATGGAACCTATCGCAGGATTTTCAGAGACTTTCGAAAGACTTCATAACTTCTCGAGTAATTTCGTTACAAGAGTGGCATAAGCGCCTTTCTTCAATGAAAAACTTATTGTTAATGCTTTTTTTCCAGGATTAAGTGTATCTTCCTGTTCTCCAACAACTTTCAAATCTTCTGGAAAAATGATTACATCTCGCTTTCTTTCCTTAAAAAATAAATTACCCATCTTGTTTACTTTCAATTCCTTTTGTGTTATATTTTCTTTTTCGAGAATCTTTGCAAGAATTTCATTTATTTCCTTGTCTTTTATCTGTGTTTTTGTATCTACCATGGGAATTTCTTTTGCATTCATGTACTCCAGTTTTTCTTTTGTAATATCTTTGTAGAAGAATAATTTTCCTGGTTTGTATTCCAACTCAAGCAGGTCTGTGAGGTTATTCTTTATCAACTGTGACAGACATTTGTTCCAGAGGAAGCTTTGATAGGATGAAACAAGAAGCTCTTTCTTCTGGTGATGAATGTGCTTAAATGCCTGCATGAAGCTCTTTGGATTTTGTTGAAGGAAATGAATTATTCTTTTTTCTTCGTCTACTCTTTCTATAGTTGCAAGAAATTCAGAGCATTTATCCCATTTTGTCCAGTTCTTGTGCATGAATGCGTGAGCCTTGTTCTTGTCTTCTGACTTGTTGTTTGCCGATGCCAGGAATAATCGTAACGCATTTTCATAATCGTTTTTCATGAGTCGTTTTGCTATGAATCCACCAATGGAAAGGTCTTCTCCAAATCTTTGAGAATCAAAATAGTTTGCAAAGCCATTTCTTATCAACTTCTCCATGTTTGCCTTTACTTTTTTTATTTCTTCATCTGTCATGTCGCGAATGGTTATAGTGAATTTGTTTCCTTCAAGATCCCCGCTTTTGAGAGGCTGGTCAATAAATCCAACATGCTCTAAAGATATTGTTCTTAAAATAAAGCTTCCTTTTCTTCCACGGTCTGTCTTGATTGCAACATACTGTGTTGTTACTGCTATCTTATCCTTTATTCCTGCGTGAGAAATTAACTTTTGAGAAATCTTCAGCTTCTTGGCTATTGTCCTCCTGGAGGCAATCAAGTCCATATTTGTTTTCTTTAGCTTGTATACTGAGAACTTGCCCTTTTTCTTAAGATGTATTGCAGGAATCTCTTCCACTACAAAATCCTCAGGAATCTGCTTTATTTTCATGTAAGAAAAAACGAATAATGCTCTTATAAAGGTTTATTGGGCTTTTTTGAGGCAATTTAACCCAACAATGAAGCAAAACCCTTAAATATCTCGGATGCTCTTATAAATAACATGGAGGTGCATTAGATGGCAAATAGAAGTTTTATAATCGCAGTAGTTCTTCTCGTTGGTGTAGCAATACTCTTCAGCGGCATGGGAAATGGTGTTGGAAAGTATGTTAACGGAGGAAATTCACACAATAGCCAGTGTAATCAGGCTTATGTTGAGTGTGGAGATTACGCCCTTGCACAACGTACTGAATGTCTTGGTCAAGACCTCAAGTACACCTGTGAAGAAAGGTATGCTGGTGCTATGCTCAGCTGCAGAGATATCTTAGGAAGATGCATACATGGTGTCTATTAGATTATCTTAATTAATCGAGATGTAGAGGTTTTCTCTACATTCTTTCTTTTTTTATTATGTTACTAGAACTCTTCTTGCGTATTCCCTATTATGTTGCGCACGTTCTCTTGATGAACCTGTATATTCTTCTAGTCCTCCTAAAAGAATGTCTCTCTTGTGCTGTGGCAAAGAATCATACACTATATTAAATTCGCCATCTTCTCTTGCAACTTCAAATAATTTTCTTCCTGTTTTTTTTGATTTCTTACCTATTTCTTTGACAAAGTCATGACCAACGCCATATTTTGTGTGCGACCATCCTTCTCCTCTGAGTATTGCAACCATTGCTTCACTAGGGTTATTGCGAACATATTGGAGATTCCTTGCAATGCTGTCTTCATTTATGGAAAGGTTCGGAAGTGCCTTGCCTAATCTCCTGAATGCTTCATATGTTTCAACCATCATTGCTTGCGGTTGATATCTTCCCATGACAGAGCCACGCAAATCACGTTGTAAATCTGAAGAGATCATTCCATAAAGAATGCACATACCACTTTCTACAATTTTTGCTTTACCAGTCATATTTTCATATTGAACAGGATTATCTTTTGTTGCATCTGCACTTGAACCGCCTAGACGTTCAGCATTATCTCTTGATGTTACTTCATTTATTTCTGAAGAGTATAATATTCTTACATCGTTTGCAAAATCTCCTAAGACATGCATCAATGTTGTGAGGCCATGACCGACGTCTGCAAGCGCTTCTTTCTGGACTATCTGTGTTGCTGTCAAGTCTGGTTCAAGACCAAGCTTTGCTAAGAATGCTTTTTCAAAATCAAGAGATTTACCTTGCCCTATAACCATATCTATGCTTGCACCTGTACCAACAATACCACTTGCTTTCCCTTTGAGATTTGCGAAGTAACTGTCACATCTTTCTACTCGCTCTGCCAAACGCGCTGCATAACCTGCAAGCATTCCGCCAAACAGAATTGGTGATGTTCTTTGCAAATGTGTGCGACCAACTTGAAGTATTTCCATTGAGCGTTCTGAAAGGCCACATAAAAATTCTATTGGTTTTGCTATTTCTGGACGGATTGTTGTGCTCCAGGCTCTTCTGAATAAATATGCTCGTACTGTGTCAAGAATATCATATGACGTTGTTCCTGGATGCAGCAATGCTTTTGTTTCAGGTGAAATATATCTTCCAAGCTCTTCAATGACTGCTAATTGATCGTGATTTATTTTTAATTTTCTATCTTCTTCTATTAATGCCATGTTTAATGGATCGATTTTTTCCAAGGCTTGTTCTACTTCATCAACGTGTCGTTGCTCTGCTTGACCAAACTCAACGCGTGTTTCAAGAAGTATCTTCTGCATGAACGCACAAGCTTTCCATTCTGCAGTAGCACTTAACAAACCAACAAGATTCTGCGTAGCTTCACTATATTTTGCATCATCAGGACTTGTACAATCAAGTGCGAATCTTCTCCTTGCACGTGTTGCTTCATCCAACTTACCCACTAAGTCTAGTCTGTCTTCCATGCTAGAAATGTCCGAAACATCTTTCTCTTGTTAATGCCATGGCCATGTCATGCTCGTTCACTGCCTCGATGACTTCTGCGTCTTTTACTGAACCACCTGGCTGAATGATTGCTGAAATATCAAACGATGCGATAAGATCAACTGAATCTCTGAATGGGAAAAATCCATCAGATGATATAACTGCATCAAAGAGAGGGTCTTCACCTTTCATCATTTTTAATAATCCTGTAACACTCGCCTCCATAGCATCATACTTTACTCCTCTTCTATCCAATGTTTTTTGACATGCTTTTGTCAATGCTTGCTCGACTGCACCAACACGTTCTTGCTGGCCAGAGCCAATTGCTATTGTTGTTCCTTTTTTTACAATGACAATGCCATTGCTGCGTACACCCAAGTTAACGTACCATGCTGTAAGTAGATCTTCCAATTCTTTTGCAGTAGGATCTCTTTCAACAACTGACGTCCTCCCTTCTGGAGTTGTGACTAATGGATCAAGAACTAAATCTTCAACACTTCGAATGCTACTGAGATACGGCTGTTGCACTAAGATTCTTCCTGTGGGAAGTGCTTTGATGTCATATACACCATGCGTATCATCGCCTATGAATTTTGGAATTCTGTCGAGATTGCTATAGAGAATTGCACGCAAATCTTTTTTCCTTTCTAGTACGCCCATTGCACCTTGTTCAAATTCAGGAGCAGCAACGCCTTCAACATATGTTTCCATTATTTCTCCTGCAGTTACCATGTCCACTGGACGATTAAAAACAACGACAGAACCAAATGCACTTCTTGCGTCAGCATCTCTTGCATTCCTATATACTTGATCCAAACTTTTTTTTTCTGCTGTTGAAAATCCTGAAGGAACAAGATGTTTCATCACTGCGACTGCTTGGTTGGGAAAGAACTTCAGAATCTCAAGTGCACGTGTTACATCCATGAAATTTGTTGCTGACAATCCGCCTTTGCCTGACTTTGCCATTCTAATGTTTGTTAATTCTGCGAGATTGATGCTTCCTTCTGGCAGCTTGAAATGATAAATTGCACCTGATTGGTTTGGATTTTCTCCGTATCTTAGAGGTGCTTCTCTTTCTAATGCAAGAGTGAGATTTTCTGGGAATACTCCTTCGTTGACTGTTCTGTATGTCCTTTTCATGTCCGTTACGTCTGTTCCGCGTGTCATGTTATTCAGCGATCTCTAATCTTGGAAGGACTTCTTTATCAAAGTCAAGACTTCCGAAATGATCTGCGATCGCAGTCCTGTAGGTTGCAATTCCTCTCATTGCGTGTTTCGCTAATTCGAATCTTAATCTGAGTGTTGTGCCGTGATTGCGTCTTATTTCTTCTAGAACATATGGATATTCGTTGGGAGACGTCACAACCGCCACACTTGGCCAATTTTTTGCTGAACCCATAATCATCGTTGGACCTCCAATGTCAATGTTTCCTCGTGCTGATTCTGCTGTTGCACCTTTTCTAACAACGTCTGTGAATGGATACACATTACAAACAACAACATCCATGTATACACCTTTTGCTTTTGGTGGATTTTTCAGAACTTCATCAACAATTCTCAAGTAATTTTCATGATGAGGATTTCCTCTTTCTCCTAAAATGCCTGCATGTACTTTTGGAGTTAATGTTTTTACGAGACCGCCTTCCATTTCAGGCGTACCTGTATACTCTTCCACAGAAACATAATTTGCCCTTGCTTTATCTCCAAGAATTTTTATAATTTCTCTGCCAGTTCCTCCTGTTGAATAAAAAACACATCTTTTGTTAATATCTAATAATCCTTCAACTACCTCTTGTAATCTTGATTTGTCTGTAACACTTACTAAAACATTCTGCGGTCTGATTATATCTTGTACAGGATATTTGCTGTCTCTTACAGTCATTTTAAGCCGCCAAGTTCTCCACTATTGTTTTTAATCCCTCAATCACTCTTTCATTGCGAGGACTGAGATTTGGCTGGAACTTTCTCTGCAGAAGATGCTCTATGCCTTCAATATATCGTACTGCTATTTGTATTCTTTGCTCGTCTGTGTATCCTTGCTCTCCTTGTGAGAAGCCACGCGCAAATTCTTTTGAAAATGATTTTGGATTTAATTCCTGGATTTCTCCAGATATTAGTTTTCTCATTTGGTCTTCATAGTCTTCCGCTAACCAGAATCTTGATGAATCTAACGTGTAGAGTTCATCTTGGCTTACAAGTCTTCCATCACGCGTTATGCCGTGTTCTGTTTTTGTGTCGACCAGTATCAATCCTCTTTCACGAAGAATGTGTGTACCAATTCCAAAAGCCATCAGTCCATCTGCTCTCATTTTGTAATATTGCGAGGGTGTGCACAAACCCCTTTCAAAGAGTTCTACAGGTCTGAGTGATTCATCATGTGTTTCTGATTTCGTTGAAGGCGTGTCCATAACATAGGGCAATGGGCCATTAGGAATTAAGTCATCAGGAAGTTTGTGACCACAGAATATTCTTTCTCCGCTCATGAAATGTTGGTAGAGCGATGTTGCTGTTGTGCTCTTTGCCATGTATCCTCTGAGGACCATTTCAACAGGTATTGATGTAAGGTTTTCCGCTGCAATGACAACAGATGTTTCTCCTAGACCTTGCACATCAAACTGTGACGTTCCAAGCACTTGTGCAAGAAGATTTCGCAAGTACATATGATTTACCGCAAGAATTTGGTCTTTGAAAGGAATTGTACCACGATTGATATCATGTGTTGAAATTCTATCTGTGCGTACCATAATTCTTAAAGGAATTCCATCTCTGGTTGTCAATGGAGGATTTTCACATTCAACAATCTCTCCTGATTTTTTAGTGTATTTTACAGGGCCGCCATAAATTGAATCTGAGACTTTTCCAGGGCGAACATGATATCCTGCAAGACGAGGAATTGTGTTGGAGTCAAGAATTTCTTGTGTAGTACTTATTGTGCCTTCAAGGCTCATATACCCTTCGACAAGATTCCTTGCTGCAACTATATCTGTAGACATTAGGAGAACATGAAAATTAAAAGGTATAAAAGTATTTCTGCATTGAAGAGTGCATCACGCTGCGTCTTGGTGTGGTGACAAAAATTTAATACATAAGTTCTTTGCCGTTAGAAAATACGCCCTTACTTTTTATGATTATTCTTGGATCTGCTCTGACTTCTCCAATTACTTTTGCATCAATGCTATGACTTGCAGCAATTTCTATAACTCTTTCTGGTGTTGGCGTTACAATAACCATTCCTTGCCCCATATTCCACGTGCTATACACTTTTTCATCTGGAACATTCCCTATTTCGCTTGCATATAACATGATATTTGACGGATCGATAGGTGTGTCAATCATCGCACCAAGATTATTCACTTTGAGAATGCGTCGTAATTTACCAGGCAAACCTCCTCCTGTAATATGGGCAATGCCATGCACTTCTGCTTTGGGCTCTCCTTCATACCCACCAAACATATCGACTGCAGCGTTTGTGTATATTTGTGAATGCATTAAAACAGCATGCCCTAAAGGACTTTCATTCGATCCGTTGTCAAATTCCCAAGGAGCATTGTGCCAATCATCGCCATGCGTTGCTATCATGACTTTTCTTACTAATGAAAGACCGTTTGATCTAAAACCAAGTTCTCGCAGACCAACCAGCTTGTCTCCCTCTTTTACTTCCCTACCTGTAAACATTCTTTCTTTTTTTGCAAACCATACAACTCCTGCTCCCCAGTTATAATTAAATGGACCGTATCCATGAACTCGATCTCCTAATTCTGCAACTTCTCCATTGACGACTGCAACGTTTGCTGCATTTGCTGCCCTGACATAACCGATACATAATTGTTTAACTTGCTCTGTGTAGGGATGCTCGTCTGTTCCTAACGATTTTACATCAAGGATAGATCCAATGAGCACTGGTTCGGCTCCACGAACAACTGCATCGTCGCAGACCATGGCAAATAAATCAAAAGCAATTGTTGTATGTTTGCCAACACGCTCGGCAATTTCCATTTTTGTACCGACACCATCAAACCCAATGTTCATCATGGTATCTGCTGGAAGATTTCCAACGTTGATTGCTCGAACTCCTGAGAAATCATCAAATGGTGTTATAACTTCGCCTAACCTTCCCTTTCTATTATTCCATGTTTGCTTTGCTGCTTCATAGAGCATCTTAGAAACATCATCACCTAATTCAATATTTACACCAGCGTCTTTGTAATCCATTTTTTATGCTCATAATTGACTTGTCAATTCCAAGGCTGCTTCTCTTATATTACTCGCCCCGTATATTCCTCTGCCAACAATCGCATGCCATCTGTCGCCAGCAACCTTTGCTGCTTCTGAGATTGATCCGCCTTGTGCAACAAAACCTGGTGCAAAAAATGTTGGGTGAATTCCGTCTTGTTCAAGACCTTCTCTAAGTTTTCTTATAAATTCTGGTTTATTGCCTGGGACAACAAAGTGATCTACCTTGTAGAGTTGTGATGCCAAACCATACATGCGCATTGGCCCATCATCAATAATAAGCCCTCCATCTGAAGCTATATAGTTGGGATGTGTCATCATTCCACCAATAAGGATTCCTATATTTCTCTTTTGCAATTCTTCAATCCATGCTTTTTCTGTTGCAGGACCTGCTTGTGGAAATAAAATTGCATAATCGATATCACATTCGTCCATAACGCCTGCGAAATCTTTTCCTGTATCTGGAATATCTGTTCCACCTTTCTGATGATCATAAATCAAAGGCTTTTGTGTATATTTTCTTGCTGTTGCCACAACTTTTGGCAGACCATGCATTAAACCAAGTCGAAAACCAATCTTGTATGCGCTTACAGCGTCTATGTTTGCTGTTTCACCGACAATTCTTTCAAAAAATTCCAAAGGAACATCACATGCTGGTATGATGCTTTTGTCTCTTGTTATTCTTCTTGCTTCACATCCCATTTTTTATCTCCTTAGTTTTAATGGTTCTATACCGTATTGTTCATATTCTGCTTCAACTGCATCTGCAATTTCATCGCGTGGTTGTAAGCAGGCATATGCGCGAGGCAACACACTAAAAGCGTCAGCCATATCTAAAAAGGGAATTCCTTTTTTTGCAGCAGCCACTGCGACACTGTCGCCATCATCACGAAGCGCCATCCTATTAAAAAGACATAACGCAGCCATAACCTCAACTTCTGGCACAGCAAGAAGCTGGTCGAGAGTTGGTAACAATGAAAGCCCTGTTGTTACTGTGTCTTCTATCACAATTGTTTTTCCCCGAGGAGCACCCACATATTTTCTGTCACTTACTGGCCCACGTTCCTTTAGCTTACCTCTTCCCATTGCGAGCACATACGTACCATGTCTTGCTTGATTCATCTTGCCCCATTTGAATTGCGTTATCAATCCTATCGGAGATGTTCCCTCAGCAACACCATAAAAACAATCTGGGTGTAATCCTTTTGATTTTGCAAAAGCAAGAATGTAGTTGGTCACTTCGTCCATCAGATATACATCCTGAGAAGCCTTACTCCAATCAATGAAGAGATGGGATGTTCTTCCTGATGCCAATACATGTAGTTCCTCAGAAAATCCAACGATATGATTATCGATGATAAAACTTTCAAATTCATTCCTCATGAATTGTCGCAGCATAATGTGTTTTGTTATTCAAAAGTTTATAAGAACATAGCATCAAATGTTAGTAACGAAAATAGTATAACAAAAAAGAAAGAAATAGCGCTTTTTTATAGTCTTAATTTTCAAGTTGAGTTTCTTCTTTTTAAAGGTTAATGTTGCTACTTTAGGATAGAAATTGTTATAAAGAAATTTTTTACATGGAGAGCTATGTCAATTGATATTCATCGATTATATGAGGCAACCGTTACCTTAGGACTTGATCGAAAAGTTCTTTCTCAAGAAGAATTACAACGTTATCCTGTTGCTGAAAGAGTTTCCATTGTTAATAGTGTCTTGGAAAAGAGACTTGCAGTTGGAAGGTGGGGTGATGCTGTTGAAATGGTGTATGGTGGTTCTCCCCATATTACTGCACTTATTGACGTTGATAAGGAAACGTTACGAGAAAAAATTGTTGCTGCTGCAAAAGTTCATCCTTTGCCATCAACCTTTGCAGATTATGATTATTCACACATAGCAGGGGTACTTCACAAAAACCATGATAACACTCTTGCATACCGACTTGCAACAGAAATTCCAAAACTCACTCCTGTGGGCATATTGGCCTTTAAAAATGCTATAACACCTGAGTTTTTTTCTGGTGAAGAAGGATCCACACGATATAACACTCTTGAAGATCTTGCAGGAGAACGTTCATTTAGTTCTCTTGAGTACCTTGCTGCTGCGCGTCATTTTAAAAATTCTGGAAATAATGAAGGAATTGGAAGAGCATTTGATGCTATGACAGAACATATTGGAACTGTTGAATCATGGAGTGATACGTGGAGAAATTTAGAGGAAGTTGCTTTGCACGATCCAGAAAAAAAGAATGAACGATTACGAAGAATTATACTCAAAATACAAGAGTCTGCTAGTGCTCGTGCATTCGAAGTCTATACTCGACATCAGGTACACTTAGAGGATGGTGAACTTGAAACTTTAATGGCTCTCTTAGCACAAGAAACACAAGGTTATGCACTACCCTCTTTACTCAAACAAACAACGTTCTTCGAAGAAGGTGCTCGTGACAAGTGGCTTCTTGGATGGGCAAAGCATCATACAACATCAGAACCAGGGCAGGCGTATGCTATTTTTAAGAACCAAGCGTATGACGGCGAAGAGGTTACAACTGCAGTTGCCACTGCTCTTCATGAATGGGACCGCCGTTTGAGTGGTACCACTCATCGCAGAGAAGATTTATTAGATCCTCGTGCTATCTCACGAGATCATCTTGAAACAGTTTATACTAGCACAACAGATTTTCCTATCCGAACGATGATTGCAATACGTCTTGGCGATACTGCGAAATTACAAGCTCTGAGTGCAGAAGCACATGCAGCAAAGAATGCAGCTGAAGCCTATAGTTTGTGGGTAGAAGGTCAAGGAGATTTAAATGCTGAGTATATCCAACCGATACGTAGTGCTTTACTTCGCAAAGCTGTCAAAGAAGGTAATCCTCCTTCTTTCCCTTGGTTTTTAAACAAAGATCCTGTTGGTACTGCTGAAGCTTATGACCTCGTCTGTAAAAAAGCTGAAAAAGAAGCAGATGGCATGAGGTGGTTACGTTGTGCCTATGGACTTGCCTTAAATCTCCATGATGAAGAGCGTCTCAATACTATTCGTCAAAAAATGATTGCCACTGATGCTTCTGATGCATTCTCTTATTTTAATGGAAGAGGTGGTACAGAAAAAGATGAACGTGGACTTGAGATGGTTATTGTAGCTGTAGCAGAACAACATGGTGTTCCACTTCAGGATTTACAAGCATTTGTTGACCGTGTATTACTGAAAAAAGATTAACGAACTTTTTATTCTTTTAATTTATTTAATTCTTCAAGTCTTTTTTGTGCATCTATAGAATTATTAAACATCTTCCAAAAGACGTGGGAGAGCCATTCTACCCATTCTTTGTTTTTGATTGTGTAGTACATAAACACTCTCGTGTTCAGCTCGTTTATTTTTCCTGTTGGCTCTTTAATTTCTTTTATGCGGCAGATTTTGTTGTCAATAATGACTGCCCGCAATGGTTGTTCTCTGTGACGTACTTCTATTCTTTCTTTTGCATGTTTGAAATTTAATGATAAGAAATTAGCAGTGTTCTGTTTTCCTGCAATGTCAACGCGGGAAAGCACTTTAATGATGACTCCTTTTTTCACAAGCTTGTCGAGAGTATCAAAAACAATGCTCTTTTCATTCTTGAGATTGGTAAATGAAAGATTTCCTGAGAACATTAATATTTGCTGTTTTGCTTCTGACAACATGTCGGTAAATTCCTTGAGGTTTGTTGCCTCTTCGTTTTTTGCCGTTTCAATACTGACTTGTTTATCTTTGTCTGGAACATGCTGATACATATCAAATGCAGAGAAATCTTCTTTTCTTTTCGCGAGAAAGATATCATGTTCTAATTGCTGTTGAAAAATGGTCTTGCTTATTTTTTCTATGGACGCCCAGTACACAACCTTTAATGAACCTCGTGTTCCACCACGAAAGGTTCGTGTTGCAAGTGTGCCAAACTCTTTTTCTATTTGTGTAATGTACCGATCTGCTGTTCTCCAGTTTTTCTTGAGAAATTGCGCTACCTCCTGGATTGAGCGAGGCTTTGCATACACAAAATCCTCTATTTTCTTCGTTATTTCTGACGTAAGCACTTCTCTGTGGAGAAGAAGCACTATTTAAGCGTTTTCATGATGTACAACAGTATGGACAAAAATATGTAAGAAATTAGTATATATTATACAACTCTATTACTCTATGAAGAGATGAGCTTCAAAAACCACATCATGTATGAGGACGAACCTTTCCAGTTTAGTGTTCCTCCGCGTGATGAGCCAGTCTCTCGAGAACTTCATAAAACAACAGAGGAGGATATTATGAAATTTACAGGAGTTGTAGCAGAAAGACATCAACTAACTGGCACAGAAACGCTTGCAGAGTTAGTTACAAAATTCAAAGATCGAGAAGGAGCATTGGTGGGAGATATCCTTCCTGCAGTACGTAAAACTATCCAGCGTAACATCAAAGAAAAAAGAGTTGATTGGCTTAACCGACTTGAGCATATTGTTCAACAGCCACGTTTACCTTCTGAATTAGATGCTGTTGATGACGCAATGTCAGCATTACAAGCTGCTTATGTTTGTGCTGAGTTAGATGAAAGTTATACACAGATTTCGCCGGATTTATTTAAACTTCATCGTCAGGTTAACGTTATCAAAGAGGGAAAAGAGTATACTGCAACTTTGCCTTTATTCGCTTCTGTTCTTTTAGGATCTTCTGATCCGTGGACATACAAAGAGCAACAAAGAAAAGATAGCTACAATAGCGTTGACCTTTCTTTTAGCGTCAGATCTCCACCTTTAACGCCTGATGTTAAAAAGAAAGCTCGTGAGATGGCTGCAGATTTTAGTGAGGCATATGCTAGATCCATCCGATTGCCGATTTTAGGTGAAGTACTCATGTCTGACGGAGAACGATTTGGTAAAGGCGGAGGGCTTGAGATGAATGTCTACTGGATACCAAAACCTTCTGAGCTTCACGTCAAGATAGAAGAGCACCACCGCGATCCCGATCCTGTGCTGATTGGAAAAGTCTATGGAAGAAATTATTTAGTTGCACAATGGGATGTTACAGGAGAAGAACCTTACCAGCATTACTTGGAAGAATTTAAAGTAAATGCTGATGAAGGACAACAAGAAGAAATCAAATTTTAAGGGGAGTTCTCCTCCCTTTCTTTTTTAATTGGAACTAGCTTTTGCTAAATCTTCTTGAATTGATTGTTCAAGATGTGCTGTATTTCCAAACAAATACGCCAATGCACTTGCTTGCTGTTGATAGGAAATGTATTGCGGAGCTGCAGTTTGGAACCAGACTTTCAGCATGTCCCATTTTCCTGTACTGTAGGCAGTATACGCTGAGGGACTGGATTTTGCAAGGCCTGCAATTTGACTTGGAGACATTCCATTTCCTTTCATATATACATCTTGATACGTATCATATGCTTGCACCATATTTGCCTGTGCTTTTGGAGTTAAATCCATGTGTTCAGCGACATGACTTACTGACTGCATGTCTTCTGCTAATCTCTCAAGGTCTTCTTCTGTCATTCCAGCAGTATACAATAATTTTGCAGCTTCAACATCCAACCCTGTTTTTTCATTTAACCGTAACGACCTAAATGCGAGAAGCATTTCGTTCCATCTATCTTGTTCTGTATCTGCAACGTATGAATCTTTATCTGATCTTGTTTGCTCGCGAGTGTAAGGTGTTTTTCTGAGTTCATCAAATGCCAATCCTAATCTTTTTACTTCCTCTTCAAGAGAGAATAATCTTGTATTGTAACCATTAACTTCTGACCTTAGCTCTAACAACTCTTGGTTTGGTTCTTGTTTTATTTCAATAGGTGCTGCTTGCACAAGTCTTGTTTCTAATCTTGCTGGCTGTTCTTTGTTAAACCAACCATGCTTAAAGGCATATACAGTTAGAGCAGCACTTATAACTCCAGATAACCAGATTGTTGTAGCCTGTTTAATTTTCATTATATAAAAAGAAAAAATTCAGTTTATAAGTTTTTTGACACTCTTTTATTTATAAATCAAACAAAAACTTTTTAAGTTTTAACCTTCCATATCTCTCTTCCTTGTTTCAATGCATTCTCCATGTTGGCAACTAAGGTCTTTAAAGAATTTTTAGTAGGATCTACTAAAGGATATCCTTTCTCTTTTGCAAGCCTGAACAAGTAATGACCCCAAAAAAATTCCGTCACACACGACTCGCTTGGATAATAGTTTTCGTCAAATTCGTCAAAATCATCCAAATCAATGTCAAACAATGTTGGAGCACAGGGAGTTAGATGGGCTTCTTGTTTATCACAAACACGAATTTCTGAATACTGATAGAGATTTAATGGAAAATCAGCAAGCACATCACCTATTATCTTTGGTGCTTTTGAAAAAATTGTTTTCTCTCTACTCGCAGGAACGAGCACATGCTCATGATGCTTTGCAAAATATTCAAGCAAACCCGTTTCCATTTTTTCTCTGATGCCTCTCGGTTCAATATGCCTAAGTTTTTCCCATTCATCTTTATCTTTTTTATCTAATTCTTCACCAATTCTGTCATACACAGAATACATTGCATTGTACAATTCTTTTGGTGATCCTCTTGGTTGATGCTTCCATCCGTCTAAAATATCATCAAAACTTATGTTTGTCTCAAGACAATTATAATGTCCATTCAATTTTTTGAGAAGAGTTATTCTTGCTTCACCATTTGCTGTTTGCACAAATGCTCCACTTCGCCTAAAACTTTCAAAAAAGGCATCTAACGCAACATCTTCATGAAGAGGATAGTTATTTTTCCATGCAAGCTCATGAAGTTCTCTTCCTACAAAATCATGCAGTTCTTGTTCAAGCGTGTCCATACAAAAAGTAAGAGACTATTCCTTTAAAAAATTTACCGGTTTATAAAGAATATCCCATCCTACTCTATCCTGCCTGAACTTCTAAATCCGCAAATATTAAATAAGGCTATTTTCTAAATATTTTATGAACAGAATAAAAGTTCTTCCTGTTTATCCAGAATTTCCACTAACCTTTTGGAGTTATAAAGGAGCCGTTGAAATTGTTGGAAAGAAGGCTTCCATGCCTCCAACAGGTTTAGCTACGGTATTGGCTATGCTTCCCGATGAACATTTTACTGTCCAACCTCTTGTTGATATGAATGTTGAAGAATTAACTGATAAACACATACAAGATGCTGATATTCTTTTTACTTCGACGATGCTTATTCAAGAAAGTGCACACAATGCTGTTGTTGCAAGAGCTCATCGATTTGGTAAGAAAGTAGTTGCTGGTGGACCTTTTGTTACAACCTACCCAGAAAAAACAGATGCTGATTTTATTGTTGGAGGAGAAGCAGAAGTAACTCTTCCGGTATTCTTGGAAGATCTTCTCAACGGCGCGACAAAAGGAATTTGGACAGAAGAGAGTGTTGCTCATAGAAGTGTTGCTCATTTGACGAGAACTGGAAAAATTGATGTTACTAATACACCTCTTCCACGATGGGACTTATTGAATCTAGAAAATTATGCTTCAGCAGCAATCCAATACTCTCGTGGATGCCCTTTTAATTGCGATTTTTGTGATATCACCAAACTCTTTGGGAGAGAACCAAGGACAAAAACACCTGAACAAATGACGAGGGAACTTGATGCACTGCATACCAGAGGACATCGAGGTTCTGTTTTTATTGTTGATGACAATTTTATTGGTAACTTAAAAAATGTACGGCAATTACTTCCTGTTTTGAAAGGATGGCAAGAAAGAAATGGCTATCCTTATTCACTTTTTACTGAGGCAAGCATGAACCTCGCTGCTGATGAAAATGCAGACATATTACAAGGCATGCACGATGCAGGCTTTGATTTTGTTTTTCTTGGCATTGAATCTGTTGATAATGATGTTCTGCGAGGCATGAAAAAATCTCAGAATACACGCATGTCTCAGCTTGAAGCTGTACGAAGAATACAAAAGGCAGGATTAGAAGTTTCTGGAGGGTTTATTATTGGGAGTGATGGAGAAAATGAACAGGTCTTTGACGGATTATTTGATTTTATACAACAAGCAGGGATTCCTGTTCCCATGCCAGGATTGCTTACGGTCATCAAAGGAACAGATCTTTACAAACGTTTAGAAACAGAAGGAAGACTTCGCAGTGATTCTAATGGCAATAATGTCTACCAACGAAGCTTTAATTTTACTCCACAACTTGATGAACGATTCTTGGTTGAAGGTTACAAAGATCTTGTTTCACGATTGTATGATCCTGAAAATTATTATGCACGATGCAGGACGTTACAGCATACTGTTGGTCCTAGCAACTATAAAAGAGGATTTAGTATCAATGATTTAGCCATATTAGGAAGATCGTTAGGGAGACAGATGTTTCGAGAAGGAGGCTGGGAATATTTGAAGTATGTTACTGAAACTGCTCTTACTAATCCACGTTATATTGGAACTGCATTTGCGCATGCAATAAAATTTGATCACTTCCGCAAAATAAAGGATGAAATGTCAAGGGCAGACGCGTATGTTCCTCACACTGATAGTTTATATGAACATTTTTCTCATGAAGCAGGCAGAATTTATGCTAATGGCAAGTTAGAGTTACAGGAGAGATTACGGTTGATTTCTAACAGGGCACATGCAGTAGTCGATCGCGCTGAAGGTGGATTTATCCGATTGCATAAGGACTTTAGAAGTGGAGCTCAACGTGCATTGGATAGTTTGAAGGTTAAGATTGGTGACGAGCTTACACGGTATGGTAAAGTTTGAGTCTTTGACATCTTAAATCTAAGATTGTTTAGTTTAATCCATGTACTTGCTTGATAAATCCGGCCTCTGTTAATGCTTCTCGTAATCTTTTTTCGTACGCTTCTTTAAAAACTCTCGCTTGAATTTTATAATGTTCGTTGCCTTTGTGTGCGATGTACTCTTGATGCAACAGTCTTATTTCTTTAAATGCACTATCCAGTGCTCCAATAACATCTCTCATTAGTCCGAAAAGAGGGCTTATGCATTCTGTTGATGCAACATAAATCCCATTGCCTTGAAATGATAATAATGGAACGTTACTTCCATCTTGAACTTTTTTTCCAACTATCATTTTGAATGTATCATCAAACATATCTCTGTCAGTATTTAGAACAAGAATGGCTTTTGACGCTAATGTATTTTCTTGCTCATCAAACCAAAAATCAACGTGCCCAATGGTATCTCCTTGATTAGAAAGTTTATAATGAGGTGTTTGCACATGGGTTCTCTTTTCTTTGCCATAGCCTGCAAAACAAGTTGCAATCTCAAGACCGCACTGTTTCAGATAGGGGTTGATAATTTCCTTAAAATCTTCCTGTACTTCATGCTCTCGAAGCCTTCGTTCCTGCATTTTGAGACCCTGTATACATCCTTCAAGACCACTATGCCTTTTACGAAAGGAGGCGTATCTTTCTTGTTCTGTTGCATCAAGTGAGAAAAGGGTATACGGTGTTCCTTCAATCCAGCATGCTTTGGCAACTTCCATGATGATACTATCGATTTTACTACTCTTAATAATCTTTTTGTTTTTTCAATATCTGGATTAAAGTCATCGGATTGTAATACTCCAGAATTTTCTCCACCGATAGTTATGAGAGGACTCTTCTTTCTGATGAAAAGGTAGAAATTAAGTAAGATTTAATAAAACCAAAAGATATGTAACGGTAATGAAAACAAAAAACATTCCAAAAATCATCTATGGCACTGCATGGAAAGAAGATGCTACTGAAGACTTAGTATACACTGCAATTAAGGCTGGCTTCAGAGGTATTGACACTGCAAATCAAAGATGCCATTACAATGAACCAGCCGTTGGCAATGCCATTTCAAAATTATTAAAGGAAGGCATCAAACGAGAAGACCTGTTCATACAAACAAAATACACCTATCTCAATGGCCAAGATCATAGGATACCGTATGATATGCATGCAGACTACAAGGTGCAAGTAAGGCAATCCTTTCAAAGTTCACTTGAACATCTTAACATAAGTTACATTGATTCATACATACTCCATGGCCCATCAGTACGTTATGGATTAGAAAAAGAGGACTGGCAGGTATGGAAAGAAATGGAAGCTATACACAGAGAAGAAAAAGTTCGGCACATAGGGCTCAGCAACGTCAGCGTTGATCAATTAAAAATTTTATGGGAAGGGGCTAAAGTTAAACCTGCGTTTGTACAGAATAGATGTTTTGCACAGCAAGCGTGGGATAAGGAGGTGAGAGAATTCTGTAAGGAAAAAAATATTATCTACCAAGGATTTTCTCTTCTCACAGCAAATACATTTGTTCTTCCAAAAGTAAGACAGATTGCAGAGAGAGTTAAAAAAACACCGACCCAGGTCATATTTAGATTCTCTATGGACATAGGCATTTTGCCTTTGACTGGAACAACCAGCAAGATTCACATGAAAGAAGATCTTACATTAGATTTTACTCTCAAAGACAAAGAAAGAAAGTTCATAGAGAACATTGCAGTTAATTGAGAACCGCCACCGTTTAATGAGTCTTTCAAAAAAGATGAATTTGACTCTCGTGGATTTCGTTATAGCTACGCCTTCCCAGAAAATGTAAAAACAAAATTTGTTGATTTAAATAAATTGTTATTGATGAATCGTTCTAAAGTGGTGACAAAACAGTTCTTTAAAAATAAACAATTTCTAAACACATAAGCTACATATAAATCATAACAAAAGAGCGTACAAAAAATGGTACTCTACCTATACCCTGATTCTAAGTGAGCCGAGGAGGATTTGAACCTCCGACCTACTGCTTGTAAGGCAGTTGCCATCTGCAGGGCCTTTAGACAAAGTCCTTGAAAGCCTAACCGCTAGGCCACCGGCTCGTTATTTTAAAAATTCAGACAAAGGCTATTTAAATATTGTTGTCTCTTCTTTTCCATGTCTCAATTGCCACAGATAGAGTTTGTCTATTCTGCCCTCTATGACCAGGTATTATCCAATTTACTAGGGGGAGATTTTGACAGAAAAAAGGCATTACAGGCCTATGCTTCCTTTTTCAAAAGATTGGTCAAACATTGGACAAGAGAAAAAGAAAAATCTGCTCTCACAAGAATCAAAGAATGTACAGGATTATCGTGGAAGGGAAAAGAAATAAAAATTTATCCGGTAACAGACATTTCACAACTCAATGGATTTAGCCATCCCCTCACCATATGCATGAACAAAAACACAACATTATTCTGTCTTTTCATTATCCATGAGCTCATTCATGTATTTCACGGTCAAAACCGGGATGGTTTTAAAACAGTTTTATCGCATCTTAAGAAAAAATACAAAAAAGAGAATGAGAATACCATAAAGCATATTATTACTAACGCTATCGAACGAAGGGTCTTCTCAGAAATCTATGGTGAAAAGTTTTACTTAAAATACTTAAAAACCCTCAAAAGATTCAGAAGAAATGGCAGAGCATACATCCTTGTTGATGAAATATATCTGAAATTACAAAAGAATATTTTAAAATCTTTAAGGGCCTTATAATTGTCATGCCAACCAAAAAGAGATGCCCAAAGTGTGGCAGTTCTGCAATAGACTTTTATGCAGGCGCTGTGACAGGTCTTTATCACTGCAAACAATGCGGTTATGTCGGCGCAATCATCATCGAAGAAGACGACCTATTATCAAAAGAAAAAAGATACCAGGAGAAACAATGGATGAAAAAGAAATCGATACGATATACTGAGAAATAAAAACCCTTCTCATTGAAAAGAACACGAGATACGGCAAGGGGAACATCGCACGATTTGGTGAAAAAGGCGTTCTTATGCGCTCCTTTGACAAGGTTGATAGGCTCAAAACTCTTCTCTTTGATAACATTGAAGCAACAACAGATGAAGCAGTTGAAGACAGCTGGAAAGATCTTGCAGGTTATGCCATCATTGGCTTGATGTTTCACAGAGGCAAATGGTAAGTAGCTTTGCACAATAATTAGCTCTTCTTCTCCACGTCACAGACGTGTTCAATGTTGAAGGCACGTGCTTATCACTTCACATAATAGCGAGTGATTTTTGGGCAGAAGCTTCTACCCCTGATCTTAACATGTAGCTAAGACCACGTTTGTTTCTCTTCATTGGATTAATACAAGTTTCTTTTCTTTATAAACCTTGTTTGCAAAGTTGATAAGTATGATAAGTGCCTTCTATTTATTGTGCAAATCAATGGTAAGTGAAAGATATTTAAAGAAAAAAATTTAACTTTCTGTATGCTTCTGAAAAAAGTGGATAGAGAGCTTGCAGTGATTGTCAAAAAGATAGGTAATTCTTATTTTAACCCTGTAAATGCAGAGGAAGAACGGGAAAAAATCTTCGAAGATAACAATTACAACCCCAAGCTACGCTATGAAAATAAAAACCCTTCTCTTGACAAGCTTGAAAAGACTCTCCTCTCTTTAAGGAGTGACAATTCTGTGTATGGCTTACTCATGCGGAAAAAAATAAGCGAACTCCATAATATTATTCTCATGATAAAGCATATCGGGAAAAAAGAATTTACAAACTATTCCATCAAAGTCTATAACAAACCACATATTGACCTCATCAAAGAAGCATATACTATCCTCAAGACTAATGAAGAAGAGGTTTGGACGAGATACTCAAAACTCTCTGTACATAAAGCATTTATGGATAATATTAATATTAAACGCTACAACTGGAAGATCAAAGAAAAAGATATGGTTGCTGGCGCTGCAATTGACACGAAGAGAAAAGCAATCCTCATCAACAAACGAAGGGACTTCAGTCAAAAAGATGTCAACCGATTATTAGTCCATGAAATAGGCACACATGTTGCACGATTTGAGAATGGGAAAAAACAGAAATACAAGATGTTCTCTTTTGGGTTTCCTGGTTACATGGAAACTGAAGAAGGACTTGCTGCTTACAATGAATATCGTGCAGGACTGCTTTCACCAAGGATATTACGCAACTATGCAGGAAGGGTTTTAGCTAATGATATGGCACTGAAAAGTAGCTTTTCTGCTCTTTACAATGCTTTGCTTGAACACTTTACAAAGCCTGATGCGTGGACGCTTGCATTGCGATCGAAGCGAGGTCTTGTTGACACTTCAAAACCTGGTGGATTTACCAAAGACCACTTGTACTTGAAAGGATTCCTGAAAGTGAAGCAGTTTGCAGAGAGTGGTGGAGATATGAAAAAATTGTATGTTGGCAAGATTGGCATTGAGCATGTTCCTTACTTGCAGTATATTTGATTATGGTTCTAATAAAGTTCAGTTGAGCTTTTTAAGAACTTCAAAGTAATAGAAAAGCGAAAACAATAAAAATTTAAAATGAAATTCAAGGATAAATTCGTTGAAAAATACAGCAAGTTGACTGACTTTGAGGCGTACAAAGAGTCTGTCTTACACCATTATGCAAGGCAAAGCATCCGCGTAAATACGCTCAAGTGTGGCGTGAGCGAAGCAGTGAACAACTTAACAAAGGACGGCTGGATTCTTGAACAAGTTCCCTGGTGCAAAGAAGGATTTTTCATTGAACATGAATCTGGAAGAAGAGATTTAGGGAATACCGAACAGCACAAGAATGGAATGTTTTTTTCTCAGGGAGCTCCGAGTATGATTCCTGCACAGTTGCTTGGTGTTGGCTCGCATTCTACTGTCTTAGACCTGTGTGCTTCGCCTGGAGGCAAAACCAACCATATTGCTTGTCTGATGCATAATAAAGGTAAGATCATTGCAAATGAGGCAAATGGTTTTCGAGAAAGAATATTGAAGATGAACATGGAACGATGCGGTGTGAAGAATGTTACTTATACAAAACAAAAAGCAGAGGATTATTTTTATACAGAAGAATTTGATGCTATTTTGATTGATGCACCTTGCACGGGAAGCGGGCTGATTAAAGGGAATATTGCAAGAACGAAGAAATTACTAAAAGAATGGAATCCAAAGATTGTTGAGAAGTATGCGAGACTGCAGGGAAGGATGCTTGAAAAGGCCTCTACTTGTTTGAAAAGTGGAGGAAGGATGGTGTATGCAACGTGCAGCATGGAACCTGAAGAAGATGAAATGGTTGTCGATGCATTTTTGAAAGATCATAAAGATTGTAAAAATATAACACCTAAAAATATAAACAATTATGAGATTAAAAGCAGCTTGAAAAATTATTTGAAGATATGGCCGCAGTATTATGACACGAATGGTTTGTTTATTGCTGTTTTGAAAAAGGAATAATTTACTTATCTTTCCCAAAAATACACTCTGAATAATTTTGGTGTGTCTGACACCATCATAACACTTTCGACGTACACTGATTTTTCAACTGGCAAGTCCGCATCCAAACATGACTCTGCTTTATTGCAAATTTCTGCTAAATAGACATAACCTTTTGGTCTGTGAATATCGATGAAGCTTTTTATGTTTGTTGTGCATGCATTTGTGATTTGTGCTCCAAGATAATTTCCTTCTGCATCATTTAATGTTCCTTCTGTTGTTATTTGATTTAAAATACAGTTTCGAAATTCATAGTTCACTAACATTTCAGAAAAGATTGCCTTGTGTGCTTGCTTGATTACTACTGGAGTTCCTGTTTCGAGATTAACTTTTGGCGTTACTGTATAAACGACGGAAAGAAGAATAATTATTGCAATGACCGCTTCCAATGTCCTTATGAAACCTTTTTTTTGCATTATTTACCACACCTTTATGCTTATTTTCGCAGGTGTTCTTGATGCATTTTGATTTAAAATAGGCATGGTGATTTCTTTAACGAATATGCTCAATTGTTCTGGCAAGAGATAATCTGGCTTCATGAGTTCTATTGGGGCTGTGCCATTCAAATATTCCAAGCTTACTGAAAAGTCTCTTGTCTGCGGGAATTTCCAGTCTGTTTTCTTTTGCTGATATGCTAACGTTGGATCTGATGCCAGAGCTAAAAGATTTGCTTCTTTCAACCCATTGAATATCTCCTTTGCTCCAACAATGTACTGACAAGCATTTGGCCCTACCTGAGGAACACATTTCACTGAAAAATTAAACTCTTTGAACGTTGCATTTGTATTCTCCATTGCAACCAAATAAATTCCTGCAAATGGAGCACCAAAAGGAGACGTTTCTGTTTTGCATTGTGCGTTTGAGATGCAACCAATCTTTATTTTATTTGGCATATTGTCAACTTCTATGTTTAATGCTGTTAAGTTTTGTTGCGAATAATAATAAACAAAATCCCATTTTGCCGGCGGCTCTTGTGCAACTTCTATTTTTATCGTGTTGTTTGCAACTTTGTTTATTGCTATGGGAATGCTTATTGATGACCATGTGTTCTCAGAAAAGAAATTGGATTCGACGATGTTGATTAAATCTTCAGACTCAAATGCTGGTGCTATGCCTGGCCGTAGGAAAGCGAAGATCATCATCACAACGACAATGAACAAGCTAAAGCTAATGATCCAGTCAATGTATTCAAAACCTTTGCTGTTCAATCAAATTCCCCCTTTGAGTGTTGTTACAATCAAAGCAGCGAGAACCATCATGACTAATGAGTGCAATAATCCGTTTTTTATTGTGCCTTCTGAAAACTTTCCTATCATAATGCCTGCAAAGAATCCCTGAATCATTATTAACACAAAGAATATTGGCCCCATATCAAAGGTTCCTGACCCTCCCAAGCTCGGAAGGCCTGCTATGCCACCTATGCCTGCCTTTAACGCAGATGTTGACGTTGTGCTTGTCAACTGTGGGAAGAGCCATAAGTCTAATGCTAACATTATTCCAATGAAAACAAAGTAGATGATGTAGCCCTGAACGACTTGCGAATGTATCATTGCCTTTCTTTCTTCACGCATTTTCTTTATGTTGACAACCGAACTTACCACTGAAGAAAGGATGTCTGTAATGTCTCCGCCAGACTGCTCTGCTTCAACAATGATCGAAATTGATCTCTTGATGACTTTGTTGTTGGTGTCATTTGCAAATGTCTGCAATGCTTTTCTTGTTGGTATTCCCCATTCAATCTGGTTTGCGAGTTTTGTCACATAGGGATTCAGCTCTGCATAATCCTTTCTTGCAACATTCCTTATCGAGTTTGGTATGGAGATTCCTGACTTTATTGATTCTGTGAGATTTCTTATAAAGTTAAGGAACATTACTTCTATTTCCTTTTGCCTTTTTGCTTCGGAGAAAAAATCAATCCAGAAATGCAGGCTCATTATTATTAAAGAGATAATTATTATTGGCAGAAATAATCTTGTTGTCATCAAAAAATAGATATCTAAAATGATTATCATAAGACCTATTACAATGCTTAACCAATATACTGCCTTGAATTTCATTGCTGTCATTTTATTCTCCTGGTTGCGTTATGTTGAGGAATAGGTAAAATAATACGTTGACGATTGGAAGGACAATAACTGTGCCTCCCCAAGCCAATGTTGCCACAGGAACGCCTCCTATACTTCCCCCCATGATGTTGATGATTGCGAGTGTTACCATAAAAAGAAGCGGTGCTGCTATCAATATCCCTGTGTAAATGTCAGAATATGTTGAGAGGGTTTCAATGTATTTCTTTCTTTCAGAACTGTAGGTGTTCATTGCTTCTTCTGCCACGCTGTTCAAATATGATTTGAGACTTCCACCAGATTCTATTGTTGAGGCCATGCCAGTCAGTAAATCCCTGAATCTTCTTGATGGCGTGCGCATTGCAACATTTTTCAATGCTGTTGTAAGATTGAAACCGAAGAGATTAACGTAATTGAGTATTTTTTTTATTTCTGTGTCTAATCCCTTGTATTCTCCAGATTGAAGAAGAAGACGAAATATTGACATCGGCTGTGCACCAGATCCAGCTACTGCAGACATGTGGATGATTGCAAATGGCAAATCATTTTTTATTTCCCTTGCTCTCCTTGCTGAAATTGAAGAAGGCGTAACGTACATTATCACAAATACTATTGTGCCTCCGACAAGCATGGAAACTACTGCTATAAGGATTGACAATGGAAGATCAAAACCTGCGAAGAATGAAATAACCGCCATTAGCATTCCAAAGAACATTCCGCCAAGCATTGTCGTTAAGAGCGTCATACTGATGTAGGTTTTTGAAAGAACATTCATACCTGAAATTGCAACTGAATCTGCCAAGTGCTTAAACATTGAGCCCTGCTTCTTTGCAAGCCCATCTGTGTAGTCTCCGAATACTTTGTTGCTTAATGACCCATACCGAGAAGGAACATAAACAGTGTAGTCCACCTCAGTTTTTGATTTTATTGCTTTCTTGTATGTTCTTTTGATATCTTCTTTGTTTATTCCCAACTCTTTCATTAATTTTTTCTTGTTGGGCTTAGAAAGAACTTCTTCTTTATTTTTTTTACTCATTGTATTATGAAAGAAGTTTAGCTTATATTAAATCTTCTCAACACTTCCTCTGGAGTTTTGTAATATGTGCTTATGATGTTGTGAACTTCTTTGTACCCAGTTATTTTTCTTTTGTACATCTCCCAAAGCAATAATGTTCTGCGTTCAAATTCTTTTGCTATTTGCTCAGGCGACAAACCATATTCTTCCTGCAATTTTTTGAAAATGTGACTTTCTCTCTTGAATAAGAAACGATCTGTCTGAGGATCCCAAACGAATGGCGTGTTTTTTTCAATTGCACCAACCTTTGAGCCAATTTTTATTATTTCTGTGATGTTTTTTATTCTCCTTACCTCTTCTCCACCTATGCGCGATTGTGACATGACACAAACTGCATCGAGTGTTTCAACTAACGCAGGAGATAAATTAATTGGAGGAGTTTCGAGGCGGCGAATCATTGTTTCTACGTCTTCTGCATGCATTGTTGACAATGTTGGATGACCGCTTGCAGCTCCCTGGAACAAGACATATGCTTCTTTTCCTCGTATTTCTCCAACAATAACATAGTCTGGGCGCTGCCTAAAGCTTGCTTTGAGCAAGGTGAACAATGAGACCTCTCCCAAGTTGCTTTCACCACCAACCCCTGTTGTTTCACGGGCAACCGATGGAAGCCAGTTCGTGTGCAATAAATTTAATTCGTGCGTGTCTTCTATTGAAACAATCCTTGCTTGCGGAGGCATGAAGAAACAAATGCTGTTGAGCATTGAAGTTTTACCTGTTCCTGTTCCACCAATAATCATGATATTGGATTCATATTCGATAAGCAACCAGAGGTACGCTAACAATTCTGGGCTTGCTGTTTTTACTTCGATAAGCTTAATTGGACTCCATGGTTCGCTTGTGAATTTACGAATTGTAAAATTTGGGCCCCTTGAAGAGATATCCTGCGTGTATGTTGCGTTAACACGGCTTTTGTCTGGAAGCCTGCCATCAAGAATGGGTGTTGCATAGGAGATATACTTGCCACATTTTTGTGCAAGTTTCTCAACGAAGTTCATGAGCTCGTCATTGCTTTCAAATATAATATTGGTCTTGAGATTTCTGTATTTTCTATGGATGATATACAGAGGAGTGTTGATTCCGTTGCATTCAATATCTTCAATGTAATAATCGTGCATCAATGATTCTATTCTGTTTAATCCGACAAAATCTCGGTACAGATAATACATTAACTTCATGAAGACTTCTTGCGGAGGATTTAGTCCGAGCTCTGAAAGTAAGACTTTTGAGTTTTTTTCCAGGTACGAGATGACTGCTTCCTCGTCTTTAATGTTAATGAAACTGATATTGATTAATTCTTCAATTCCTTTTTCAAGCGCAATAAGAGTTTCTTTTTCCTTGTCATTGAGTGGAGGTTCGATTAATTCGTACATCACTTCTTTTTCTGTTTCATCCCAATGGATGTGGGCATAAGAATAAGGGCTTAAAAGTGGATACTTTACATCAACCTCTGTCTTCTTTGTTGATTCGTGCAATATGGGAATTTCTGGAGTCTTATCTATATGGAATTCAACATCTGGGGCTGGGGCTGGAATTGCAGCCTCATTATCTGAAAAAGCCAATGTGCACCTCTCTTTTTATAATGTGTTTAGAGATATTCTGGATTTTTAATGGTTTTGTATATAAATAAGAAGGTTATTACTCTTTGAAATAGCTGATTTTTAGATAAAAAGAAAGATTTATAATCTATATTCTAGGGTATACATGTTGATTAAAATGACGTTTATTTATATAACACAACAAGGTAATTCTTATGACTGGCGAATAAGAGAAAATTTTGACGAATATATTCAAGATTTAGAACTTGGCGAAAGCGTTGGAGCAAAACTTATAAAATCTTTTGATGTTTCAGAAGAATCTTCAGGTAATATTATTCTTGTTTGTGAAGATTTTGTTAGAGGTAGAATAAGTTCTCTTGAAGGTTTAGAAAAAGAAATTGCAAAGCACCAACACATTCTTATAAAATAAATCATAGAAATCTTTCAGGTTTTCTCTTCACAATGTTACAATAAAAATTAGCTCACCTTAATCTCAATAAGAGGATTATCGTTGTAGAATTGGCCAGTATGTCTCACAACAACAAGATATTCTCCTTTGAAGGGGCTTGTAAACTTCGAGTTTAATGTTACATTGAACCTGTCTGATGTTGTCCATAACTTCATCTCGTTGACTTCTTCCACAAATGTGGAATTGAGTATTTGGTGGATGTTTCCTTCAGTAATCTCAACATCTTTTTCCATTACTGCTGATTCTGTGTCGAGTGTCCATGCGATGAGATACGTTCCGTTTTGGATATACAGCTCACCCTTGTCCATAATTAATGGATCCAATTGGCGCTGACTTCCAGGACCTTCGTTTGCAACTGTCTTTATCGTGTCATCAATTTTGAGAAGAATTTCCTTTGTCCTGACAATGGTGTTCTTGTCAGAGATGCGATTAACTAAAGGAATTGTTGCTGTAAGAATTAATGAAATAACGATAACACCAAGTGAAATAAAAAGAATAGCAGAAACCCATATCTCTCCTGTTTTTTTTGAAATCATAAACATAAGAAATTAAATTGTGTACTCTTGAATGTTTTGTGGACAAACAATATTTTCTTTGCCTGATCCAGCTTTAACTGTTGCTATTGCTTCAACCTTTGTTGCATTAAGAAGAGCACCCATCAAAACATTTCCACTTGCATCTTGGAATTTTACAACTGCGAATTTATTGACTCCAACTGCTGTTAATTCACCCTTACCTGAGTCCACAGTGTTTACTTCATCGCCTCTATAAATCCTGAAGATTACTGAAATAATATCAACCTGACCGCGATTGTCAAGGGTTATACTTCCTATTGAAGGATTAATATCTGAAATAGCAAACGATAAATCTGATGCGCATATCAAGGTGTTTTCTGTTTGTGTTTTTGTCTTGCTTGTTGTATCATTCACAAAACCAAGAGCCCATGTCATGACGACTGCTGCGAGTGCAACGGTAAAGCCAATAAGAAGAACTGTCGCAATTAATGGTGTAATTCCTCTTTTATTCATGTACATTTTTGAGATTTAGGCATTTTTAATATTAACTGTTGTCTCTGTATTGCCACACGTGCCCCAAATGACATTGCCTTTTGGGCCTGCTGCGCTTTTTGCGAATATCTTGACTTTTTCAAGATCGCCAATGCCTGGAGAACCAGCAGCTATAATTTCGCCTATACCTCCTTGTTTTATTGTTACTTTATGATGTGAATCGACACTTTCTGCATCAGAACCGATGTAGCGAATTAAGAAAGCATTAATGTCTTGTTGACCTGTGTTGGTTACTTTTATTCTGTTACCCTGCACCAAGTCAGTAACTTTGAAGCTCATCGAATCACACTCAAGGGTTTTTTCAATGGTGATTCCTTGTTTTTCCTTAAGATCTTCAATTAAATTTCCGCCAAAAAGTATCGCTATGGATGTTATGACAACTGCAAAACCAACAAGTATTACCGTTGCTATGAGTGGAGAAACTCCTCTTTTTTTTATTTTCATTTTATGAACATACAATATCGACTTCTTTTGCCATACACGCAAGCATGTCTTTATCCACTTTTGTGATTGGAATGAGTCCTATCTTCTTATCAGGAAGAGGGTTCGAAATATTTAAAGTTATTGTTGCTTCGCTTCCTGGAAGCAATGGCGTTACAAACATAACATCTTCAACACTTCCTGGATAGCGTATCTTCACTCCCTGGATTGAGAATAAACCACGATTTTGCACTGTCACTTGTAAGCATAAAGGAGCTACTTTTTCGTAGGCATTCACTGATATATCGGTGCATCGTATGTCTGATTCAACATCTTTGACAACTTTTGTTGCAGATGATTGTGCTATATCTTTTACCCAAACTGTCACGATGCCTGCTAATGTGATTGTTAAGCCTACTAATAATATCCAGCTTATTGTCGGGGTTATTCCTTTTTTCACTTTACACTTCCTGATTTTCGCTTATATATACTTTTACATCCTCTTCAAGACTTTCGCGGCTTACAATAATAATGTCTGAGCGATTTCCCTGCAAAGCAAAATCATAATTGACATCTTCAATTTTAAAATTTACTATACTATTGGGAGGGTACGGAGCAATGTCAACGCATTCTGCATACAATGCAGGGTTGACGTCAGGAACTTTGATGCTTAGCCCATACAGAGAAACTGAAGTGGAAACGTCGTTGAAACATCCCTTTAACTTTTTTTGATATGCCCCTGATGTTACGTTGACATCAACGTCAGCATAATTTCCAATAAATAACCAGTTTCTAAAAGGGAAAGCATATATTAATCCAAAGTTTGGATTTTTTGTCTTTGAATACGATGTGAATGAAACGGTGAAATTCAAAAATGTGTTGTTGACAAGACCAAGACTTACATTTTGCTTGTTGAGCAAGGTATTCAGAAGCTTTGCACTTTCTATCTGGTAATTCTGCGACAATTCTTCGAAGTCATCATCAATCACTCTTTGATGTAAGAAATTTACTGGAGTGACTAATGTATACATCAAAAATGCTATGATAACAACTGCAAGAATGTAGATTTGCCCCTTTTTCATGTATTTGCTCTAGAAACGGAATTTATTAAATTATGCCTCGAGTGGTATTGCCTCTGTTTTTAGTCTTTCTTACGCCGTCTTTTCTTATGTTCTCGCTTTTACATTTTCGGCATTTCGTTGTTTCTGTCATATCTATTATTAGGCACCCGAAATTTATATACATTTCGGTGCCCGAAGTTAACTGCGCAAAATGAATATAAAATAATCATAAAAATCAACAAAATATTATAACCTCAATAACTTCAATTTTTAAGCCATATAGCTATCAAATAAGTAATCTTTATGATTTAGTTAACTGCGCAAAATGAATAGATTTAAATAGTTTAGTTTCTTACAACTTTTATGTCGTGGAAAAAACCAAAGTATGATAAAGGAGAAGTTAACAAGGCAGGGTTAATTCTAAAGAATAGCAGTAGCTCTGAAGAAGATGTAGGTAAAGCTACTGAAATTTTGAATAATTGGAGAGCAGTTCATAGTTATCCCTTACACATTTTTCAAATGACTTTAAAAAACATCTCTAAAAAATGCGATAAGGATTCCTTAGTTGCTCAAAGGCTTAAAAGAGCTACATCAGTTGTTAATAAACTAAAAAGAAAATATGAGGGAAGAAGTCCTACTATGCAATTATCTCAAATGCAGGATATTGCAGGTTGTAGAGCAATTGTTAAAAATGTAGACATTGCCAATAAAATTTATAATGATTATTACCTAAAAGGAAATTTGAAACATAAAAGAGTTGGGAAAAAAGATTATATTTTATCTCCAAAAAAAGATGGGTATAGGAGTTTGCATATAATTTACGAATATAAAAGTGATAAGGGAAAAACAGACTATAATGGCTTGCGTGTTGAAGTTCAAATAAGGTCTAAATTACAACATCTTTGGGCTACTGCAGTTGAAACCGTAGATTTTTTTACAAGACAAGCAATTAAATTTAATGAAGGAGTACCTGATTGGGCTGATTTTTTCAAGTTAGTAAGTTCTGCATTTGCTATAAATGAAAATTGCCCAATTGTAGAAGAAACCCCTCTAGATAAAAAGGAGCTATATGCTAAGATTAAACAAAAAGAAAAAGAGTTAGGGGTTATTCATCGTATGGAAGGATGGACTCACGCAATGAACTTCTTTAAGGAACAAGTAAGAACTAACATGAAAGGAAAAGTAAAATTTTTCTTATTAGAATTAGACATTGTGGGCGAAAAGCTTAGTGTCAAAGCCTATACACAGAAACAAGAAAAAAAAGCCATTGCAGATTATTCTGAATTAGAAAAAAGACATAAGGGGAGAAAGGATTATGACGTTGTTCTTGTAGGTGCAGACACACCTAAAGATTTAGAAAGAGCATATCCCAACTATTTTGTCGATACAAAAGATTTTATCTTTGAATTAGAAAAAATTATTAAAAAATCACCTTGAAAGACTATGCAATTCCAATTATAATTTTATCTTTCTCAACTTTTACTTTTAGTTCTTTACCGAATAGTTTAGACTCTTCAACTGCTTTTTTTGGAAGATTAATTCTATATTTGTTGTATTCAGTATCTCCAACCCGTTTATCAAAAACCTTCATAATCTTCATAAAATAATTAGGTACCCGAAGTTTATAAAATATTCGGTAATCGAATTAAGCTGTTTTTAGAGCCTCTTTTATTCCACTTAAACAACGAGTGCATATTCCTTTCTCCGTGTTAAATGTTGGTCTAAAATCACCAACAGCACTTCTATTACAAAAAACACAATCAGTCATTATCTTTTCCCCGTAATTTGATTATTTTTTATCTATCAAGAGTATGAGCTGGTTAGCTAAATGGTTATGGGTGAAGGTGAGAAGTATGATAAATGCCATTTTCAGCCTTAATTCTATGACCTCCCTTTAAGGTAACAATACAACACAAATGAAACTTATATAAAGATAATTAACTTATTGACTTTATAATTATGAATGCTCATTACGATCCCGATGCTGATGCATTGTATTTTGAGATTATAGAAAAGGATGTGTATAAAACAAAAAAAATTGATGAAAACACCTTACTTGACTATGATGAAAAAGGAAACGTCATTGGTGTAGAGTTGCTTTTTGTCAAGGAAAGAATGCCTGAATTTTTAGAAAATATTAAGCAGGAGAATATCTCCATTGCTCAGCCTAAATAACTGTGGTCTTTCTTTTCTTCTGGTTCTTTTTTCCAGCCTTCGCTGAGCTTTGAAGCAATCTTCTTTAGTTGTGGTTTCACTTCTTTCCATTTGCTGAAGAGTTCTTTGATGAATTTTGCTTCTTGTTCATCTGTTGAATCCAAGTCCAACTCGCTTGCTTTTCTTTCATAATACATCAAATCTTTGAGCAAATTGATAAATTCTTTTTGCTTTTCTTCTTTTGAAAAAAATGAAGATTCTTCAAGACTTATGGGAGAGCCTGGATTTGGCTGCAAAATTCCTTGAATCATGCCACAAACATTACCAATCCTGTCATACATTCTTCTTCTTACGAAAACCAAAGGCCTTGCTATTTCAAAGATTTCATGGGTGTACAATAGTTCAAACTCTTTGTCAAGCTCCTCGTATGTTGGCAAGTTGAGTTTTGATTGCAGGTTTTTGTAACTTTCTTTTACGTTCTTCATGAGCTTGCATAACGAGAAGCTGTTTTTAAGTTTAACGAAAATAAAAAAGGGCTATACAGGCCACAAGAATAATCCAAAGTCTTCTAGTATTGACCAGTTATCGTGCGCTTTTGCTCTGTATTGCTCCATTGTGTCCATGGTTTTTTGTTCTCTTGCTACTTTCAACTTGTAGGGTTCTTTTTGCATTTGTGTGCCTCCTGATTTTGAAAGAGAATACGCTGAAGTTTTGATATAGTTTTGCCGTGCAGGTGAGAAGTGCGAGAAGTGCCCATAAGATTTCGATTTTTCGCACATAAGATTTATAAACTATAGTTGTTCTATAGAAGAGATGATAACAACCATACAACTCCACAATGGGGTGAAAAAAGCTCTTGATCGCTTAAAAGAGAAAAATAATGAAACGTATGAAGATGTTATTGTAAAAATGATGACTCATCTTGACAAACAAAAAAGGAAAGAGAGGGAATTGCTTATCGAGGGCTATAAAGAGATGGCTGAAGACAGTCTGAAGATTACCAAAGAATTTGAGGCCATTGAGGAGGATTTTGATTGGGAATGGTAAATATCAAAAGAGGCGAGATTGTTTTTACAGATTTAGAGCCTATTAGAGGGAGTGAACAAGGAGGTATAAGGCCTTGTGTGATTATACAAAACAATATTGGTAATGCTTACAGTCCTACTACCATTATTGCTCCTTTGACATCTAAAATATTTAGCAAAGAGTTTCCTACAAATGTTTATTTGCCAAAAGATGTATCTCATCTTGAAAAAGACTCAATGATACTTCTTAATCAAATTAAGACTGTTGATAAGTCTCGAATAAAAAAGAGCGTCTGTTTTTTGACAGAAGATTTTATGAAAAAAGTTGATTTGGCCATAAAAATTAGTCTTGATCTTCAATGATTTTCTTTATAAAGTGGTAACAGAAGCAAAGGTTTTTATTCAGTTCAACGTGCGAGAAGGGATAGACGAGCTTGAACATGAGTAAAGCCACAAGAGAAAAACAAATAAATAGGACTTAAAAAACACATTTTAATGATAAAAGGAAATGTTCTTGTAATTCTTGGAGGCGGAATTAATAAAGATGGTACATTACCCCCACATGTTTTTCCAAGATTGGATTTAGCATATAACCTTTATTCAACAGAAGAATACGAAGCGATTATAACTTCTGGAAGAGGAGCCATTGTTTTAGAAAGGAAGATGGGGATTTGGGAGAAACAACTGAGGCAAAAGCAATGGCAAAATACCTTGCAAAAAAAGGAATAGCAAAGAAATTTATTTTTCTTGAAGAAGACTCTATGGATACAATTGGTAATATCTTCTTTACGAGGAAAAAATATCTTGAAAAGAAAAAATGGAAAAAACCAAATTTCGTTAGTTCAAAATTCCACATTGACAGAATAAAATTATTAGCAGAGTGGATTCTTGACAGTTCTTACAAACCTCAATTTGTCGCATCATCCAATAAAGGAGTTTCTCCAATTGTACTTATAAAAAGAAGATTTATTGAGGAAAGGTTAATTACCTACTCAAAAAAGTACATGTTTCCAGAAATTGAAAAAGGAAATATGAGATCCATAGAAAAATTCCTGTTTTCAAAACATCCTGCTTATTCAAATGTAAAAAATGAAGAGTGGAACAAAATTATGGGTAAAATTAGAAGGATAAAAAAGCTGTATTAGCATGCGATAAAAGAGCCACCGGTGGGATTTGAACCCACGACCTCCGCATTACCAATGCGACGCTCTACCGAGCTGAGCCACGGCGGCATG
>OBEQ010416266.1_pt1 | contig 37715 bp, 38 predicted proteins | sample 1670901 | NCBI WGS metagenome assembly OBEQ01 (sample SAMEA104232315, study PRJEB22302) | groundwater metagenome | biome: forest; feature: aquifer; material: groundwater | place: USA | collected 2011-08-07 | depth 5.4 m | reverse complement strand
GGCTATTTCGTGAGATCCGTAGGCCCAGGCCTTACCAAGGAGCAGATCGAGCGATACGTGCGGGAGCAATCCGAAGAAGTCTAAGTGAGCAAAACAAACCCCGATGCTTGGCATCGGGGTGCAACCATGCGCGCTTGACAATTTCTGTTCTGCCATCGCTTGCCCAGACGAAGTCCGGCAAGAGTCTTAAGATTGGCGATGTTGGGCTCGTCGTCAAAGACGAACTAGTCCGCATCGTCAACCCAGCAGCCGTGGTCCGCAATAAATTCGGAGATCTTTTATTCTACGGTGATTGGTGCCTTGTCAGCCACAGAGAAAGGGTTGAGCTTGTCGGAACGTTTGACGGGCGTGCGTTGCTCCGTAAAACGGTCCCCGGGGGGGTTGGGAAGAACATGAACCCAGGACTCCGTGTCCCAAGAACACCCTCTTTTTCAAAACCATTCGGGAGTTCGCTGGGATGCAGCATGAGTATGGCCGTGAACTAGAAGAGAATAATGTCAAAGATCTGGAAAAGGCCATCGTCAAAGATCTTCTTCGCAAAGAAACTGCCTTTGCGGTGGGCAATATCCACCCCTACCCTGGCCGCTTGACTGGCACCTTCCGATGATCTAAATAGTGTCTTACGGCGTGCGACAAGTCGCACGCCGCTTTCTTTTTTGTTACAATATTAAAAACCAATGCACAAAATCGTTATCATTCTCTACGGGCCGCCGGCTTGTCCGCCGGAGCTTCAACGAAGGCGGAGGTCGGGAACCCTACCATCCAATAAATCATGAAAAAGATTGTGATTATATTGTATGGGTCTCCCGGAAGTGGCAAGGGGACGCAGGCGAATCTTTTGGCCGGCAGGCTCGGATTGATTCATTTTGATACGGGAAGATTTTTAGAGTCTCTTTGGTATGATCCAAGGAGACAGAAAGAAAAATTGGTGCAGAGAGAAAAGCGGCTCTTTGCGGAAGGAAAACTAAACACGCCCAGTTTTGTTGCCGGGGAGGTTATCAAGGGCGTTAAAACTATCGCCAGGGCAGGTTTGGGAATGGCATTTTCCGGTTCTCCTCGAACTGTGTACGAAGCGGAGAAAGAAATGCCAATTTTTGAACACCTTTACGGCAGAAAAAACATTTTTGTTTTTGAATTAAATTTGCACTCCGAGGGATCGATCAAAAGAAACAGCGCCCGTTTGATGTGCTCGGTTTGCGGCTACGGGCTTCTCACCGCCTACTATCCATCCAAAAAGCCAAAGCATTGCCCGGTTTGCGGCGGACCGTTTTATAGAAGGACCCTGGACAAGCCAGGGGTTATAAAAGTCAGACTGAAAGAGTATCTCAATCGAACGTATCCAATCTTCGGCATTCTCAAAGCTCGCGGTTACGAGATTCACAAAATTGATGCGCGACCGGCGCCGTACAAGGTTCTGCAAAAGATTTTGCGCAATCTTAAGTTAAAAATTTGAAGTTGTGGTCACCATTAAGTCTCCTTCTGAAATTGAGATCATGGCCGAAGGCGGTCATCTCTTGGCTTTGATTCTCGCTGAACTTCGCAGTGCCGTTCGTCCGGGGTTGAGAACCTCCGCGCTTGAAGAGTTGAGCCGAAAACTTATTAAATCCGCCGGAGCCACGCCGGCGTTTTTGGGTTATCGTCCCGCGGGAAGCAGGGAGCCGTATCCTTATAGTTTGTGTGTGTCTCTAAACGATGTTGTCGTGCATGGCCACCCGTCCGGTTATGTTGTGAAAGACGGCGATCTTGTGAAGCTTGATCTCGGTCTCAAGCACCGTGGCTTTTACCTTGATTCGGCGATCACCGTGCCGGTGGGCAACATGAGCCGCGAGGCAAGAAAACTCGCAGTCGTGACACAAGAGGCGCTGCAAAAAGGCATTGAACAAGCGCGACCCGGGAAAACAGTTGGAGATATCGGACATGCGGTACAAAAACATGTCGAGAAAAATGGTTTCTCGATAGTACGCACGCTCACTGGCCATGGGATTGGGCGCGAACTTCATGAAGATCCCCAAATCTTGAATTTCGGTAGGCCTGGTACGGGCGAAGAATTGAAAGTGGGAATGGTTTTGGCCATCGAGCCGATGGTGGCAATGGGCGGCGGCGCAACACACGAGCTTAAAGACGAAAGCTTTGTCACGACCGACGGCTCGCTCGCAGCGCATTTTGAACACACGGTGGCGATTACAAAAAATGGGCCAATTGTGCTTACCTAAGTAAAACACGCTTGACAAGATATTTGTGAGGTATAGAGTTCTAGGGCAGTCTGTCTGGCTCCGCAACTGAGTCGTGAACTCGGCGCAGCCAGTCCGTCAAGCGCCCCGTTTCTGAGTCTGTGAACTCGGCGGGGCCCTTTCTTGGTTTATGGGACAGGAGTCCTAGCTTTACTTTTTTAAGAGGCGTAGTACCGTAAAATGTAGCTGAGTTTATAGTCTACCGAGGAGGTGCGCCGTGAAATCGCGCTGTTCGCAATTTGCGAGAAGCTTCACCTGTGCCCTTCTCGCTATGATAATTCTTGTTCCTCCGGGAGGGGCTGACGATAAAAAGAAAGACGATCGGCTGACGCCGCAGTCGCGGATTGATATCCTGCGTTTCGTTTCCTCAGAATTTGCTTATGCTGTCAGAAAACTGCCTGTGAGTAAAGACGGTTTTCGTACAAAAGTCGGCGAACCTCTTGAATCAGTCGAGAAAAAGTTGAATGACGCGCTGGCCAACACCATTTTTTTTATCAATCCTGGCGGCAGAGTGCAGATTACAGAGATAAGGTTCAAGGACAAAGAGATTGAAGTTGATTTGAACACCGGCAGCAAACAAAAAAAGGGTTGGCGCGAGTGGATTCACGATCATGTTCAAGCTGGCGTTAACGGCGGCAGCACTCCGATCCCGACTGTTAACAAGGAAGATCCGCAAAAGCCGCCCCAGGGGCCGCAAGAGCCCGGCGCAACACTTATTTTGGATTTCGGGAAACACTTGCCCGACATAACACCTGTCGAACTCAAGGCCATTCTCTCGGTATTTCTCGACTTCAGCGAGAGATCGGCCGCCACGCATTGGCTTGACACTATCGACCCGATATTTAAAAAGGCAATTGAAGACCACAGAGTTGAGGTGGGGATGGATAAGGAGATGGTTGATGCCGCAATGGGAAAACCCGACAGACCCAAGATTTATGAAAAAGAAAATATAGATGGCGCGATGGTTGATACTGAAACCTGGCTTTACGGCAATCCGCCGAAAGTTATACTCATCATTTTTGTTGATGACAAGGTGGCAAAAATTCAAACTTGCAGCCCCGCTTGCGTTGATGGTATGCCGAAAAATTAAAAAATGTTATGGTGTATAACATTTTGTGAACTTGGTTCGCTCGGCCGCAATGAAAATTTATTTTCATTGCGGCCTCGCTGCCAAGTATAATATTTGGCCCCGATCGTAAGACCGGGGCATTTGCTATAATTAGTTCAACTATATATGGCCCAGCCGTTTTTATCAGTCATCATTCCTGCCTACAATGAGGCAGAGCGTTTGCCGCTCACGCTTGTTGATATTGACAAGCACTTGAGCCGGGCCGAATACAGCTACGAGATTTTGGTGGTGAACGACGGCTCCAAAGACAATACCGCCGAAATCGTACGCGGTATGACGAAGATGGTTAAAAATCTTAAGCTGATTGACAACGATGTGAACAAAGGAAAGGGTGGGGTTGTTCGGCAGGGCATGCTTTTGGCTAAGGGGCAGATCCGGCTTTTCACTGACGCCGACAATTCAACTTCCATTGATCAGTTCAATAACATGTTGCCATATTTTTCAGTGGGCGGGAAGGAATCCTACGATGTCGTCATCGGTTCCCGGACCGTGAAGGGTGCCAAGCTCGATCCGCCGGAACCGATTTATCGCCAGATTCCGGGAAAATTGGGAAACTTGCTGATTCAAATTCTGCTCTTACCCGGGATTTGGGATACGCAATGCGGTTTCAAAGCTTTCACAGCAGAGTGCGCCGAGAAGGTTTTTGAGTTAAGCAGAATCAGCGGCTGGGGTTTTGATCCCGAGGTGCTTACTCTCGCCAAGGCATTTGGCTACAAAACCAAGGAAATTCCGGTTCATTGGGTGAACGACATTCGTTCCCACGTTCACACCTCGGCCTACTTGAAAGTTTTACTGGAAGTCTTTAAAATACGCTGGTGGCTCTGGAGGGATGCTTATGGCATCCGTAGGCAAATGGCTAATAACCGAGGGTAGATATTCAATTACAGACCAATGCCTCGCGGCCATTTAGAATACGATGGACAAATATTATCTAACCAAAGAGCGGCTTGAGGAATTAAAAACCGAACTCGGCGATCTTAAGAACAAGAAACGCATTGAGATTGCGGAAAGATTGAAGCGCGCCAAAGAGTACGGAGATCTTTCCGAAAACGCCGAGTACGCCGAAGCCCGCGAAGCGCAAGCGGTTGTGGAAACCAGGATTTTTGAATTGGAGGATCTTCTCAAAAAGGCGGCGGTTATTAAGAAAACCGAGGGAAGCGACAAGGTGCAGGTCGGTTCAACGGTGACTGCCAAAAAAGACGATCAAATTATAACCTACACAATAGTGGGTTCCTATGAGGCTAAACCGGAGGCCGGGAATATTTCTGACGAGTCGCCGTTTGGTCGGGCTTTTTTGGGCCGCAAGGTTGGCGATAGCGTGACGGTAACGACGCCCAAGGGACAGGCGGTGTATCAGATAACGAAGATAGAGTGAGACACTCCAGTTTTCGGTTTGAAAGCACCGCGGTAAAAACACTCCAGCGGTGTTTTTCCGCTGCCTCTCGGCGCAAAAAGTCCTTCGGACGCCAAGCTTTTTGCGCCTGCGAGAGCTGCTTTCAAACCGAAAACTTCCGCCGAGATTTTGAATTCTAATTAAGAATAGGACATAATTAACCTATGCTCAAAAACCGCACGCTTTACTTCGGCGACAATCTGGAGATTTTGCGGGAGAAAATTCCTGACGAGAGCTTTGATTTGATTTACCTTGATCCGCCGTTCAATTCCAATCGCAACTACAACGTGATTTTCAAGGAAGGATTGCAGGACAGCCCGGCGCAGGTGCATGCCTTCGAGGACTCTTGGCACTGGACGCGCGATGCGCAGGAGACATTTGAGGAGCTTGTGGGCGTGCGTCCGTCAAAGACGAAAATCAACGCCGACATTGTGAACTTGATGCAGGCGCTAGAAAAACTCGTGGGGCACAACGATATGCTTGCCTATCTTACGATGATGACGATCCGGCTTATAGAATTGCGGCGCGTTCTGAAACCCACCGGCAGTATTTATCTCCACTGCGATCCGACCGCGAGCCATTATTTGAAAATCGTGATGGATACAGTTTTTGGGAAGCAGAATTTCAGGAATGAAATTGTGTGGTGTTATACTGGGCCATCTGGTAGCGTTCACGATTTTCCCAAAAAACACGATGTTATACTCCGTTATTCTAAAACAGATAACTACTTTAGTAATTTGGATGCAGCTAGAATTCCATACAAAGAATTGCACACCGATAAGGGTAAAAAAGCTAAGATTTGGGGAAGCGAAGGAAAATTGCAAGATAAAGAAACGCGTCAAGAATATATTAATCGGGGGAAAATTCCAGAGGATTTTTGGATCGACATTCCTTCGGGCGGTCATATTTCTCCGCACGAGCGTCTTGGCTATCCAACTCAGAAACCCGAAGCGCTCTTGGAAAGAATTATTAAAGCGTCCTCAAAAGAAGGCGATTGGGTTTTGGATCCGTTTTGCGGCTGCGGCACGACGGTTGCGGTTGCCGAGCGGCTCAATAGGAATTGGGTTGGTATTGATATTACTATGCTTGCCATAAACCTTATAAACCATCGTCTACGCGACAGTTTCGGTTTAGGACGCAATGAGATATTCATAGATGGTATACCCAAAGATTTGCGTGGAGCCGAGGCACTAGCCAAGAAAGATAGATTTGCTTTTGAATATTGGATTCTCGATCTTGTAAATGCAGTTCCTGCGCAGAGCAAAACAAAAGAAAATATGCGCGGAGCGGATAAGGGAATAGACGGTGTGATTACTATTGTGAAATCAGTCAAAGACGGAAAAAAGGAGTTTGCGAAGATTTTAGTCCAAGTGAAAAGCGGCGGTGTACATAGAGATGATATTGCCACGTTAAAGAGCGATGTCGATAGAGAAAAAGCGGCAGGAGGTGTTTTTGTGACACTAGAGAAACCGACCCAACCAATGAGGACGGAGGTGGTTGAAGCAGGAACATTCAGGGTCGATTATTCTCAAGAAAATTTGCCAAAAATTCAAATTGTTACAGTTGAAGAGTTGTTAAATGGCAAGAAACTTGATTTACCACCAACTGCAATTCTCCAAGAAACTTATTACAAAGAAGCGAAGGCGATGAAAAAAGAAGATAAAACAAAAAATTTAGGGATATAAAACCATGCTCGACGAACTCATTAAAGAACGACTGAAGAAACTGGAGGCGATCAAGAAGGCCGGAATTGATCCCTATCCCTCAACTGGAAAGCGGACGCTCGCGGTTGCCGAAGCCCGTAAAAAATTTGCGACTTTAAGCGAAAAGGTGACGCAAGTGTCTCTTGCCGGGCGCATTTCCGGGATGCGCGATCAGGGAAACATCGTCTTTTTGGATTTGGCGGACGAGACCGGTAAGCTTCAGGTTGTTTTGAAAAAAGATGGCCTGGAGAAATTTGAATTCTGGAAATCGGTTTTGGACATCGGTGATTTTGTTTCGGCGACGGGCACGCTTTTTAAAACCCAAAAGGGCGAAGAGAGTTTGGACGCCAAAGAATTTCAAATCCTAACTAAGTCTTTGAGGCCACTGCCCTCCGAGTGGTATGGCGTGGAAGATGTCGAAACTCGTTTAAGAAGAAGGTATTTAGATATCATCCTGAACCAGGAAGTAAAAGACATCTTTAGAAAGAAATCAGTTTTTTGGCAATCGACGCGCGATTACATACTCAAAGAAGGATTTCTCGAGGTGGAGACGCCTATTTTGGAGCCGATCCCTGGCGGCGCGGAAGCAGAGCCATTTATAACTCACCACAATGCCCTCGATACTGATTTTTATCTTCGCATCTCTCCGGAGCTTAACTTGAAACGTCTGATGGTGGCCGGTTATGAAAAGGTTTTTGAGATCGGTCGCATCTTTAGAAACGAAGGAATTGATGCCGAACACCTCCAGGATTACACGCAGATGGAGATGTATTGGGCATATCAGGATTACGAAGGACTTATGCAATTTGTCGAGAAATTAGTGAAATATGTTGTGAAGCAGACTTTCGGCGTGACGAAGATTACTCACAAAGGAAATACTGTTGATTGGGACAAAAAATGGGCTCGATACGATTACTACGAATTATTCAAAGAACATTCTGGAATTGATTTGCGCACTGCAAACAAGAATGAGCTGTTGAAAAAAGCGAAAGAATTAAAGATCGAGCATGCCACTGCTTCTCTTGAGCGTGGTCGGCTCATTGACCTTATCTATAAAAAAACGGTTCGACCACGGCTTATAGAACCGGGTTTTCTTATTGATCCTCCGGTTGATATCGAGCCACTAGCGAAGCGTACACCGAAAGATCAGAATCGCGTGGAAAGATTTCAGATTGTGGCTTATGGCACGGAGCTCGGAAAAGGATTTTCGGAGTTGAACGACCCAATCGATCAATGCGCTCGTTTTGAGGAGCAAATGAGGCTTCGAGAAGCGGGGGACAAAGAGGCGCAGATGCTCGACGAGGATTACGTCGAAGCCATGGAATACGGCATGCCTCCAGCGGCAGGATTTGCCTATTCCGAAAGGTTATTTGCTATACTCATGAACAAGCCGATTCGGGAAACAGTTATATTTCCCTTGATGCGGCCGAAGAAATGATATACGATTTATGAATTAACCTAAAAAGGTCGAGGTTAAATTAAGAAACAAGTAGTAATAGTAAAATAAACAAATGAAAAAATTAATTTGGGGAGTAGTGATTGTAGTTGTAGTCGCGGGCTTACTCGCGATTTTTGGCAATCAGCAATCAGCGAGCGGGCCGATTAAAATTGGAGTCATTGCGCCATTAACCGGAGACGCTGCGGTTTACGGTGAACCGTTTCATAAGATGGTTCAGTTGGCAGCCGAAGAAATAAACAAGGATGGCGTCGGTGGAAGGCAGTTTGCGTTTATTTTTGAGGATGGGAAATGCAACGGGAAAGACTCGGTCAACGCAATGCAGAAATTAGTGAATGTTGATAAGGTGCAAGTTGTAATTGGGGGTTTTTGTTCAAGTGAATCTCTCGCGGCCGTTCCGATTGCGGAGGCGAATAAAGTTGCGCTCTTTTCGCCTGGCTCGAGCAGTCCAGACTTAACCGGACGGAGTCACTATTTCTTCCGTGATTATCCAAGTGATGCCAGCCAGGGGAAAGTTTTGGCCGAATTATCCTATAACGTAAAAAAGTGGAAAAAGATCGCCTTTATTCAGGAACAGCTTGATTACCCACTCGGCGTTTTCAAGGCTTTCACTGCAACTTTTGAGGGATTGGGAGGAAAGGTTGTCAAAGAAGAGTTTCCAAACAATACGACTGACTTCAGGTCGTTCCTCGCAAAATTACGAGCTCAGAATGCCGATGCTTTGTTTGTTGATACCCAGACGCCTGCTGCCGCTGAGCGGATTTTTAAGCAGATTCAGGAGTTGAGGTGGAAACCAAAAATTTTGATTTCTGATGCGGTGAGCGGCGATCCGGAAACAATGAAAAGAAATGCCACTATTCTTGAGGGGGCCTTTGCTGCCGAATTTGGCGTTGACCCGAATAACCAGAAATTCCAGCATATGTTGTCCTCGTATCAGAAAAGGTATGGTACGCCGACGCCCTACGAAAGCTACGCGCAAACCGTATATGACTCCGTTTATGTCGTTCGAGATGGTATTGCCGCTGTTGGCTATGACGGAGAAAAACTTGCGGCCTGGTCGCGGACAATCAAAGACTGGCCTGGCGCGTCCGGTTTGGTAACAATCGGAGCTGATGGTGATCGCGTTAGTGGACATGTGCCGAAAGTGATTCATAACGGAAAAGTGGAATTACTGAAATAGCTTCAACAAAAATCCCGCCAGTGGCGGGATTTTTGATTTTCGATGGTTCTGTTAGAATTGATTCATATCTGTTTTGATATGTCTATTTTGCCGCAGCTTATTCTCAATAGCGTTATCGCCGGTTCAATTTATGCGCTTGTGGCTGTTAGTTTCAATCTGGCCTACGGTGCCACTAAGTTTTTTAATTTGGCGCACGGCGTGATGGCGGCGATAGGCGGCTATGCGGTTTTCTGGCTCAGCAAATCCTTAGGCAGTTCTGTTGTCGTCAGTATCATTGTTGGGATTTTAGTTGCTGGCCTAGTTGGTTTCGCGCTCGATAAACTTGTCTATCTTCCGCTCCGCAGGCGGAAAGCGTCCAACATGGTTCTTTTGGTTGCTTCGCTCGGAGCATTTACCGCTATCCAGGCAGTCATCGCAATTCTTTTCACCAGTCAATTTCAAACGCTTGCTGGCGGAGTTGGACAGGAAAAAATATACGAAGTGCTCGGTGGACCGGCGCAAAAAATTGCAAAAAGCGATATTTTAGAGAAAGTTTTTACCGGTAGGGTTTAGAACTATGCGCAAGGTGATGATTTTCGGCGTTTTCGATGGTGTGCACGACGGCCACCGCGCGTTATTCGAGCAAGCCAAAAAAGAAGGTGATTATCTTGTGGCCGTGGTCGCGCAAGATCAGAGCGCCGAGCGTCTCAAAAGACGCCTGCCCCGAAAACCTCTCGACGAACGGATTGATGATCTGTCCAAAGAGCCGCTTGTTGACGAAGTGGCGTTGGGAGATGCCGAGCCCGGCGCCTACGAAATTGTTATGAAACATCGGCCGGCCGTGATTGCCTTGGGTTATGACCAAGGAGAGCTCAAAAAGGATATTGAAGAGAATCGTAAACGTTTCACTTGGCAGCCGAAGCTTGTTGTCACCGGGCCGCATAAGCCGGAGAAGTATCATAGCAGTTTACTTGTTGATCGTTAACAAAAGAAAGGGCCCGTACTTTTGTTCGTACGGGCCGAAGGTCTGGCTGAGAATTTATTTCTTCACCTTGACAATAGCCCAAATATTGTGGGGTGAGGGCCCGAATAGACCCCCCAAGCAAACATACACTCGGACTGTCTTGCCATCAGGATTTTTGGCAACCGCGTTATAGGCCGTTGTATCAAACAAGCCACATCCCTGTACTGGTGCAAATGGCCACACACGATCAGTAATCACGATATCGTGAAACCCCTCGTTTTCCAATGCCCGGACGGCAAACGATTCGTGGATTGGTCTTATGGAAACAGTAAGGCCAAACGTAACAGTAAAAGCGATAAAAATAAGTACTATAATCAAAAGGAGCTTTTTCACTATCCTCCTCCTCGATAGTAGGTTTGTTGTGCTAATGTCAGTCTAACACACCTAAATCGAGCGTCAAGCTTCCAACCGCTGCGCATTATCGCAGATGATCTTGGGTTCGCCGTCGCGCCAGGACATTTTGCCTTCGACGAGCACTACTTTATTTTCTTCCCAAACAGAGGAGGTTTTGGCGAGGACACTATTGAACACTATGATCTCCATCGGTTTCTGGGAAAAATCTTCGATTGTCGCGAAAAGCATCGGTTGGCCAGACTTTGTGAAGATCTTATGGATTTTCGAAACCAAACCGATTGTCTTGCAGGAGAGTATGGCACTTTTCACGAGCCGCAGTTCATCGATTGTTTTCGTACCACCACCCTTCATTTTTTCAGAATAGGAATTCAGAGGGTGGTCTGAGAGATAGAACCCCAAAACTTCTTTTTCCCAGTTTAGTTTCATTTCTTTCGTCGCGGGCGGCGTCGGTTTTAATTTGAGCGTGGCGGTGGGGGATGAGGCGCCGAAAAGCGATGCACCGCGCTGGGGCTGTGTGTCTTTGCGCATCGAGTTCGCGAATTTGAGGATGTCGTCGATATTTTGGAGCGCCTGGTTCCGTTCAACGCCGAGCGAATCGAACACGCCGGCCTTGATTAAGGACTCAAGAGATTTTTTGTTGAGGTCTTTGTGTTGGATTCGAGTCAGAACGTCCTCGAGACTTTTGAATTCCCCGCGGCTTATCCGTTCCTCGGTGATTGCCTGGACAATCGCCCCACCCACATTTTTTACGGCAAGGATCCCGAAGCGGATTCTGTTTCTTCCTTCCGGCGTAAAATTAACAAAGCTTTTGTTGATGTCCGGAGGGAGAATGTTGATGCCGGTCGTTTTTGCTTCGCTCACGAGAAACGAGATGCGGTCGAGGTCGTTCAGCTCATTATTGAAGAGCGCGGCCATTGATTCCTCGGGGAAATGGGCTTTGAGGTAGGCGGTGCGGTAGGCGATTGTGGCGTAACAGGCGGAATGGGCCTTGTTGAATCCATAACGGGCGAAAGGTTCAATGAGCTCCCATGTCTTCTCGGTAATTTTTGCGGGGATGTTGTTTTTGAGGCACCCGTTGATGAATTTCTCTTTTTGTTCGTCGAGCAACTTCTTGATTTTTTTACCCACCGCTTTGATAAGAAGATATCCTTCGCCGCGCGTGAGGCCCGCGAGTTTCGTTGCCATATCCATCACTTGTTCCTGGTAGACGATCACGCCGTAGGTGGCGTTCAAGATCTCTTCCATAATTGGGTGAAGGTAGGCGATCTTTTCTTCGCCATGCTTGCGCTTGATGAATGTGGGAATAAGTTCGATGGGGCCTGGACGGTAGAGTGCCACGAGCGCGATCAGGTCTTCAATCTGGGTCGGTTGGAGCTCTTTCATGTAACGCCGCATGCCGGACGATTCGAACTGGAAGACGCCTGTCATATCGCCGCGGCGGAAGAGCTCGAATGTTTTCGCGTCATTCAGGGGAATCCGGGAAATATCAATATCCACATTTTTTTGCTCTTTGATGAGTCGCACCGCATCTTCAATGATGGTGAGGTTTTTAAGTCCAAGGAGGTCTATTTTCAAAAGACCGAGGTCTTCGATGGCGTGCATTTCAAACTGCGTGATCAGTGTGTCTTTTTCCTGAGGAGCAAACTGAATGGGAACATGTTCGGTGAGCGCGTCTTTTGAGATCACGGTGGCGCAGGCATGCACAGACGCATGGCGAACCACGCCTTCAAGGTGGATTGCGGTATCGATGAGGCGCTTGGCATCGGCATTCGTGTCATAAAGATTTTTCAGTTCCGGAACTCGTTCAAGACAGATTTCGAGCCAACCCTCGTGCATGCCCTGGGTGGGATTGAAGGGAATGAGTTTTGCGATCTGGTCGCAGAAGTTATAAGTTAATCCCATGGCGCGGCCGGCGTCGCGAATCGCTGCGCGCGCCGCCATCGTTCCAAAAGTGATGATGCGCGCCACCCGATCCTCGCCATATTTCTCCCGGGCATAGGCGAGCACTTCGTCGCGTCTGCGGTCCGAGAAGTCAATATCGATATCTGGCATCTGAATACGTTCGGGATTCAAGAAGCGCTCGAAGAGAAGATTATATGCCATTGGGTTAATGTCGGTGATGTTTAATATGTAGGAGATGATACTGCTCGCTGCTGAGCCTCGTCCCGGACCGACCGCGATCCCGTGCAGCTTCGCCCAGTTCACGAGGTCTTGCACGATCAAAAAGTAATCCGCGAAACCTGTTTTCGTGATCACCTCGAGTTCGTATTCAAGGCGCGCGTGCACTTCGGGTGTCTGTGCCTCGACTGGCAATTTTATTCCGATCCTTTCCGTCACGAGTTTGCGGAGATATTCATTCGCCGTGACGCCTTTCGGTTTGGGGAAGTCGGGGAGAAGGGTCTTGCCGAGCTCGAGTTCCACATTGCAGCGTTCGGCGATTGCGGTGGTCGTCTCGATCGCCTGGGGAACGTGGCCGAGCTTTTGCGTCATCGTTTCAGGAGAAAGAATTGAGAAGTCGTCTTCTTTCATTGTCAGACGGTCCTTGTCTGAAAGGGTATTGCCGGTTTGCACGGCAAGAAGCACGTCGTGATACTCCGCGTCTTCCGGGAGCGTGTAGTGGCTGTCTTGCGTGGCGACGAGGGGAATGCCCGTCGCGCGGGAAAGATTCACGAGCCCCGCTTCTATTTTTTCCGAATCGGCAATGTGGGGATGTTTTTGGATTTCGAGAAAATAATTTCCTTTGCCGAACAACTCTTCGTATTCGCGCGCGATGCGCTCCGCCTTTTCCGGATTATTTTCAAGAAGCGCTTGGCCGATCTCGCCGCCAAGACATGCCGAGAGCGCAATAAGTCCCTCGCGGTGTTCGCGAAGGAGGTCTTTGTCGACGCGCGGCTTGTAATAAAATCCTTCGAGGTGGGCCTTGGTCACAAGCTTGATAAGATTTTTCCAGCCGGTGTTATTCTCCGCAAGCAAAATTAAGTGATAGTAGCGCTCGCCTGGTTCCTTGCTGAAGCGGTCGCGGGGCGCTACGTAGGCCTCCACTCCTAAAATAGGTTTTATACCCGCCGCTTTTGCCTTCTTATAAAATTCCACGGCGCCGTAGAGCACGCCGTGATCGGTGATGGCGATCGAATCCATGCCCAGCTCTTTTGTCCGCGAGATTATGCCGTCAATTTTTGCGAGGCCGTCGAGCAGGGAATAGTGGGAATGCGTATGAAGATGGGTGAATTTAGGCATGCTTTAAAAATTTATAACTCCCATGAACTCGTGAGGTACCTCAATCATACAGGACTTTATCCTTTTAGAGAATACTTTTATTTTATGTTGATTTTTTTCCTCGACCCCGGTATCATATTTTTAGCTTTTCCGGGAGGCAGATATGTTCCGAGTTAAGTTGGTTGTCGCGGGCTTCGCGATTCTTTGCCTGGCGTATTGTTGCGGCCTCCTTTTCTTATTCCCCCATACCGGATCTTCGGTGGAAGAACTAACCCCTGCCTATGCAGAAAAGATTGCTGTTTCGTACAAGCGGCTGCATGCGCCGCCAGATGCCCGCGAACTCCACTACTACTACATAAAAGGTGATATGTCTCTCGGTGCAACCACCATCGGCATGCACAGGAATACTTGTTTTACAGAGGGAGTGTTTAAAGAGCGGAATGACGTTTTCGATTTTATATACGCCCACGAACTAGCGCATTTCTCCCGCTATATGAATCATATTCCAGACCCTGCGCAAGACCACTGGAAAGTTGATCGGGACGCTGCGTACATGACAAGCAAAAATGCCGCGTTGCTCTCTCTTCGAGATTCCAAGCGTTACTACGGATGTGGCGAGGAAGGTATCAAACAGATTCTCTATTGGTGGATGTATGATTCCGTATGTGGTGGATTAGACTCACGAATTCAGAAGATTGTCGCAATGTAATGCGCTGCCCCATGTGCAGCGCATTTTCGTTCGCTGCTCGGTTCAATGATTTGCTGAAAAACGACTTGATATTTTCCAACCATTTTGTTATAATGCAGCCAGCAGTTTAAAGGTTGAGGGGGGTTGAAGGTGGTAAAGAAAAAGCATCTTCTACTGGAAGCCCTGCGACATTACGGAGTGGCAAAGAAACACTGGGTGTCCATCAAAAGATATTTGGATGTTCTGGGAGCAAGAAACGAAGAAACTGGCCGACATTCTATTCGAGTTGGTTTGCTTGCTGCTCGCATAGGGGAGTATCTCGAAAAGAGTGGTATCAAGGCCAAAACTCTTCTCTGGGCGGGTCTTTTACATGACATCGGCAAGGCGTTGGTTGATCCGGATTTGTTCGGGAACGTCGGCAAGTTTACCGAAGCCGATTACAAACGCATGGAGCCGCATGTCGAGTATGGTTTCCGTATTTTGCGGGGCACTCACCAGTGGACTGCGCATATCATCGTACGTCATCACCGTTTTGGTAAGAGACCATATCCCGACCCTCTGCCGGAGAGTTTCTTTAGTCCCAGCATGGACAAGGTCTTCGACAAATACGCCCGCATTCTTGCTCTTGCTGATTACTACGATGCGCTTATGACGCGTGACAACGAGAAATTTGGGAAGAGGAAACTTTCGCCGGCGGAAAAAAGGGAACAGTATTTGAAAGACAACAGCGACCAAAGAAACCTCATCCTCGAACTAGAAAAGGCTGGTATTTTAACCTTCTCCGCTTAATTGCCGAGAAGGTTTTTCTCTGAAGTTTTTGATGCTATGATTACCCTTGAGTAAGTTGCCGGAGTAGCTCAATGGCAGAGCAATGCTTTTGTAAAGCATAGGTTGGAGGTTCGACTCCTCTCTCCGGCTCATGGCAAACATACGCAGCTTGATCGAAGAAGTTCTCAACGGGGGCCACCTCATGAGTTTGGCTACCATCGACGAGTCCGGCCCCTGGGCGAGCGACATTATTTACGTTTTTGACGTAAAGTTAAATATCTATTGGTTGTCTCATATAAAAACTCGGCATTCGCAGGCGATTTTAAAAAATCCACAAGTGGCCGGAACGATTACACTAAGCAATCGTTCCAAGGAAGATAATATCGGTATTCAGTTTGCTGGTATAGCCGAAAAGGTGGAGGGTGATATTCTCGATATGGCGATAAAACATCGTTTGAAGCGAGGTAAGCCGGCTCCGACAAAAGAAGGCGAGATTCTCGACCCCGGAGAATCGTGGTATCGCCTTAAGCCAAAATTTATAGATTTAATTTACGAACCACTTTTCGGATTTAAGAAAGAGAGATTAAATTTGTAGAAAATGGGAACCTCCTGGCTCTTTTTTGCGATTGCCGCACCGGCATTGTATGGTGCTACCAACTTTATTGATAAGTTTTTAATTGAAAAACATGTGAGCGACCCCGTCGTTTTAACTGTTTTGGGCGGAGGAATCAGTTTCATTTTCGGATTGATCTTTTTGGCTTTGCACAATTTCCCCCTACTTGACCCGTTCCAAATGACGCTTATCGTCATCTCCGGCGCTTTAATTGAATTTGCTCTTTTGCCATACTATGAAGCCCTGTCTTTGGATGATACATCAAGGATTGTGCCACTTTTTCAGTTTATACCTATCATTGTGCTGGTGTTATCTTACTTGTTTCTGGGCGAGCGTCTTACGTCGTTACAAGTCCTCGGTTTCTTCTTTGTGTTCATTGGTGGATTTTTCTTATCCCTTAAAGAGTTGAACTGGAAAATATTCGAGCTGAGGAAGTCTTTTTGGTATATGATGCTTGCCTGTCTTACTTATGCTGTCGCGAGTGTTATTTTAAAATTTGTTATAACGCCGTTGAATTTTTGGGGCACCATCGCTTACGAGTTAATAGCAGGGGAGCTTGTCGTTGTTTTTATGCTCTCGATTCGTGGTTATCGTTCAAGGATTTTTGATCAATTGAGAAATTTCAAAACAGGATTATGGGGTATCATATCGGGCAACGAGGTGGTTTATTTATTGGGCCGACTTTCCGGGTTTTATGCCTTTGCCCTGGCCCCCGTTTCTTTAGTTTCCGTTATGGGTGGATTCCAGCCGTTTTTCGTTCTAATATTCGGCTTAGCCCTTTCGGTGTGGTTTCCCAGGGTCATAAAAGAGGATATTGGAAAAACTACGGTACTTGTTAAGTTGGCATCTATCGTATTAATTTTCGTTGGGATTTGGATCGTGGGGGGGTGAGTGCGTGCTTGAAAAAAGTTCTTCAATCGGATAATCTACTAGAGATTTGCCGGAGTAGTTCAGTGGCAGAACACTTTCATGGTAAGAAAGGGGTCGGGAGTTCGATTCTCCCCTCCGGCTCAGAATTTCTTAAAAAAGAGAAGTGGCTACTTATTCGGTAGCCACTTTAAGTATTTGCCCGATGTAGTCCAGCTCTTTTTGGATCGTGTCCGGCGAAACCACGCTTTCGATGATGATTGGGACATTAGGAGATCTGATCGCTCTGATTATTTGAGCTTGCTGTGTTAAATATAGTGGTTCGTGATAGCCACTATAGCCGCTTAGGTGGATTTGGGAAAGACGTGCGCCGCAGCGTTCGTAGAATTCGTTAGCCAAGCGTAACGTCTCGTCGTTGGTGAATACGTGGTTGACGTCGAGTACGAAGCGGAATTTCTCGCTTAGTGATAGAATCCGCGCAATGTCCTCCGCGTTTTTGCAGCTCGCCTTGCGGTTGTCCATATTTTCGAAAGCGACCGGAAAATCAACTTCGGTAAACGGCTGGAAATCAACAACGGTTTCTGGGTGGAAAACAACCAAATCGAGGGGGCGGATTCTGTGCAGATCGTCTATTCTCGCAAAAATTTCTCGTGTTTCGGAATCCGGGGCGCCGTATCTGATCAATACGGGGGCATGGAAACTGACATGGACAAATCCTCGAAGAGCATCCTCAAGAGCGGTTGCCTCAAAATTTTCCAGAAGGCCCTTCGCTCTTACAAAGTTCAGTTCTACGGCGTTGCAGCCAAGGTTTTTGAAAATAGATAGACAGGTTTTGGTTAACAAACCCGAACCGTAGAGCGCGCCAGTGGAAAAACCCAAGATCATGGCCATCCCCTAATCAATTGAACCACCAGTATTTTAGCATCTTGCATTTTACTGTCAACTCTATATAATTTTCTTATGGCTGGCAAATCCAAGCATTCAGAAAACTTAATAGCTCTTCGTTGCTCCGTCTGTAAACGGCGGAATTATTACACCGGCAAAAACAAGAAGAAAGTGGAGCGGAAGTTGGAATTCAATAAATTCTGTAAATGGTGTAGGAAACACACGGTACACAAAGAGGTAAAAATTAGTGGTAAATAATCCCGCTTGCGCGGGACCGCAGGGGGCATCGTTCAGTGGTAGGACAGTGGTCTCCAAAACCACCAACCTGGGTTCGATTCCTAGTGCCCCCGCAGACAACATTTTCTATCGAGGAGCGACTCACCTGAGGCGAGTCAGCGACCGAGATATTCATCCGGGATTACAATTAAAAGACCGTAATGTTCTCCTGGATTAAAAATTTATTTAGAAAGGTTCCACCGTTAAACAAACAAGTGGGTGGTTTTGAATTGCCCGGCGGGATGGCTATAGGACCCGCTTACTTCAGCCAGAACGGACAACAAAGCAGTGCCTTAGTGTGCCCGCCAATCTGGGCATCTAACTACAGCGTAACCAATATTCTGAATCGGTTTACAGTAACGACCCCAGCTCCGGAAGAATTTCAATCTATCTTCAATTCGCTTCTAGATGACCTCATAGCTGATATTCTGGTCTATGCTGAAAATAGACTAAAAATTATAGTGATCAGCGATAAGCTCAAATATAAAATGAACAGCGTGCCGGAATGCGTAAAAGCCTACAGGAATTTAGCCAACGTAGATATCCAAACTTTATGCGACATCGATTTTTTTAAAAATCTGGATCGTGCCCGAGGGAATAAACATCATACGCATCGACGCTATGATGCTGATTATTCGATCGGCGGGGTTGCTTACAGGGACATGGCTCAACTTCGCGCTTTGACTACCCGGGTACGCAGTGAAATTCAGAGGTTAGACCAGAGCCTAGCAGCCTCTCATAGAGATTACAACGTCAACATCCAGCAGACCCCTGCTTTTACTATAGTGGAATGGACGGCGGTTAATCATGCTTTTGATATGACTGCGAGGGGGAAAATTGTACCGAAACGACAAGTTGCTGGCCAAGGGCCAGACAAAAGCAATATTAGCTACTTTGCCATCCAGGCAAACTATCGCCAGTAGATTAAGAACTGGGGTTCATCACGGAAGGCGGATATATTCTTTCAAAATCGCCGGGGAAGAAACTGTCCATTCCTTTATACTTCCCTCGATAATTTGTAATCAGAAATTGGCCGAAGTGATGACCCTTTTTATTTGGAACGAACCAGCTACTCGTTACTTCTTGTATAGTATGAGAATTCAGTATTTGAGTTAGGCGTTCGAAATCCTGCGCCGAACACACAGCAAAGGGCATCTCTTTCAAATAATCGATTGGCAAGTTCCTGCTTTTGAGTTTGGCTTCTACTTTCTTTTGCAGGTTGTCGACATCCGGACCAAATAAAAACCAATCTTCCAATGTGACTATGAGGGGATATACTTTGATTTCCGGCTTGTGTGGAAAGTGGGTATACAGTCCTTTTTCGTAATCATTGATCGTCGCGTATGCCTGGACAATATCATCGGCTAGTATCTCCAGGTCCTTATTAACGGCATCGTCTGATAAAAGCTGACTTTTTGATTTCATTTGCATCCTTTTAGCCTTTGCCTCAACGAAAATGGCGGCATCTTTCTGGGCCAGGATGATATCTATGCTGTCTTCTTCTTTTTTGCCCACTTTATATTTCTGCTCTCCAAAAACTTCTGTTTTATCGGGACTCAAAACTTTCCTCGCAATTTCCCCAAGATAATCTTGGAAGGCCAGTCCGAAAGGATGACCAAAATTCTTATCTCCCACCAAATCGAAGAATATTCCCGAAGTTATTCTCCACGCCAGAAAATTAATTATCGGGCAATAATAATACTCTCCGATACGAACCAAAGGATAGTACTCTAGCGGATTAAGCGTATACACAAACTCGTCATCGTACCCCACATCTTTCGTAATAATCTTCTTCAAGTTGTTTAGATCCGTTGAGACGAAGCTGAAGAAAACATCGAATTCTTTTTTTGTAACATCTCCAACAACTATTTTCGGGTCTATGTTGAATTTAGGATGGCCTAACATAGCACCAAAAGCAGCTGTGCCAGTGATATACCATTGTTGGACTGTAAGCCCTAGTCTATTCCTTACTATCGGAGCAACTCGCGGGCTGTTATAGATCTTAAAATAGCGCACAAACAAATCTGATCCTATCCTAGTCTGCCAAGGAAATTGGCGATGCGCGATTCTTCGAAATTCTTTTAAAACATTGGAGGCATCACCGTATATTGGCCAAGCGTTATTCTCAAATTTTTTAATACTATCGATAGCACTCGCAAAATACTCCCAATTTTGAAAGTTCCTTGTTGCCGTATCAAAGCTATTCTGGCCGTTTACTATCATTTCCCTCGCAAGAAGGGCCAGCTCCCATTCTAAAACACTTCTCCCGGGCGGAAAGTTTTTATTTTTGACAACCACATCCAGTACCTGAATATCCGCTGGCATAGAAGTGTCGAACTGAAATAAATTTATGTATGCCCAAATAACGTAGAAAGAATTTTCTATAGCCACAGGCCTAAGATAATCGCTGAGCGGTTTATATAAATTAAGAATTCTTTGATTCATCGGAGTTAAGGGATATTCCCTACAAGAATCTTACTACTTATTTTCAAGCGTTAATACCTTTTGTGTAAGTACCAGCCTACTCTTTATGCACGCAAGCAACTCGCGTTTCTCGATCACGCTTCCTTCCCTGAGAAGGTATTTAGCATAGCTACGAAGGTCAATCGTTTTATCTGGCTTGAGCTTTTTTACATCTGCGAAAAAGCTCATTTGGAATTTCGTAAGCCGCGCGACCTCTTCCTCAAATTTGTGCCGCATCCCTATCTCGTTGATATCCATCTGATCCATGACCTTCACGAGCTGATCTATCAATTCCTCCTCCCGGACGTAGCCGTTCTTACAGTGCAAGTTCCGACTCCTCGTGCAGCCGTAATATAGATACCTTTGAGTTGTGCCGTCCTTGAGCTTCTTGTACTTTTCTTCAGCAGTTACGCCGGATCCGCACGATCCGCAGGTGATAACTTTTGTGAAGGCAAACTCTTTAATTTCCGAGCGAACAATATGATCTCGCTTTAGCTGTTCTTGGGCTTTGTCATAGGTTTCTTTAGTGATTAAAGGCTCGTGCTTTCCCTGATACCACCTGCCGCTTTTTTCCGGATACTCGAACGTTCCGTAGTAGAAAGGGTTCTGGAGGATAATATAGATGTTCGACAATGAGAGATTCTTATTGCCCTTGGTTTTGAAGTTGATCTCGAATTTCAGCCAGTGATAAATCTTTCGGCCACTCCACTTATCATTCGCTACTTTTTCAAACATCTTCTTTACGATTGGAGCCCTCTCCGGGTCAACGGTTGCTTGGCATCTGCGATCCGCGTGCTTCTCGTTCAAGTATCCGGTCGGGGCGACTCCCGGCCTAAGTCCCATTTCGCAGCGAGTACGCAGTCCGCGCTTCACATTCACCCCTCTATTGTCATTTTCCAATTTCGCTTGCGAGCCTAAAATCATCAGGAGAAATTTCTCATTCGGAGAATCCGTGAACCGCTGGCCGAAGGTCCGTATCTCAAGGAGTAGCTTCTCGTCCATGAGGTCGACGAGTTTCCCTAGGTCGCCAGCGTTTCTGCTCAAGCGGTCTGGCGCCCACGTGAGGATGCCACCGAACTTGCCGAGCCGTATGTCGTTGATGATTTCGTTGAACACCGGACGCTGGCCAGTTGCTTTAGCCGAATGGCTCTCGCGTCGGATTTCTCCTATCTCCAGCCCTTCGCGTTCCGCGATCTGAAGCATCTCTTTGACTTGGCTGTCTATACTCAGTATTTGGCGTTCCTCAGACTCAGTACTTTTTCTCGCATAGAGACAGTATCTGACCTTTATTGGGAACTCTTTGGCTATCGCCGGGGAGGCTCCCTGACCCCTTAGTTGGTTGTTCATACCAACAAGGGATGACGCAAGGACTCTAGTGAGTCCAGACCCCCCCTAGTTGATAACTCAAGGTCTCAAAACAGCCTCCAATTTCTTACGAAAGACTCCAAATTAAGCTAGAATGAAATTGATCATTAGCGAGCAAAGTCAAAATTCTTCGGTCAAGGAACAGTACCGTGGACGTAATAGTGGTCGCAAGATTTTCCTTTAAAAGATTCCAACTACTTCTGGTTTTCCTTCTCGTACCCGAAGCATTGTTTCAAGCACAAGCATGGTGAATGCGTCCACTAGGTCGTCATGCTTCACATTGGGGAAGTAGACGATTTGATCGATGAGCTCCTCCGCACCATTTTTAGGGAAGAAAATTTGTGCATCTCTGATGAGCGGCGAGGCCATCCCCAGTCGCGTTCTTTTATCCGTCGAACCTGGCCGAAACGGTATGACGTAGAACCCGCGCTGCTGCAGATCTTGGACACCAGCCCTCTGAGCGCCAACGTCCTCATAGACCAGGGTAGTGTTCCAGCCACGCCCCAGAGATTTTGAGATCAACGTGACGAGGTCAAGCATTTCGGGATACCGCATTCTCTTGTTCACCGGATTGGGCAAAATGTAGATATAGATCTTCCAGTCAAACATATACACTTCTGCGGACACAATGGCCGTGAAGTCGTTTTTCTCACTCTCGCCGAATGCCGGGTCAACGGCAGTGATCGTAAGCGCATGATGCTTGTCTCGTGGGGGAAGCTCCTCGTAGTACTTGATCCAGTCGCGAGGAACGACCTGGCTACCCTCGGGCACAAGCTCGAGCATAAACTCCTGTTGCCACGCGTCATTATTTCCTATCCTTAATTTTTCTTTTTCGATGGCCGCCACATCGGGGAACTTACCTGGCCACATGATATTCTTGTCGCCGTCCATAATCGGATAGGAGCGGAATATGCCGTCACGGCGTCCTTCTTCAATGTCTTCTTTGAGCTTCAGGACGAGTGATTCTTCGTGAAGTCTTGTGCCAACGACTATCGTTCGGGTGTCGAGGTCGCCGAGCGGCATGATGTCTGCGGTAAACCAGTGGTACAGTTTTTCGCGCGTATCTGGGGATTTGACCGAGTTCACGTTCTCAAGGTCGTCGCAAATAACCAGATCCGGCCGAGTGGAGCCGTGAATCATTCCTCGAATCGGTTGATCGATTGAGGCAATCGTGATTCGGGCGTCGTATTTCGGAATGACAATCGTATTGATCCTCCACTCATTGCTCGTTTCCTGAAACGGTCCCATATCACTTCTCAAGGGATCCTGTGACATTAACCGCTTGATGTTCGTGAGGTAGTAGCGCGCCTGCTCTTGCGTTTGCGCGATGATAAGAACGTTTTTCTTTTGTTGCTCTCCGGTGACCGCCCAAAGACTGTATGTTTTGTTGACGATGGTGGTTTTCGCGGAGCCGCGGAACGCTTCTATGACCACGAAGCGATGCTCCGTGTCCTGCAAGATGCCGAATATCTCTTTGTGGAACGGCGCAATGTCGTACTTAATGTCTTCGGGGCAGTACACGTTGAAGAACATCAGAAAATTCTTTTTTGTTACCTCGCGCCTCACATGCGAATCGTCAATGATTTTCCTCCAGAACTTGTCGCCTTGATCTTTATTGTTGTTCTGCTGCTCGTTCATGTTGTGTAGCATTTGGTCCAGGGCCTGGGAGTGCTGCGCGACGTAGCGCTTCCTCAACCAATGCCCGCTGTTCTGGTGTGAGCTCATAGTTGTCTTTTATGTGAGCTGTAATTTCGACCTTTGTGGTATAGGATGGATGATGGTGTTTAAGCCAAAAGACGATTGCGGTCATGTTACGCTCCTTGATAGCGGCCATGAGTTGGCTTTCGGCAACATCGTTAACCAAGAGCTTACCCTCGAGCAATGCTTCGTCGAGCGCTTCCGCGAATTCAGAGTCGTCATTCTTCCAGCGATATGCGGTTGCTCTTCCGATCCCGAGTTTTTCGCAGGCGAGTTGAAGCACCGGGGTTCTTTTGAGTTGTTCGAGGAGTGCTGCTCGGTCTTGCGCGATACGCGCCGCAATCGTTCGCTTTCTTTTTTCGTTACCTCGTTGCATGGTCAATTTTTTGGGCTTTGAGCCCCGTTAATTTCTCCCAGCGACGTTTTATCACTTCGGTATACACGGGAGATTTTTCTATTAGATAACACCGCCTCCTCATTCGCTCGGCAGCTATCAACGTACTGCCACTTCCGCCAAAAGGCTCAATAATGAGGCCTCCGCGTTTGGTTAGTACTTTGACGTACGGGATGAGGATCTCTACGGGTTTCGTTCCGAACACGATTCCTTGCCCGCTACTTTTTTCGTCCGAAGCCACATATTCAATGAAGTCAGTGGGCTGCAGCTTCTTGCCTCTTTTGTACCCCTCCCAGTGTGGCTTGCCGGAAGTTGCATACAATGCATTTTCGTACTCACCCTGAAAGAGTTCATCCGCTTCGGACTCGAGATTCAACGTCACGTTTCCTCGACTTCCAACAAGCGCTATATCGCACTTGTTGAAAAATTTATACTTGGCGGAGAAGCCTTGTACGCGGTTTGGCAAGTGCCACACTATTGTGTTCCGATACTTCCAATATTTCTCAAGCTCATTCCAGATGAGGCGTAAGTTTTTTGGATTCTCGAAAACAATTATCGAGAAATCGGTCTTCTGAACTTTGGCAACGTTCGCCATCCATTTTTCTGTGAAGTCCGGCGGAATTGAATCGGTCTCAAGATATTTGCGGTCACGCCTAAGACCAAATCCTTCCGTAGCTTTACCGTGTCGCTTCTTACCGGTCAGGTACGATAAAATATAGGGGGGATCCGTGAAGCACATATCGCCCCGCTCGCCGCTCATGAGTTTCAGCACGTCTTTCTCAACCGTGCTGTCGCCACACATGACGCGATGGTTGCCGAGCTGATAAATGTCGCCTTTGTTCACTCGGATCTTATCGATCTGGAGTTTTTTCAACTCCTTTTGGAGATCGAATAACTCTGGCGTTTCGTCAATGTCGAACACGTCGTCGAGCTCTTCGCTAGAGAACCCCAAGTCCGCGAGGAAATCTTCGCCGAAGTCTGCGAGTAAGTCCCAATCGAATGCGCCCGTGTTTTTATTTAACCGGACGCAGAGCTCCTTTTCTTTCTTGAGATCAGGAACGTTGACCCACACTACCGGGCACTCCTTGATGCCGAGTTGTTTGAAGACGGCCGTGCGGAAATTTCCGCCTATTACGACTCCTCTTCGTTTTGGAGCGGAGTTCACAAGCAGTGGGTCTACGATTCCGAACCGCCTAATAGATTCCGTGAGTTGTTCGGTTGCCTCCTTGGTCCACTTGCGCGGATTGTATTCGGCAGGCCGGAGCGAGGCAACGGGAACGTATTCCACGTTCAACTCCACGTCCGCGATTTTGATTTTGTTTTTCATAGTTTTGTTAATTATTTTATGCATTTTTATTTTTATTGGTTTGTGCCGATATGGCTCGGCTGGGCCCGACCTTTCTATGTTTGTTTTATCAGATGACCACTATCCCTCGTAAATAGAGCTGAAAAATCAAAAAAGGCCGGTTTTCGGCCTCTTGAAGTCAAGTTATTAACTCTAGATAGGGGGATGCTGCTATTCGTATCTGATTGCGTATAAGGGGTTGATCATATAACCGCTATAGGACTTGGAGATTATTAGATTATGTTTTTTGCCCCCAGACAGCTTGAAGGCTGAGCGCGCTTTTGTATTTATTGCGGCGATTGCTTTTGTGAGAGAACCATAACTCAAATTATGAACGTCGTTCATAATATCGCGGGATGAATAATAAGACGATTTGCCGATTAGTGTTTGTAGTATCTTCAATCTCAATGCCTCATCGCGCATTCGATAACGAAGTACGGGATTTGATTGTCTGTATAGATCGCCATCCGAAGCAAGTACGAATTGAATAGGAAAATCAGTGCCGGTATTCTGCTTTATGTGCATAAGGTAGTAGGCTGATCGGCGTGCTATTTTTTCGATGTCTTCCGGGGAAAGGTGGGGTTTTGTAGGTGGATCGTATCTTTTATAAAAGGTAACGGAATGAGTTATTTCAAAATTCTTCAATAGCTTTGCGTACTCTTGCTGGACATATTGAAGTTGTTTAAGAACCCCAGAGTTTTGTAGTTGTCGTGCCACCATACGCACCATCTCTTGGAACGGTTTAAGGTCAGACGTTATCGATGCCAGTAATTTTTCTCCTCTCTCCCTTGCTTCGGTTTTATATTCTTTGGTTTGTATATATTCTCGCGCCGTCATAACGAGTGCGGTGCGTGCCTTCTCGGGAGTGATTGCCGGCTCTCTCTGTTTTCTTTCCGCTTTACTTCTTCGTTTAGCCATTGTAAACTCATGGTAAGTCATATTTCCGAAGAAATCAATTCATGAAAAAAGAAAAGTTGCCAAACATTATCACACTCCAACAAGCTTGCGAGATCTTAAACTGCCACCCCAACACATTAAGGAATTGGGATAATAAAGGTATTCTAAAAGCTATTAGATTCGGATCGCGTGGCGATAGAAGATATAAGAAAAGTGAAATACTTAAATTATTAGACCAACATAAAAAGATATGAACAACTTAGTATTTCCATCATTAAGCAACATTTTCCAACCGACACTTTTTGTGGTCGCCGCGGTGTTTCTATTTGTCCTTTTATATTTTGTGTTCAGAAAAAAGAGCAGGAACAACGCCCCAGATAAATTCGAAGAGCTCTATCAAAAACTCAAGGAAGAAATTAAGTCTGCGGTGACCCCTAAATTTATGAACGTGTCGGTCGAGGCGAGCGAGATTACCGATCTTGCGGTTGAAATATGGCGCATTGAACAACGTGTCGCCAAATCTGCTTCGAGCTTGCCAGAGAACCATCTGAAGGGTTTAGAAAATTCTATACAGAAATTGAAGCGATATCTTGAGAAATATGATATTGAAATCGTGGATTACAAGAATCAGAAATACAATGACGGACTCAACCTTGAGATCTTAGGCGTAGAAAAAGACCCGTCCATATCAGAGCCGATTATAAAGGAGGTTAAGGAGCCGACGATCATGCTCAAGGGTCAGGTCGTCCGCAAGGCAAAGATAATTTTACTTAGCAATCAGTAATTTACTACTATGGCCAACCAACGAAACATACAAATAGGCATCGATCTCGGCACGACAAATTCGTCGGTGGCCATAAATAACAATGGCAATATTGAGATTGTCAAAAAACCGGGCGGCGTGGAGTACACACCATCAGTCTTTGGCTTCGACAAGGTCAAGAATAAAGTAGTTGGCCAGAAAGCATACGAGAGTTTCTATAAGGACGCATCGGAAGAGGAAATAAAAAACTACAAACCCGAAGTTAAGCGGCTGATGGGTACTTCGGAAAAGTTTCACTTTGAGAGAGCTAACGTAGACATGGGCCCGGAAGAAATTTCAGCCGAGATCCTCAAGAGCTTGAAAGAAGATATCCTAAGAAAATATCCAGACTTCAGCACCGTAGCCGCCGTGATCACTGTTCCGGCCGCTTTCTCGGTATTGCAGTCGGAGGCAACCAAGCGAGCTGGCAATCTTGCAGGATTTAAGCATGTAGTATTACTGCAAGAACCTATCGCCGCCGCTATCGCTTATGGCTTCACAAATACCAAGAATGAGAACTGGCTTATTTACGATTTTGGTGGTGGTACGTTCGACGTTGCATTGATCGCTTCCAAAGACAGAGCACTTTCAGTGCTTGGTCACAACGGTGACAATTTCCTTGGTGGTAAAAACTTTGATTTAGAAATTGTCGATAAAGTGATAGTGCCAAAAATCTTGGAGAAGTTTAATATTAAAAACTTCAACAGAGGTAATGAAAAATATAGAAGTGCTTTCTCCCAATTAAAATTCTTTGCAGAGACCGCTAAAATTGAGCTTTCCGAGTATGATAAAACCTCAATCGTCGTAGAAAATGTCGGAAAGGATGACGAAGATAAGGAGATTTTTCTCACTGTTAACTTTACGAGAAAAGACTTTGAGAAACTGATAAAACCAATGGTTGACCGCACCATAGAGCTTTCAAAGGAAACATTAAAAGATGCCGGTATTAAGAGCAGTTCTGTTGCTAAGGTGATCCTTGTTGGTGGGCCAACTCAGATTTCATATATACGAGAAAGAATAGAGAGTGATCTAAAAATAACTGCGGATGCCTCTGTTGATCCTCTAACTGTCGTTGCGAGGGGTGCTTGCATTTTCGGGATTGGCCAAAAGATTCCAAGGGAGTTCCAAGAAAATGACGGCAAAAAAGTCAAAGAAGGAACTCTGTCTATCGATCTAAATTACGATTCCGCTACTTCTGACACAGAAGCAACAATCGCCGGGACCATAGAAGACCTCAAAGATACCAAGGAGGAATATTATGTACAAATTCAATCTGACAGTGGCTTTTATAACGGTTCAAAAATTAAATTAAAAGGCGGTAAATTCTTTGATACGGTTGCCGTCGAGCCGAATAAGCCCAATGATTACTGGATTTATCTTTTCGACAAAGAAGGTAATTCTGTTCCAATTGATCAAGATTCTTTTACCATTACTCAGGGTCAGACGATATCCGGTATACCCCTGCCTCATTCGGTCAAGATAGTTGTGGTTCAAAAGGATTATACGAAGAATGTAGCCTTTAATATTTGCGCCTCAGTTTTTGATAAGGGATCAATACTCCCCATCAAAAGAGTTTTAAATGAATATAAAACATCAAGAAAGCTAAAGAGGGGCGAGGAAAATGATTTAGATATCGTGGTGGTTGAAGGTGAATCCGAGATGCCAGATCGCAATGGATTTTTATGCAAAGCGGGTATCAATGGCAAGGACTTACCCCACGATCTCCCAGAAGGAACACCCGTAGAATTAACTGTCGTGGTAAATGAATCACTAGAAGTTTTTCTTACTGCTTACATTCCGTTGATTGACCTTACTGTTAATGCTCGCTCGACTTCTCACGATGAGACAATTGAGCTCAAGAATATCGAGGAAGACCTAGAGACTCAAAAAGAAAGAGCAAAAACTGTCTCGGAAAATTTGTCGCCCGATGAAAGACAAACAATTGATAACAATATTCAATCCGCCCAAACAAGCGTCAACAATGCTTCCGTAGACGAGGACGAAAAAATGAAAGCGAATAAACAAATTAAAGACCTAAAAATTGCATTGGATAAGATTGAAAAAGAAAAAGAAATGCCTCAACTGGTTAAGGAGTTCAAGGATGGCATCCAAGATACTCAAAGCATTATTAATGACTATGCGGATGAAAAAGACCGGGTCGCAAACAATGATCAGTTAAGTAAGCTCAAGACCGAGGGAGAAAAAGCAATAGAAAGTAATGATAAATCTCTTTTGATCCGGACTAACGAACAGATCAAAGAGCTTAGCTCAAGGGCCGTCTTTTCTAATCCGGCCACATGGGTTCATCACTTCAAAAAAATTATTGACAGCAAGCCAGACTTTATCAATGAAAAAGACGCAAAGTATTACATTGAAAAAGGCAAAAAAGCGATTGAGGTTGGCGATGTTGACGAGATAAAACGTTGCGTCCGTAATTTATGGCAGCTGCTTCCATCCGATGAGCAAGAAACAATAAAAGATAATCTTTCGGGTATAACCCACTAAAATATATGTCAAACACACTCAGAAACAACGCGTACCACATTCTAGGGCTCGATATTTCGGCCAGCGAGAAAGATATCCTTAAACGCTCTAAGGAGATTATCAATCGTCTCAAAGCTGAAGATGCTCCGAGCTACGATCTAGACATCGGGTTGTTCGAAAATTTCCGAACAGAGGACTCGGTGAAAGATGCTCTACAAAGACTCCAAGCTCCCAAGAAACGGATCAAAGAATACTTTCTATGGCTTCAGATAGCGGACAGCATCGATGAGCGGGTGCTAGGCTTGTTTAAGCTTAAAGATTATTTGAACGCTATTCGAACTTGGCAAAATACGTCTGAAGGTCAAAGCACAAAAGCTTTCTTTTACAAAAAGAACCTCGCGATTTTGTACTGTCTTGTGCTCTCTGCCGAAGATAATAAAAATTATCTCCGAAGTTCTTTAGCCGCATGGAAAGAACTTATCGACTCAGATAAATTTTGGGCTTCTTTTTCAAGGGTTTATAAGCTTCACGACGAGCAGACGGCCAGTGAAGATATTATTTCTGATTTCAAAAAACACGTGGTGGAATACCTATCCGATATATACACCGAATTGCATCAAATCCATAAAAATAGCGACTATGTTAATGAATTCCAAAAGTTTTTTTCAGTAAGGGGTGAGAAAATTGAAAAAAGCGTTTTGGCGCCGGCTTATCAAGTTATTAATGAGGCAATTGAGAGGTTAGGAAAAATGAAAGTTAGTGCAGACGGAATTCTTGATAAGCAAGAGAAGGAGGCCATAAAAGAACTGATTGGATTGATTCGAGTCGAATTAAATAAATTGATTGATCTCGGGTTATATGATGATAGTCAAACAAGGGTAATGCGAGATAGGGCGGCAAGCGCGCTAAGAAGCCTTAGCGTAGATTTACATAATAATTTAAATGAGACAGAAGTAGCACTAGGATTAGCTAAAATCGCAGAGGAAATTTCGGGAATGGAAAGTTCTAAGAGCAAAATCAAGGCCGATGTCGCGACACTACAAGGAAATCTTGACTATAAAAATAAGGAGGAGAAACAAAAGTCCGTTGTCGATCCTATCATTGCAGATTTTCATGCCGGTAATACGGAAAGGGCGATAAAAACAATCAATGAGTATATCTATAATGATGGTACCGACAAGGAGCTAAAAGAAACTCTCATGGAGATCAAAAAGGCCATTGAAGAGAGGATCGTTAAGAGTGGAAAGCCTGTAGCAAAAGCACCGACCATGCAAAGTATTAATGGTTTTGGTACTACTATCTATGGTGATACTGTTTATGTCGTAGCACTATTTATTCCCATTTTTGCATTGGGAAGGTATAAGGTTACGAACAATGGAGGCAAATCCTACTCTTTCCATGGGAAGTTGGAACTACATAAGTGGCAGAAGATTTATAACTGGATCGTACCAGGAATAATCATTCTTTGGATAATTATAGCGAACAATAGCAAATAATATGAGCGACCATCTTGATTTTGACACAGATTTTTTAGATAAAGATACCCCTCAAAAAACGGGCGCAACTAGCTACGCGAAATCTTTGTTAGGAAAAAACAAATATAATTGGAAGAAAATTTTAATCATCGGTGGTATTATTTTGTTTTTTGGCTGGGCAATCTTTTCTAATAGTGGAAGCTCATCTACTCCATCTTCAAATTCAACATACACGCCTCCTGCTAATAACGATCTCACAACTGGAACGGGGCGAACCTTTAGGTGTTCAGACTATAACTACAGCAGAGCACTTGCATTAAGGCCTAATGCTTTTACTGTTACTTCTTTGGCGTCAGAATCTAATGCGCTTGATAGTAGAACTAGTGCCTTAAAGATACAGCATACCGAAATTGATGCTATGTATGTTGATAAAACGGATCAATCATCATTGGATAGTTACAACACTGCTGTCGATGATTTTAATGCTAAGAATGATCAGCTTAAATTAGACGTAGCCAACTGGAACCAAAGAAACACTGCCTTAAATAGTCAGATTGATACATTCAACAACTTTCTAGATACAAATTGCACACCACAATAAATATATGTCAGCACCTACCAAACCTATTCTATATAACGGATTCAAAGTGAGAGATGATCTCACTGTTAAGGGTCGTATCGAACGTATATTTTTCACAGAAGTTTACGAACTTTCTGATGGAAAATATCTATACCTTTTCACCAATATGCGGCCGGAAGAAGTTATTGATCGAGGAAAAAAGTATGATTTAGTCACGATTAACCATGAAGGCAAAAAATACCTTGGTGTAATTACTAACTTACACTCACATGAGAAAATAACCGACATCATCGATAATCTCACTACCTTGCGGGGCTTTGATTGTGTTGCTGGTATGCAGGGACTAAAAGCTCTTTTGATTAGCGAGGTCATAGAACCATTGAAGAACCCAGAGAAGTTTTTGAAATTCAAACTCTCTATCCCCAATGGCATATTACTTTACGGCCCTCCGGGATGCGGGAAAACCTTTATTGTTAAAAAGTTAGCTGAAGAATTGGGATACAATTTCTTTGAGCTTAATCCTTCGTCGGTGGCCACGCCTTGGGTTCACGGTGCGGTAGGTAATATTGCGAAAGTATTTGAGATGGCGAAGATGCAAGCTCCAGCTATTATTTTTATCGATGAAATTGAGGGGCTTATACCAAAGAGAGAAGAACTGACCTCCTCAGCCGATATTAAGAAAGAAGAGATAAATGAATTTTTGCTTCAACTTAACAACGCCGGAGCGAATAAAATTCTAGTCGTTGGAGCAACAAATAGGCCTCACATGATTGATACTGCCATTATGAGATCTGGCAGAATGGATAAGCGAATCTTTGTGGGACCGCCAGATTTTGAGGCAAGAAAAGATATGTTTAGGATTTTTCTCTCTGGACGGCCGTACGATAAAGACATTGACTTTGACAAGTTGGCGAAAAAGACCGAGTTCTACGTTGGTTCGGACATTGAACTTATCGTTACGCAGGCCGCTCGTCTAGCCGTTGCCAAAGATAAAAATTTTGTCGATGAACAGATGCTCTTAGAGGCTACGAGTAAATTCCAGCCGTCGATCTCGAAAGAAGAAATTGCGTACTATGATCAGTTCCAAAAGTTGGAGAGGTCATAGAATTAATAATTTATCAAATTAAAATATGGGTATATTTTCTTGGATGACGAGTAAAGAAAAACAAATAATACAAGAAATACAGGAGCTGAATCTAGGGGCGTGGCAGGAAGCTCTTAAAGAAATCCCAGAATTCATGCAGAAAACCAAAGCACTAGATAAAGTCGCGGAAGAAATTCTATGGAAAAAACATGAACTGTCTTTCAATAAAAAATGGCAAATATACAAAGATCAAATTATACAAAAATATAAATTGTCGGAACCAGAGTTCGAAAAAATATACACAAAAGCCTATCCAAAGCGACACATGGAATTCCATTTAGTAAACGGCAATATAAGAAAAATAATCCATGAATAGTAAACAAGAATGGCGTGAGACAAGCTTAAAGGGCCGGATGGCGGAGTCTTTGGTATTTGACCTATTAAAAGAATCGGGAAACGAAGTTTATAAAATCGGGTATGAAGCTATATTGCCAGGCCTTGCACGCATTGAAGAATCTTTTAAGCGCAACAGCGAGGTGGGCGAAAAAGTAAGATCCATTCCGGATTTCTTTGTCATTGATAAATCCGGCAACCCATATCTTGTTGAAGTAAAGTTTCGCTGGCATCCCTCCGGTCACGAAAACGACCTGAAGAAATTGAAGCGGATTAGAAGTTCCTGGAACGAATGTTTTATATTTTTCTTAAATTGTTCAGAGAAACCCTATTTTAGAGTGAGTAAAACTCCTTATGTAAATAGTTCTAGCCAGCTCGTTACTGAACCGATACAAAGTTTAAAGTTCTTCGGCGTCACTCAAGAACTCTTAGATAAATTCGATGTGCTAGTTGAGAAATATTTAACCCCCACCCTTCATAAACAAAATCAAACCTAAAAACCAAAGTCACAATGTAAATGAGACACGAAAAAGTGCCCCCGCAAATTCCCATTTGTCCCATTTCTTATTTTTAGACCCCGACCGAGACACCTCAAACGGGCATCTGGAAGGACGCTCAAAAAAGCCTTACACTGCTTGCAAGGGCAAAGTTCAAGTCCGAGACACACCGCCAAGTAGTACAAGCAGCTAATTCGAGCACTACATCCAGAGGTTTACGCATCGTAAACGTTAGCTTTTTTGCGTTTACCGTCGGGTTCTGAAGTATGAAATTGAGAATCGCGCGTTTTTCGCTCGGTTCAGAACTTTCGAAGACATGCTTGATCCTGCGGCATAGGTTTAACACAGTAGCTACGTGGATATAATACTGGTGGTCGGCTTTGGTATGTTCATCAAGTTCGATGCCGAGCCGGTATTGCCGATCCTTGAGTTCTTCCAGCTTTTTGTCAGCCTAGCACGTCGACGTAGCCAAAACTGAGGGGCCTCACGTCTTCGATAGCGATGGAATGTTTGAGCTGCTCAACTTCATCGTTCCTTGCGGCACCTGCCTTGGGGCTGTCCGTATTGTCGTCTGGGTCTTTAGCCAGCTTGAACAACGCGAACTCTCCTCGGCGGTCAAAAACCGGGATGGTGATGCGGCTGCCGTTCCAGCCCAAAAGGAACAGGTCAATCACGGCATCCGTAATACCACGCGCCTCGTGCAGGTAAGTGCGGAGGCGCTGAGGCAAATTGCGGTGGTACTCCTTGGCAGGCGCCAAGCCCTCAGTCATGCATTCCAGGCTAGCGACGGTGCAGAACGCAAAAAAGGCGGGCGGAGGTGCCGGCGGGGCTACAACGTGTGGATAACCATAACTTGCGATGTTCCAGCAAGGCCATAGAATTATAAGTAATGGATCAGATATCCAAAGGTCACAATAACAATGCCGCGAAAGTCTCTGAGGAAGAAGCTGGCCAATCCGTTGTTACAACAAGATACCTAATTGCAGGAGCGCTGACTCTTCTCGTGTTCGTAGCTGCCGTTGCAGTTTATCTCGTCGCAAAGCCTAAACCGGCCTTGCGCAAACAACAAGCCACTTACGGCACTAGCGAGGCTTCGTCGTCCTCGCTGGTTGAATACAACACGCCATTTGGTTACGGGTTTAGCTATCCGAGTCGCTTCAGGTTTGCAAAGTACGAGATGCAACGGCTTCTCCCCGATCAGATCTTTGTTTTAACGACAGTGAGCGAAGACCAGGAAAAAGCTTATGTGTCAGTGGCCACAACAACCAACGAGTACGCATTTTTCCCGGGCGAGACGTTGATCATAAAACCTATCCCAATGTCTTTCGAGGAGTTCAAGAAAGTTGAATATCAGCTAGCTGATCCGCAGTGGCAAAAGTCATTCAAAGAAAGAACCGGCAGGGACTACCCCACTCACGTGAGCGACATACAGCCAATATCAACCGCGGATGGAAACGAGGGCATCATTTATCTCGAGGAACAACGTAATGTTGTTGATAGGTCACTTAGACTTACTGTGAAAGCCATCATCCCATATAAGCCCATTTCGCTACCACTAAAAATCGATTTTGTCCCAACGCTCGGCTTCTATTTTCCCGTTATCAGTTCGGGGTCCGTTGAAATGGCGAAAGATGTTTTGCGTCAGGTCATAGGCACACTTGGGTTCGATTGAAATCTATAATCGGCCTGCCAACTGGACTAGGTTCGGGCGTGAGCGAAATATTGAGGCTGAGCATGAATTGCTCTTCCTACACGAACCGGATCGATAGTAAAAGGTCAGGTCAGTTTCGGTTGGCATCAGGGAAGCTATGGCAAAGATGTGAGTGGTGGTGGATATTTGACGAGTAGCAAGTAATCAGCGAATCCGCGGCAGTTCCCACCACAGCCATCGACGACGTAGGCACGCAGCGTAGACTCATCGCGCCACACAGCTTTTCTTTGATCGGGTGCTAGCTGCCCCCATGTTTGTCCAGACGTTATCTGCGCATCAAATTGTTTCTTTTGGTCTGGAGTAAGGCTATTGTAGAGGTTGGTGACGCGGTCGACCGGATCACGTAGCTCCTGGCCAGCGTTGTCGAACCAGTCATTGCCCCAGTGGTGTTTCGTCATCCCAGATCAAATGAGGGGCAACGATCTCGTGTTGGGTGTTGGTATCGGGCCTGACGAATCGAAAAACCATGAGCGCATATTCGCGATTCCAACGAACGACTTGGGACTTGCGAACTTTTGCACGTTCTCCGAGAAAGATGACGATTACTCCCGTTATTTCCTGAAGGAAGATCAGATTGGGGAGAGGGTTTTATCCATTACCAGAGAGTTGATACATAGCATATGAAAGTGATTTTAAGCGTCGTTGTGGATGCAGAGGTTGGTGTGCAAAGGAAATGCTGATAGCGTAGAATAAGAGAAATGGATTTGACCTTCGAGACGGTTTATGAAAAATCCCACGAGGTTTTTGCTGATCACACCATCGACCTCAAACATGTCGGCTGGTTTGATCCGTGGACGATGGGACTTATCTGCCTCAAGGGAGTTGAGTTCAAGGACAACGCTGACAAGCGGATAGTTTTGCCTCAAGATAAGAAAATGCTCGCCTACTTGAAGCGTATGCACTTCGATCACTTTTTCGGTGAGCTGACGTATGCTTCGTTTCTGTCAGCACTTAAACTCCTGGAGATCAACGAAAGGGATAATGACGGTCTTTGCGAGATCGTGCATTGCGAGTTTCGGGATGCGTTTGAAGCGCGTCTCGCATCAAAAGTACGGAGGGTGTTCAGGCACTTCGGCCTTGGGGAACTCGATGAAGCATTGGCAACCTCGCTGGTCGGTGAACTCGGCAACAACGTATTCGATCACAACGATGGCTCATGGCCGACGAGCGTGCGCGGCGCGATCATTCTCGCACAGCATAATCCCGCACTCCGTCGCATTGAAGTAGCCGTCGCCGACCCCGGCATCGGTTTCCGCGGGTCGCTCAGGGCGCACGACCCAACTGTTTCAAGTGATGTGGAGGCAATTAAACTCGGTTTGAGCGGGGTGACTGGACGGATTGGTGAAACTCGTGGCAACGGGCTTCAGGTCATCCAGAACTGGACAATCAATAAGTTCGATGGTATTATTAGAATCCAATCGGGGAACGGCTTGGTTATCGTTGACGGAAAGGGGCAACAATCCAAGGAGGTTTTTCCGATCACAGGAACATTGGCTTCGCTTGTGCTAATATACAAGTAACCAACAAATCTCTCGTTATGATCGTTCAAATGTCAAAATTCAATACTGTGCTGAATGCCAGACCCAATGCGAAAGAAGCTGCGTTGCGCATTCAACAAATCGTGAACGGCTCCGCCGAGAAGGAGGGTGTGGTTTTGGATTTTGCCGGAGTTGAAGTACTTACCCCGTCATATGCTGACGAGTTATTGAACGCACTGGAAGCAAAATATGGCACCGACAAAGTGAAGATCTCGGGTGCCGTGCAAGCTGTTTCAGAGACCCTCCGGGCCGTTCGTTCCATACCTCAACGCTAAGCTGCCACGACGAGTCGCGGCAGACCGAGATGCGCTAAATCGCCTATAATCTCCTCCCAATCTCTGGTTCTGAACTTGTCCAAGTTGCCCCGCAGAGTGGGAAGATTAGCCAAGATTTCGGCGATTTGCCTTCTATTCACTACACTTTCAGAGGTTCTAACCTTGATAAGTTCCTTTTCTACCGCTTCAAGGTTTTCAAAGATGATTTTGAAGTAAGGATGTAGCTCTACATTGAGTTTCTGGTCTTTTACGATGAGGTGCGAACCTAAAGCGGCAAAGATGGTTCGCCGTCTTTGCATATCGCCTTTGGCAAACCACATTTGGGCGTAACGGGCAAAGTTGAAAGTTCGCTCGCTTAACTCAACCCATTCCTCAATCGTCTTGCCGTGAGTTTTTAATTCGCCCTCAAGAGCCGCCTTTTCTTTGATGAGGCGATTTTTCAGTGCCTGATACTCTTGGTCAGTAATGAACTGCCCGCCTTCGTTTTCGGGAGAGGTGAATTTTAACAAAAGATTGTCCAACTGCTTTGTTGTCTGGAGCAGAGTTTTTTGTTTGTTATCCAAAACGGTTTCGTTGCTTTGAGCTTCATTCTGGCGGATTTCGTGAAGGTATTTAATCGCCCAGCCCTTGAACTTGTCAGAAATGGTCAGATTTTTAACGAGCATATCAATTCGGGCATTGAGGTCTTTAAGTTCAATAGTTTTTTCGGGGCAGTTTTTATCCTTCCCTCTGGAGCAGTGGTAATAAACATAGTAGTGCACATTGCCATTTTTCTGCCGCTTTATTTTATTCTCGGCAGTTATCATCGCCCTGTAAAGGACCCCTTTCTTTAGACAGTATTTCGGCGATTTTTTCGCCGTTTTTTGTTACGCAGCTACCTGTTCCGCAAACACCGACGGCGGCATCTTGAGGGCAGAATGGATCCGCGTGTGGTTGTAGTGCCAGAAGGTCT
>OBEQ010365221.1_pt1 | contig 37723 bp, 48 predicted proteins | sample 1670901 | NCBI WGS metagenome assembly OBEQ01 (sample SAMEA104232315, study PRJEB22302) | groundwater metagenome | biome: forest; feature: aquifer; material: groundwater | place: USA | collected 2011-08-07 | depth 5.4 m | reverse complement strand
GGACTTCACCCAGCTCTCGCGGCGTCAGATCAAGCATGTCCAGGCCCTCATGAATGGCCGCCCGCGTAAGGTGCTGAACTGGCGCACCCCCAGCGAGGCGTTTTATAACCTACCTGTTGCGCTAGGAACTTGAAACCGCCATGTTTTCCGCAACATGAAGAAGGCATTGGCGGATTACGCTCTGGGCAAGGGCGTGGAAGAAGAGCTTGTCGCAGACAAGTCTCAGCTTTTCACTCTCTTGGATGAGGCCTTGTTGCAGGGTTCCAATTACTGCAAAAAAATCGGGATTAACTTACAGGATGCTTTAACCACGGCAGGCACGTTTAGCAAGGTGAGCGTCTTTAAGAAATTTGCCGACAAGATTCTTGAGAAGGACGCATACCGCAAAGAATTTTATGTTTATGAAAATACAGTCTCATCACTTTATGAGGCATGCAAGCCAGAGATTCTTGAGAGCAATTACCGCCCATTGATTGCTGTCTTTCAGTATTTGAGAGGCGTTATTGACGGCATTATCGGGCAGGCGAATGTTGAGGATGCAAAGAACAGGATATCCGAATTGCTCGATCAAAGTGTTGTTACCTCAAACGAGAAAATGTTTGAGAGGGAGTTTAAACCTGAATTCCAGATTGTCAAAAGAGGTAAGGTGCTCGACCTAAGCAAGATTGATTTTGTGAAGATGAAAGAAGCGTTCAAGAAGGCTGAATACAAGAACATCGAGATTGCAGACCTTCGCGGATTCATTGAGCAGAAGCTTGAAATCATGATGAGAGAAAACAGCACAAGAACAGATTTTGCACAGCGCCTTGCAGCGATTATTGAAAAGTACAATTCAGGCGGATCTGCCACTGAAAATTACTACAATGAGCTTGTGAAGTATGCGGAAAGCCTCAAGGAAGAGGATGAGAGATATATCAAAGAGGGTCTTTCAAAGAACGAGTTGGAACTCTTCGACATTCTCAAGAAAGAAAAGATGACCAAGGCGGAAGAAATCAAGGTAAGAAATGCCGCAAAGCATTTACTACATCGCCTCATCGAAGAAAATCCGAAAGTGCTTGTTCAGGATTGGTTCAAGGACAGCCAGAGCAGAAACAGAGTAAAGGCTGCCATAGAGAAAGTTTTGGATCAGGAACTGCCTGAATCTTATGAAAAGGGATTATTCAGGGTGAAGAGCGAGCAGATATTTGAAATGGTTTATAACTATGCTTCCGTCAGAGGCACTAATCCCTCAAAGCAAATCTATTGTTACGCTAATTAACCCGCCTTTCAAAATACCCTCAATTCCCGCTTGACGGGTTCACCTTTCTTCAGAAAAGCGAACCTGCCTTAAGAAATCAGCTCACCAAGCCTAACCCCGACGGTATAAGCTCTGTTCTGCTGAAGTCAGTCCGTCCTTCCTGATCCCACCCTGCAATTTGTAACCTGTTGCTTGAGAACAGGTTATTCTTCATTCTCGACGGAAACTTTAAAAAGTCCGCCCGCTTCCGCATACCAGTTCATCTTACTGAAGAAACATGAACTCAACTCATGACATTTGCATGGACCCTCGACGAAAGAAAGTTTCTCACGCTCGACAAGGTGAGAAGACTCAGAAGCCACTGCCGGCGGGAGAAAGCAAGGGCTCTCGGGAAGAAGGAATTTCTTGGTGTAAGAGACTGGTTCCTCATCGAGCTTGGCCTGAATACAGGCTTGAGGGTGCAGGAGCTTTCGGACTTACGATGCGGGGATCTGCTGATTTCTGGAGACGAAGCCTCGCTCATCGTGAGGAAGGGCAAGGGCAACAAGAGACGGCCGGTCTGGATCAATCAAAGTTTTAAGGAGAGCTGCAAGTCTTTTCTGACGTGGAAGAAGAGGCAAGGACACACAGTTGGTGCAGAGGCTGCTCTGCTGACCTCAGAGCAGGATAAGAAGGTGACGAAGCGGGCTTTGCAGAAAGCATTCAAGAGAATAGCCAGGGAAGCAGGACTGGAAAACCATTACTCAATTCATTGTCTCAGGCACACATATGCCACGCATCTCCTCAAAGCCAGCGGGAACAGCCTCAGGCTTGTGCAGGAGCAGCTCGGGCATTCCTCTGTGAGAACCACGGAAGTGTACACGAAGCTGATCGGAAGCGACGTGAAGCAGGCGCTTGGAAAGCTCTACAGGGGATAGAGATGGACTGGCATGAGCTTCCCTCTTCTGCGAGAGGTGTCGTTCTCGGAGTCGGTTTAGCTCTCTTCATCGGCTGGCTGACACAAGCTGCCGGTCCTGCGCTTGTTGTTCTATATTCCTGCACGGCTCTCGGCTTGCTTGTTGATGGCGTAAGGCTCTGGTTTGTCTGGACGAGAGTTTGCGCGTGGTGTGCCACCCGCATCTCGCCCTTCACAAGAAACAGGTTCTTCACGCCTGAAATCAAGCCAGGCTTTTGGTTCTGTTCCCTTCGCTGCTATACGGAATGGCATCGTCGCTTTCACGTTGAGAGGAAAATGCTGAACGTGCAGTTTGAGGGCAATCCTTTCGAGAACGTTCCTTCTGAGCCAGGGGCTGTTCGGCAGACGTAGGGGCAGTTACAACAAGGAGGTGGGGGATGAGCAGTTCGAGAGGGTTGGCGCATCAGGCGGTAGTGTGCCTTACTGCTCTTGCGTTCGCTTTCTGTATGACAGGGTGCGAGAGGACAGTCACGAAGTACGATGGAACAGGCAAGCCTTACAGCGAGAAGGAATTTGACCCCTGGATGACGATCGGTGGGCTCATCCTTACAGGCTTGGCTCTGACAGCCATTGCGTTTGCGGCGGAAGGCTCCGGCAGCAAGCTTCTGTCAGACGACAAGGAACTGCTTGCCTATGCGCCGTCGGGAAACACGGCGAATGATGCGTTGCCTCTGCTGAGCGGCAAGGCGCGATGGATTGAGATGCTGGATCCTCATGGAAATCTCTTAAGTCGGCATCTTATGAGGACTGACAGACTGAAGACAGGGGAGCAGCTTCTGAATATATCAGAAGTGCAGGTATCCTCGGATATCAATGAGGAGGTGCTGCGAAACTTGATGGAGGAGTTTACGGCGTCGCAGGGGCAGGAAGTGCCTGAAGCAATACAGGTGCGGGTGTCCTTTGTGGGCGATGAGCAAGGAGTGCTGAGGATCAAGTCCCTCGACGGGGTAAAAAAGGATGCTGTCAGGCCAGGGAGTACGGTAACGAGATTTATCACTTCACCCCTGGGTGTTTTTCGCGTCGATGCCGCCGGCGGCATGTCAGGAGAGATTGAAGTGACGGTAAGCCAGCTCAATTGACGCCAGAACGCAAGGCGTGTTTTGCTAGAAACGCCTCTCGTGAGGCGTTTTTAGTTTCCGTGTGCGCTATGAAGCGAATGATGGGCCTATTTGCCAGCCTCCTTTGCCTCGCTTTAACCTCCTGCTCCCACTTGCATAAGTCCGGGCTGACTGCCGAGCTTGTCACCCGAGCCCACCAGATAGATATCTTCAATCCTGACGACATGGACAGGGTTCTTGCCTCGGATCCCGCCTCTCTTTCAGAAGAACAGTTCTATCAATACGAGCGAGCCATCATTTCAGGCTACTCAGGCTCAGGGGGCCATTTCCTCGAAGGGTCTCAGATTGCATGGCTGAGGGAAGCTGAGGCTGCTTTTCAGGCAAGAGGTATAAGGCTGAAGGACAGATGGCAGCGAGGCTACGCCATTGCAGACTCCTATCTCAATTATCAAAGGTATGACCATGCTTATGAGGAGTTCAAGGCTATTCACGATCAGGCCGGCATGGAGCTCGCGGAGTGGTTCATGCACAACAAGGGCATCAAAAGCGGCGTGGTGAACATCAGGGAGTACCCTGGCAAAATTCCCTGCCAAGCTTCGGAAAATACAAGAGCGGTAGATGAGTGGCGCTCGTTCGTGGCGTATTTCAAGGGGCCTGTTTATCGGTATGACAGACGAACCAGAAGCCATGCGATTATCTATGCTCCCGAGGATAAATATGACTGGTGCGACTCGCTCCGCTTCAACGGCAGGCAGCTTGTCATCAGCCTGCGGGATGATGCAGGGGTGTTTGAATTTGACAACAAAACTCACGAGATAGCGGAACGTCCCAACCTCACCGTGTCTGACCTCATTGAAATTCACATGCTCGCTCATCCAAATCTACCATTGCCCCTCGAAGAGCAGGCTCAGTAATAGCCTGTTGTTTCTTTCTGGTCCCCCCGTCCTTCCCTGTAAGTCCCGCTCCCATCCTTCCGTACAAGCCTTTTAAGTGGTCCTGCCACTACTCGCCTGAGGTAAAAATGCAATTTGACAGCTACACAGAGCATCCAAGCCCCTGGGAGTGGTGGTACATCAAGCCCAAGCCGTTCTTTCACAGCAACCTGGGCCGGGGCATAGAGCAGCTCGTTGCAGAGGAAAAGCCTGAGGAAGCTGGAAGCTTGGCAGAGAGAATCTTTGCCGACAAGCGGAAAACCACCAAGGCAACAGTGAGAGCCCTGTTTCAGGACATTACGATGCGGGAGAAGCTGGATATCGAGCTGCTGAACAGGATAGGTGAGGATCTCGGCACAGCCCGCTCCTACCTTGAGGAAATCAAGGACCTTACTGCCAGAGACTATTCAGGGGAGCTGACAATGAACCTTGCCAGAAGAAGAGGCCAGCTTGAAGGGGTTGTCATGGAGCTTGAGCGCGAGAAGAGGAGGGAATATTTGGAGTGCTGGCGAGACTTGGCGCATTCGAAACGGTACCTTCTCACTGCCCTTCAAACTTATTGGACGCTCAGTCAGCGGAAAGATGTCTTGTATGATGAACATAATGAACGTGGAGGAAGTGCTAAAGAAACTGAAACCTATCATTGGTGAGAAAGCTGATGAGATCTGGTACACCTGGCTCGCTTCGGACTTTCAGGAAAGGAAAGAGCTTGAGATAGACATAGGCATCATCGCCGAGAAAGCATTAAGGGAAGGGCCTCTGGCTGAAAGGGAAATCCTGTTGCCCCCTCCTAATGAAAAGCAGGCAGCAGGTGATTTCATTCTTGGGCATGTGGTGTATCGTGGCAGGAAGCTATTTCCCCTGCATTTGCGGGAGCACGACCTCATCCGGCAGATAGGAATTTACTCGATAACAGGCGGCGGGAAGACAAACCTGAGTATGCTCCTTGCGCTTCAACTGCTCAAGAAGGGCACCCCGTTCGCCGTGGTTGACTGGAAGAGACAATGGCGCTCGATGCTCAGTTTGGAAGGTCACCCTGGGCTGAAGAAAATAGAGGTGTACACAGTAGGCAGAAATGTCGCGCCCTTTCTCTGGAATCCATTCAGGCCCCCTCCTGGCGTGGATTACAGGACCTGGATCTCAGTGCTTGTGGAGTGCCTTGAGCGCTCCCATCTCGCCGGCTTAGGTGTGGCAGATTTCTTCATGAGAATCTATGAGAACCTGTTCAAGGAGATAGCTAGAGAGGACTTCTGGCCGAACTTTCATGATGGTATGCATGCGCTTGAGAAAATCAAGGTTGGCGGCCGTGAGTTTCTCTGGTGGCAGAGCACCAAGAGGATATTCAAGAGCTTTACCTTTGGCCCGGGCTCGAAGGCTTTTAATGCAAGAGACCCTGTCAAGCTTGAGGAGCTTCTTGAAAAGCCAGTCATCTTTGAGCTTGATCAGGAGCTCCCGAAGCCGCTGAGGGTGTTCTTTACAGAGCTTATCCTGAGGTGGATTCATCTCTACCGATTATCGCAAGGAGATAGTGAGCAACTACGCCACTGCTTGTTCCTAGAGGAAGTGCATAATCTGGTGCAGCAAGCAAGAAAGGAGTCAAGTGTTGAGGGCATAGAGAATGTGTATCGGGAGCTGAGGTCCACAGGGCAGGGGCTTGTCAGCATTACGCAACATCCTTCGCTCCTGCCAATCTATATCACAGGCAATTCGGCGACTTTGATCTTCCTCGCGCTTAGCCACCATGATGACGTAAAGGCAGCAAGTCAGGCCCTGCTGTTTCCGAGAGAGGATGAAGCTTATTTAGGCATGCTCAAAACAGGGCAAGGCATTGTCAAAGTGATGGAGAGAATTCCTCCCTGCCTCGTGCAATTCCTCTATGTGCCAGTAGAAAAGGGTGCGATTACGGATGAATTCCTCAGGCTCAGGGCAGGCAGTTATTTACCCCAGGTAAATAACCAGTTTTCCGACGACAAAGAAACTGCAAGGGGTGGTTATTTACCGCCGGATATAGTAATGCGTGAGGAAGGGGTAAATAAGGTAAATAACCCAGGCCGCGCGCTCTTGCGAGATGTATTTGAGCACCCGCTTTCAGACACGACTTCGAGATACGAAAGGCTCGGTCTGAATCCAAAATCAGGCAATGAGCAGAGGAAAAAGCTGATTGCTGAAGGGCTGATCCAGCCGGTTTATGTATCCTTGCACGACAGCAGACTCGCGCTGTATGAGCTGACTGAAAAAGGCAGAGTTCTGCTTAGGGATATGGGGTATGCAGTGACTGCCAGCACAGAAGGCGTGGCTCACCGTTTCTGGAAGGGGTGGCTGGCTGAGCGGTTGAGAAGAAGGGGGTTTCATGTTGAGGTTGAGAAAGAGAGAAACGGCAAGGCTGATATTGTCGCTTCCCGTCGTGGCAGGAAAATTGCCATTGAGATAGAAAGCGGAGAGTCAGATGTTCTCGGGAACCTGGAACGGGATCTGAAAGCCGGCTTTGAGGAGATTTTATGTGTGGCAGTGAATGAAGAGGTGAAGGAAAAGCTGGCAAAGCTCATTCCTCAAGATAAGCGTATCAAACTTCTTCAAGCCTCGGAGTATACGAGGACTTCATAACTATCCTTCCGTACACGCTTTAAATATCGTTCTTTCCTTCCTGTTCTGAAATTATCTTCGGAGTTTCTTTGAGAGAAACTTCAACCTAGGTGCTGGCTCGACGTCGGTGCCTAACAAGGAGAAAAGCCATGAGCTTTACATAGGCTGTGCCTGAGTAAGGTAAGTGATAGTCGTAAGTCTCATTTAAGCAAGAGCATCCTGCATGCGCGGAGCATCGGGGTGCTCTTTTTGTTTCTAGGAGGAAGAGATGCCGAGCTCCAATGGAGGACGTTCGGAGGTCATCTTTGCCTACACGCAGGCGCAGGCAATTGAGGATGGTGTGCTGATTGTCGTCGGCTACTGCGGCAAGGAGAAGGTGGTGCTCACGAGGAACCTGTTCTACGACGGTTATGAAGATGTGCAGCGAAGGAAGGAATTGGTGGCAAGAGGTTTGGAGCTTCTAAGAAAGCCAGATCCGGAGGATTCAGAGTTCATGAAGCTCAGGGTGATAGAGAAGGACAAGCTGTGGGTGATCTATAGCGCCGGCGAAGGCTTCGTGTTTATGAAACCCGAGGACTACTGAAATGCCTCGGTGTCCGGAGTGTGAGTTGGAGCTGCCTGATTCCCGTGGCAGTGTTCTCTGTGTGTGCGGCTACTCGACGTGTTTGTGCGATCAATGCAATGGAACCGGAGGAGAGGAATATGTACAGCCCGCAGTTGAGCGACGAAATGGTGAGGACCCTGTGGAAGCTGAAGCAGATTTACAAAAGACCCATGACGAAGCTCGCGGATGAGCTGATTAAGAAGGGGCTGGAAGTCATGGCGAAGGAGGCTCCCGCCCCGGCAGAGAATAACGGCGTGCTGAGGGAGCACGGCAACGGCATGGTGGGTATTCAGTTGTTTGGCACAAGGGGGATGTGACATGAATGCTCTCGGAAATGAGTTGAGCGTGAAGCGGATGGTGAGGTTTGATGGTGAAGGTTCGCTGAAAGCGTTCTGCGATCTGGCTATCGGTGAGATGTTCTTGATTAAGGGCCTCAGAGTTATCGAGGGTAAGAAAGGCCTGTTTGTCAGTATGCCTAGGCAGCAGGGAAAGGATGCTAAGTGGTACGACACTGTCGCGATGCTCACGAAGGAGGTAGGTGCTGAAGTAATAAGGGTGGTGCTGGAAGCTTATCGGCAAGAGGAAATTGGGTTGTAACGAGCGTAACGTCATGCAAGGAAAGGAGCTTTAAGATGGGACACAATATCTCTGAAGTGTCAGGCAGGCCTGAGATGTTCTATGTGGGCGAGAAACCCTGGCACGGGCTAGGCACAGAGCTGCAACAGCCAGCCACAGCGTCTGAGGCAATCCAGGCAGCAAGCCTAGACTGGCAAGTTGAGCTTGAGCCGTTCTACGTGAAGCAGAGGGGCGTGATTGAAGGCTATCAAGAAGTGCCAGAGAAACAGGCAGTAGTGAGGCAGGATAGCAGGGATGTGTTAGGCATTGTGAGCGAGCGATACGAGCCGATCCAGAATCAGGAAGCGTTCAGCTTCATGGATGCTGTCATCGGGCTCGGGCAGGCAGTCTATGAGACAGCAGGAGCATTAGGTATAGGCGAGAAGGTCTGGCTCATGGCAAAGCTGCCGGGAGAAATGCGTATCTCGAGCAACGAGGATGACGTGATTGAAAAGTATCTCCTGCTCACGAACTTTCACGATGGCATGCACAGCCTTCGGGTGTTCTGGACTACTGTGAGAGTGGTGTGCCAGAACACGCTGTCGCTGGCTTTCTCCAACGGCAAGGCAGTGAAGGAAGGCATTGCAATCCGGCACACAGGTGAAATCAAGGACAAGGTGGCTGAGGCTCAGCGCGTGCTTGGGCTGTCAGTGAAGTACTACGATGATCTCTCGGAAACCTTCAACGCTCTCGCAATAAAGAAAGTGAGCTCAGAAGAAGTGAGGGCGTACTTTGAAGCACTTGTGCCGGATAACAAGAAAGCGAGGCGCAGCACGAGAACGCAGAATATCAGGAGGGAACTGCAAGGGCTCTTCGTCAATGGGAGAGGGAACGACATGCCCGGCGTGAGCGGAACAGGCTGGGCGCTGCTCAATGCTGTCACGCAGTACACAACACATAGAAAGTCTCGAGGAAGTACAGAGCATGAGCAACAGGAGAACCGGCTGAACAGCATCTTCTATGGTTCAGGAGCCGACTTGAATGTCAGGGCCTTCAATCAGGCTCTTGGGCTGCTGAAGTAAGGCTGTCAGTAGGTAAGGGGGCAGTGATGGTTTCTGTGCAGGCAAGCTGGATTCCATCGCTGCCCCTTGCTTTCTTCAGGAGGCTTGCAGGAAGAGGGTGCTATAATCCAACAATCAAAGGGGAGCAACGCGATGATTCGGGATAAAGCGGTTGAGCAGGAAGCTGAACAGATTGCTCATGAGATATGGAAGCATCTCAAGAGTAGGAAGTCCTTGCCGAGGATCCAGTCAAAGCAGGGAGGTTCTTCTGCTGCCTACTATCCAGGCGAGCACATGATACGAGTCAGGAACGGAAGCTGGAGGAAGTTAAGTCTGGCAGGAAAGAGGCTGCTGATGATCCATGAGCTCTGGCATTCATCAGGGCATGAGCATTCCGGCTTGTATCTGCACAGCTTTGATGTTCTTTCTCTTGTGATTTACGAGCGGATTTACGGGAAGGATGCTGAGCTTGAAAGGCTGTATGAAGAAGTGAGGGCTGTTGCGGATGAGGCGATGAAGTAAACGTAAGGAATCTCGCCATGGGACAGAAAAGCTTATAACCTCATTTTGCATAGGATCTCAACATGACTGCTTTCTGGCGTTTTTGGTTACTTGTCGGCATCCTCGGCACGGTCCAGCTAGTTTCTCTTCTAACCTATCCTATCGCATTGGATAATATGGACGAACGCCCGTCACACTACTACGTAATTCGCAATCTCATCCCTTTTTCTATCTTACCCGCTCTTGCCAGCCTTTATTTGCTAAAGCGTAGCAGACGGAATCAAGCTCTCTTCTTGCCAATAACCAGCGTTTCTCTCGGTTTAATTCTATTGCTAGCGCTGGTGTTTTTGACATCAAGCACCGCACCTAATCCACGGTTCCTCATCGTCCGATACTTCTATGGCTTATTGCCAAATTTAATGCTAGCTTACACCCCGCCGATTATCTTCCTCCTTCTGAGAGGCGGAATGAGAAGAAGAACACCGAAATAGAATTCAGAGCCGCCTTCTGGTGAACCGATATTTTCTGCGATAACCAGCCAGCGCAATGAATCCAGTACCTAGAAGTACTAAAGATGAAGGCTCCGGAACCACTGGCTGGCCATGTAAGCTGATACCCTCACGGTATAGCAGATCTAATTCTTCGTTAGTGAAGTCACCCGGTTCTATAAAGCCCGAAAAAGTTACGACAGTATCAGCACCTTGAACCGGGTCAATGTTGTCCAAAGCAATCTCGTCTCCAAACAGAGACGTAGATTCCCATCGGAAATCTGTTCCCAGGAAATTGAGGACGTCACCGGTGCCGTCTTTCCTAACGCCAACGATGGATGTGGTAAATTTACTGGTGTTACCAGGTTTAGCAGAGGGGCGATCGTGAAAGCGAAGCAGGTCGTCCTTACCATCGTTGTTCGCGTCGGAGGTCATATCAGCAAGGTAAGTCTCAACAGAGGCCTTGTTCTGGTCTGTTACCCTAATGCCGTTGGATGAAAACTCCTCGTCTAAATACCATGGTAAGTTGTCTCTTACGGGGAGAGGCCTCCCGAACTTTTTAACTTGGTATTGATACCCGCCAGCAACCGGATCAACAAATGGAATTTCAGGGAGATTGCCATGTTGGTCAAGCAAGTCAGGTTTGGTAAGTGGGCGAAGGAGATCAGACTCCAGATAGGTATCGCCGGTTTGCATGTTTAACCAGTTGAAATGATCATAGCCAGTGACTTCGGCTGCTTCCTTCAATGCCAGTCCACGATTTGGCGTAAAAAAGGCTTCAATGGCGTCAGAACCAAAAACGCCCTCCCCCTCAATAACGCGGGTCGTTACGGTGTTATCAAACAGTTCCGCAAGCGTGGGGACTCGCGACATGTCTTCTCGCAACGTAACCTCATGTAGACTGGAAACCCAAAAATCCGAGGCGTTGGCTTCTGCTCTAAATTGGATAAAAGCATCATTCTTGACACCTGCTGGGGCTAGGAAAGGGGTTAAATCCAGCGACGTTGTTCTTATGGCTGTATCGTGTTTTTCAAGTTGAAGTTCGTTCGTGATCTCAGTCCATTTAGCAAGCTCGGGATAAGTATCATTAGCCAGATACACCTTCAGATTCCCCTCTTGTTGTATCCCATATTCCAAATCAAGAAACAGACTCCTAAAGTCACCGGTATCTTTGAAGGCTCGGGTGGTAGCGAAATTTGAATCGAAATTATATCCAAAACCCGACGGTGTTGGGTCTCCAGGCCACGGCGTGGGATGGTAAACGAGGTATTTGTCCAAGCCAGAAGCTGTTTCTACGGTCCAGCCATTGAAGTCATAGCCTGCATCTGTGCTTTCGCTCTGCCAATTAGGGGAATTATCGATAAAGTAGCCTACAGGGTAACTTTCAAAATCCTCTCTCAGTTCACCTGCCCAGCTACCAGCATCGGCGCGTGGGGCAACAATTACAAGAAACAAGAACAGGTAAACGATTCTTCTCGTCATTCTTCTCTTTCGATGGTAAAAGCCCGAAACAAAAAAACCAGGGCATCAGCCCGGGCTCTCGCAAGCAGCTCCCGATTTTCCCCCTGCCGGCGTTCGGGCATAATCACATCCTCCATTAAGCAAGATTGAGCAGTTTTTATGCCAGAAGGAGCTAACTTCTTCAGTTTCTTTAAGTTATGATAACCTTATCTGCTTGAGTAGGTTACGGCAGCTTGCAATATACATTTCTGGAATCGGAGTTCCCGACCTCAGCTTGCCACCTCGGGAATTGTCGCAATTTCAAGACAGGTAGACTGTTACAGCTACACCACTCCCTACTTTTCGTACAATTCTTAAATACCCCATTTTCGCTGTCACTCTGGAGTTAAATCAAAATGGAAAACACAAATCTGAACCAATTCGAGAAGACAGAAGAGAGAGTGCAAGCCAAAGTCAACTCAAGCAGGGACGGAAAATGGATTCTGGTCAGGCTTCCTGATGTGGAGCAGCCGGCGATACTGTCCGTCAACTTCCTGAAGAAAGTGATTGAGACTGCGGAGAAAAAGCAGGCATCCTCATCTGCCGTTGCGAAGAGCATCAAGGAGTAAGGATGGCAGACAGTCTTGAAGTGAAGGCGATCAAAGCGGTATTGAAGATGGAAGAGCAGGTCGGGAGAATGGCAGCGATTCTTGAGGACGTCGGTTTAAAATTGACCCACGTTCTTGAACGAAGGTTTGACTATTACACCCTTCCAGAAGGGCTTGACTATCGAGAGGGATACAAGCCGAGCAAGCGATAGCGCCGATACCAGCTATTCGTACAGGCTTTATGAAGCTGCGCGAGTTTCCTGAGCTATGCGCTGCATCTATTGCGATGAAGGAGATCCGAGCAAGCTGTCCATCTCAACGAGAGCTCTCAAGGGTAAGTACGAGGAGCATGCTGTATGCACTTCTTGTCTGTTCATCGAGCTGGGCATAGATATTGGGAGAGAAAATGGAAACCTATTATCGGGAAGAGAAATATCAGAGCGAGGTGAGCGGGAAGCAGTTAAAAGAGTTGAACGCTCATCTTCCCGAGTGGGTTAAGCGATTCGTTGAGCTGTATACGTCAGAGTTGAAGTACGAAATGAGGAGAAAGCTTCAAACTGAGTAAAGCCCACGACATGCACAAGTTGTCGAAAGTCCTCTGGAGGCTCTAAACAAGTAGTACATGTAGAAAGCTTTATATAGATGTTGGGCTCCCGTACTATTTGTATGAAGCCCGAAAAAGATATTCATGAGCACGACCGACGCTATAAAAGCACCCTGCAACATTTGAAAGAGTCGGGAATCTCGGAACAAAACAAGACGCTGATCACTGAATATGACAGGACGTGTACGCTCGAACGGCTCGGTGTTCCACGACGCATCAAGCTCATCGGCTGCCTTGCCATCTTCGCCAAGGATTACCTGAAGAGGGATTATGACAAGGCCACAAAGGAGCAGTTAAAGGACGCTGTTCTGAAACTTGAGGAGCGCAAGGATCTATCGGTGTGGACAAGGCACTCTTACAAAAGCATTCTAAAGCAGTTTTACCGATGGCTGACATTTGGAGATGACTACCGAAAAAGAGTGGAGCAGCCGGAGATTGTGGGATGGCTCAGAGCCGGCGTTTCTGAAAGAGAGAAACCGAGGGTGAAAGCCTCTGAGATTCTCACTGAGCACGAAATTGAAAAGCTGATCGGGGCGGCAGAACATCCTCGTGATAAGGCATTCATCAGCATGCTTTATGAATTAGGTGCGAGAATTGGAGAGATAGGGAAGCTGAGTATTAAGGACATCTCACGAGATAAGTACAGCTTTATCCTTGAGCTCAGCGGCAAGACAGGCCATAGAACGCCGAGGATTGTGAGCTCCGACCCTTACCTATCTGCATGGCTGAACATACATCCCTTCAAGAGCAGTCCTGATGCCCCACTATGGATTATGCTCGGTGAAAGGAACAAGCAGGAAAGGATGAGATATGGAGCGTTCAGAGCTCTAATCCAAAGATTGAAGGGAAGAGCGAAGCTGAGGAAGAGAATCTACCCACATCTCTTCAGGCACACGAGAGTAACGCATCTACTCCTCCACAAGCAGATCAATGAGTCGCAGGCAAAGGTGTATTTTGGCTGGGTTCCGAGCAGCACGATGTTGTCAGAGTATTCTCATCTCGTCTCCAAGGACGTGAACGACATGATGCTTGAAATGCATGGTATCAAGACGCCGGAGAACGAACAGCACGAGCCTAAGGTGAAGCAGTGCCCTCGCTGCCAGGACCTTAACCCGAAGGATCACTTGTTCTGCAAGAAGTGCGGCGGGGTGCTTGACGTGAAGACAGCCGTGGAGCTTGATGAAAAGAGAAGCGGATTTGACGACATTCTTGCTGAGCTCACCCAAGAAGAGGATTTCCAGAAGGCTGTTGTGAAAGCCCTTGTCAAGAAGGGCCTGGGCAAGAAGATGATGGAGCTGCTCAAGGCGTAATCGCTACAAAGAGATGTCCTTTATCCTGAGCCCTCTTGGAGTAAGCCTGTAGTGAGTTTTGCTGTTCATGATCGAAGCTTCTATCAGATGAACGCTAAGAAAGAAACGTAGGACATCGTAAGCATTCGGCCGCCAGATCCGATCATCAAACTTCAACGCCTGCTTCCTGATCTCCTCTCTTGTTCTCCAGACAGTGTCCATGGCGCGTAGGAATGCTCTTCTTTGCCTGCCTCTCACCGTTACAGCATAAACTTTCCAATCGAAGTCAGAGGGTTGCTTGTAAGGCTTGAATCCGGAGAGGCCCTTGCACAGGGCGGTCCTGAGCCTTGCTCCCCTCGGTGTAAGGCGGTAGAGCCTGCCCGTGCCTTCAGAAGGATTAAGGCAGGAAACAAGCCCGAGCTTCCTAAAGTCCCTTAGGATAGCGTTGACGTAGCCCCACCTGATCCCTGTAGCCTCTGCCAGTTCCGTCGGCATCCTGGGCCTGTCCAGGGCAAGTAACACCCGTTTTCTGAGCTCACCCCTTTTGACGTAGGCTGAGGCCGTAAGACCTACCTGCATTCATGAGTTACTTGAATGCAGTTCAAAAGCGATGTACGAAAGCCTAGTAACGGGGGAATGACGACGGGAGCTTTTGGTTTTGTTTCTTCGGGAGCATTATCCTATCCAATCCCTAGAATCAAAACAAACACATCAAATAACATGCGTAGCATAAATGAGTTACAACGAATCCAATCATAAGAATTATATCAACCCCGTTAGGGCCCCATCCGGAGGATCCCGCTGCTCCAAAGGTAGCTGCTGTCAGTCAAAAATTACAGCCATCGCTGCTGTCATAAATACCAAGTGCCGCTGATACGGCCGTCCATACCCAAATACTCAACTCACCGCCGGCTCTGCCGTCGTATCGTCCGCGCCCCGCAGGGCGCGGCATGCATATGCCATCCACCCCCGCAGGGGTGGCGAATGCTTTATATGGCTAGCTGAGCCCCGTTCCTTTAAGGGCGAAGCGCCTTATAAAGCTTCGAGACTATTGTTCGTAATGGGGTGAAGGGGGCTAAGCCCCCTCCACATGGTCAATCGAAGCATAGACTCTGTCTTTCCCAAAGGCTTCCTTGAGCGCAATAGCGATCTTGCTTATCGCCTCGCTGCTCTCATCAAATTCCTGCCTTGCCTTCTCTGCATCCCTTGTCTCATAGTAATCTGCTTCATCGCTGACATAGGCCAGAGTGCATGCGCCTGCTACTTTTCTCAAGAGCTCAGCTACAAGCACATGAGTCCTGTAGCCTGCGTACTGCGTCTTCGTGAAGCTCCCGCAGACAAGGTCCTCATCATGCAGAACCTTCTCATAGTCCTGCATGACTTCCTTGCAGTAGTCCCACTCCTTCGCCGCTTTCACTTCCTTCCACTGCCTGAAGGTAAGATCGACGCTCTCGCAATCAGGGTGAGGGTGAAGTACAAGCTCCAGATCTCTGTGCTCAAGCACCTGCATTTCAAGCTTTTCTGCGATAACTTTCACTTCAGCCAGCAGCTTTGAAACAGCATCCCGGCTTGTTGCCATAAACCTGTAATGAATTGTAATTCCCATTTTCAAAAGAACCGGCTGGCTTCCTCCTCATCGCCTTCAACAAGAGCGCTGATGATCTTGGCAGCCTTGCTTCTTAGGAGAAGCTCAAGCCTCTTGATGAGGTCCTCTCTGATGCTCTCATTCCTCATCGTGGACATGAGGAACATGAGATATCCCTTCTGCTTGTCCGTCATTCTTGACTCATCCTCTATGGAGGGAACAGGCTTGAGTATCATCTGAGATTGTGCCTTCTCGCCCTCATTATCGCTGATGGGAATTTCTGCTTTCCCTTTCTGGCATAGCTCGCACGCCTTTAAAGAAGGGGAGGTCGCAAGCCCTCCGCCCCTGTCATCACTGTTGTCCATTCTGTTTCGCAAAAGCCTCATCAAGTAGACGAGAAGCCTCGGCTTTCGAGATGTTGCTGTCATATCGGATACCCATATTTTGCAGGGTTTTCTTCTGCTTCCATGTGGCAAGCTGTACGCCGTTGCCGTTGGAGCCATTACCGTTGTGATAGCCGTTCCCGTTCTGTCGTGACTGGTTCATCAGTATCGTGCGCCTGTCCTTCCCGCTTTCTTGCAGAATTATTCTGGCACTGCTGTGTGCTTCATCAGGCGACACGCCATCTTTCATCACGTCAGCAAGAATCTGTTTGAACTCTTCTTTTATCTGTTGTGTTTCCATTTTCTTTGCACCTCCTTTTAGTGATATAGGCAAGAGAAGAGCTGTTGTTCAGGCGGGTTGAGCATTGAACCCTTGCAAGGGAGAATGTCTTATACCTGCTACCGACATTTAACCCTATAAACAGCCCCTCTCTTGAGCATGACAGCTTTGAGGAAAGCCAAGCCCAGCAGGAAAGCCAAAGCGCGAAAGCCTTAACCTAATGCTGAACTTAGCCCTTGTCCTCAAAAGCCCCATGAAATGTTAACAACAGGATGGAGAAGAAGAGGGCGTCAGCTCTTTGCCATTCCGAAGGAATCGAAAGGGTTAAGTGGGGAAACTCGCGCAGCGAGAGGGCTCCTTCTTATCCCTTTCGCCATGCTTTCAGAGCGGAATGGAGCCTGCGGAATGACCTCGAAAGCAGGGGGCAATAAATTCTCGCCATCTTCTTCGGGTTCTTGAGGAGCTTGCAGCCAGAGGCGCAAGTGGGCTTCTTACAGAAGAAGCCAGACAGTCCGTCAGTCGAAGGGGGAGGCTCTGTTCTTTCCGCAGAAAGTACAGAGTTTCAAGCAAGAGCGAAGCGGGTTGCTTGAAACCCCAGATGCAGCAGGAAATAGGAAAAGATCAGAAGAAAAACCCTGAAAACCGCCGGGGCTGGTTGTGAGGGTTTGTCTTGTAGCCGTAACCGAGATCCTGAGAGTAGAATAGGGTGATTTCCGACTTGGAGGCACCCTTTGAGGCATCTTCCTGCTGCTCTAGCAGCGATCATTTTTGTGGTAGGGACAGGCTGTCAGGCCACCCTCCCGCCTCGTACGCCGGCTGCGGCAGCACCTCTCACGTCATGGCAAGCATGCTTCTCTCCACCCAGAGGATGCACGCAGCTCGTGACCGACACGATTGCCCAGGCTAGATCCGAAATTTTGGTGCAGGCTTATTCCTTCACTTCTGAACCCATAGCTCAGGCTCTCTTGGCAGCTCATCAGCGCGGGGTGAAAGTGGAAGCAATCCTCGACAAGAGCCAGAGAACCGAGGATGATTCGAGGGCAAAGCTGCTCCTTGATAACGGCATTTCTGTACAGATTGATTCCGCTCATGCCATTGCCCACAACAAGGTGATGGTGATTGACGATGAGACAGTTATCACCGGCTCGTTTAATTTCTCCAAGTCAGCGGAAGAGCGGAACGCGGAGAATCTCTTGGTGATAAAGGACAGGGCTCTTGCTGAGAAATACGAGGAGAACTGGAGAAAGCACGACGTACATGCGAAACCTTATGTGCCTTAATGAGCCTTACTTGATATGCCGATAATCCCTGGATCTGTTGATCCTATGCAAGAGGAATCAGCCGAGCGAAGGCGCAAGAAGGAGCAGGCGCTTGCCACGCTCAATTCGCTGGCAGGACGGGGTATTTCCCTGAAGAGGCATGTTTTCTTTGTCCCTGGATGGGCCGGCGAGGAGGGCAAGGCTTGGAAGGAACCGTATCCGAAGCTGCTCAAGGGACACGGGCCGATCAAATACTGGATAGACAGGATTGTGAGGAATCCTGACAGGGTGACTTATGTGAGTTACGTTGATTTCTTGTTACAGGAATCAAAAAACTCTCGCAGCTTTCTCGATTTCGGAGAACTGTTGAAGGCAAGAGTAAAGAGCAAGATAGCTGCATCACAGGAGCCTGTTGATCTTATCGGGCACAGTATGGGCGGCCTGGACATTCTCGCTGCCATTACGCAAGGCGAGGATGCTCTGACAAGCGTTGAAAACTGCGTTACTGTAGCCTCACCCTTACAAGGTGTGGCATATGGAAGATTCATCGATGAGCTGGATAAGCTGCTCCCCTTCCTGAAATGGCAGCCGTTCCATCAGATTCAGGTTGAGAACATGGACAAGCATTGCAAGGCCATTCAGCAGATAAACCTGCTGGACAATAGGTGCAAGCTGCTTGAAAGAGTGAAGGCTTTTTACCAGCTTGAAGGCACTCAGGATGCAACAGTAATGCGGAATGCCAGGCTGAAAACAGATGGCCTTCCCGAAGCCTTGCGGAAGACAATCACGCATCTCATTATTGGAGGAGCTTCACATTCAGGCGCGACAGGAATCACACAGGACCCGAGAACGGTCTTATATCTCATCAGCGTCGTTGCTGATATTCCCATCGAGAAGCCGAAGCTGAATTATGGGTATGTGTACGTGAGGAAGGGATGAGGCACCGGGATTCACATGAATAACAAGCGAGTTTTTGTCCTTGGGGCAGGGAGTTCAATCGGCCATAGCCAGCAGTGCTCTCCTTCTGCTGACTTCCCCAACGCTCCGCACATTTTTCCTTCCATAAATGAGTTCTTTGAAAAGGCCAAAGAACTGGATTTGCGCTCATCACATCGATTTGATCGGATCACACAGTATGCGAAACGGTGGTTTGGCTGGGATGTGTGGAAGAAAAAGAAGGTGGATATTGAAGAGCTGTTCACGCACATTGAAATCGAGCTTGAGCGAGGACGTTCTCCTGAGCTTCTCGAGGTAAGGCAGGAGATTTTGAGCCTGATTAAGGAAATTTTGAGTCGCCTCGCAGAGCCTATCCTTGGTCAGGGAGGGGAGTGCGGGCTGTTTCAGCGGACCGAGATTTTGTCAGACACGGATACGATTGTGAACTTCAATTGGGACTTATTGCTCGATCATCTCTTGGGCCGAGAAACCCTCTTGATGCGTTGGTATGAAAATGGCAGCCTGGGCACGCACCATGTCAAACAGTACTTCAATTTTCTCCTCCGGTTGTCCGCGTTTGGCGAGCAAACATCGGCGCATGGGGGCATCGAGAATCCTTATACGACGTGGGACGGCTCTGCGGGTTACTATCTCAAGATGCACGGTTCTATTGACTGGTTTTACTGCTCAAACGAACGGTGCCGCGGGGCAGGAAAGGTCTTTCCAGTACTGAAGCTGGATGAGTCGCATAAGTGCGCGGAATGTCATGAGCCGCTTGAAGCGCTTGTGATCCCACCAGTGTTAAATAAGGCGTATCGGCAATACCCATTGATTCGTCGGATTTGGAACATTGCCAGTCAGGAGCTTCGTGTCGCTAACGAGTTGATCATCTGGGGCTACAGCTTGCCATCTACCGACTTCCACACTTCGTGGCTACTCAGGCAGGCGCGGGAGGCTCCTCTGCGTAAGGTGTCCATCGTTAATCCCGAGGTGGATAAGCCGAGCGCCAAATCCATCCGTCGGTTTACTGAGCTCTTTCATGATAAGGTGGCAGGAAACCAGATCTTCCTCTACCGGTCGTTTGGGGATTACAGTGAAGATAAACCAGTGGGGACTGTTGATAGCTGGCGTAGCGGCGGGACTGCCTCCCATTCAGAGGCGTAATCTGATTCCAAGTGGATAGCATCGTTTGGGCTTAACCAGGAGGCATACCCATGGCAGCTCAGAACCCCAGCGCACTCGAAATATTAGGGCAGTTGCTCAAGAAGGACCGAGACAAATGCGGGCTTACCCAGCAAGCTTTGGCTCAGCTTGTCGGGTGCAAGTTATCATCCGTCATCGAAATTGAAGCAGGACGCGTTGAGCTATCCAAAGGGATGGCGTTGAAGCTGCAAGACGCCTTGCAGATTAAGGACAATAGCCTCTATAACCTTATCGCTGCGTCACAGAGGGATCGCGCGAAGAGGAAGTCCGAAGGAAGGCGTGGGCTCGATGAGCGCACGCGAAAGATTCTGAGAGACCTTTCTGCGGGTTAGGGTGAGGATGCCCGAAGGCAACGGCCACTGGCCTAGGACTCTTAAGGAAGCGGTAAACCTGCTTTTGGAAGGACTCAGCGAGCATGCAAAGCTCGGGCTGAAGCAAGCCAGCGGAGAGGACCTCGCTGTGCTCCATGCCACGCTCGGCACAACGATCAGAAATGAGTTCGGGCTGTGGAGCGGGAACGCTGCATTGTTGAAGGCATGCGGGTCAGAGACAATGCATCCGGATGATGCGTCAATGGTGATTATCAAGGCTGCTAGGAGAGAGCTGAGGCGCAGGGATAAATAGGGGTGCCTTCTGATGGCTGTTAAAGAGAAGCGCGGTTGGGTTTGGACTGCGAAGGAGAAAGCCTGGATTAAGAGCCAGAAACGCAAGCTCAAGAAATGGCACGACCATATTTCAGAACAGGTAAAGCGATTCGAGAAGGCAGTTCCAACCCTGGTTCCAGAAGCCAGTCAGGTTGCCCAGCCATTCTTGGCAACGGCATCTGCCTTAGTCTCTCTTGCTGAGAGTGCCGAAAGAAATAAATACCAGGCTATGTCAGCCGAACAGGCTCGGCTGAGATTGCGCGACGTGGAAGGAAGCCTAAGCGACTGGAAGAAATTCACAGAACGCCCCGATGTCCATGCATCTGTAACAGACTTCAATAAGTTTCAGAGGAGTAAGAAACGTGAGCATCAGGAGCACGTAAGAAAGCTTCAGGGAAGAATAACCGAGATTTTTGGAACTGAGGAGGTGTCAGTAGCGCTGGATGCAAAAGTTGCCAATCTACTTCAATCGGTTTCTGCACTAATTTCAACAGCACAAGGCCTCGTGAAGTACGGGAGTGCCACTGACGGCAAGATATTGCAGAGGCTTTTGCTAGTGCACTTCGTGAGGAATGCTTATTCTCCCAGACCGAAAATTGCGGATGCGCTGGCCGATTTCATTCATGCCCGACCTAGGACGATGAGAGATATTCTCAAACAAATGTTCTGGCTGATGCTGAAAGGTGAAGCCCTGTTTGCGCTAAAGAAGCCTGACGTTCACCGTTCTATCGTCGCGACAAGAGGGCAGGATCCTATGGCAATACCCTTATCAATGGCGTACGGTGGCGTTATGAAATCAATGGGACACTGGAAGAAACAGCGCGTTCGCCCACAGAGCATAGAGAAGGGTTATTTTGAGATTCTCGGCTCTGATTTCTCGCTGGAAGCAAAGCCGGAGTGATTTGAGGTTTCGAGAAAAGACGAGAGCCACCTTATGAAGAAGCTTGTTGCGAGAGTTCAGCGACGGCAGCGCGTCAGGCATGTCGTGGCTAATAAGCTTCAGTTAGCCCTGCTCGCCTTGCAGGAATTGCGAGAAGGGCGAGTGGTTGCGCCGAAGCTGATTAAGCGGGCTGTGTTTGATCTCAGAGTGATACTGCGCTTCCTTGATAGGCAGGAGCGTTCAAGAGAGACACGATGAAACAAGTCATAGATCCAACCAAGACAAGCGCAGCGAAAAGGGATTTGATCGAGGTCTTAAACTTACTGAAGGCTGGCGGGTCCCTGGATGAAGGGGAGCGTAGGGTCAAGAAACTCATAGAGACTCTTGGCAGAGACTTCGATGCTATGCATGTCCTAGGAGAGGTAAATGATAGGGCTGAGTGGCGAAGTGCGTTCGAAATGCTCGGCATGCTCTTGCTCACAAATCATGCTTACAGAGCGTCATCACATAGTCTGTTATTAGCCCAGCTTCTTTTTGACGTGGAGGTTGGTAAGAAGAACTACCAGCAGGTAATGTCCGATTCAGACTACAGAGGTTTTATCCGTAGCGCGTCACTGTTCCGCGATATTGCAATTGGGATGGCCAGTTGGTTTGAAGGTGGTCTTGGCAACGCGGAGGCATCTTTCAAAAAGGCAGTTGTGCTTCTCGATACAGAAGATACATTGATTGAATATCTTGAGGGAGTAATCGACCTGATTAAAGCAGAACAGAAGCTTAACAATCTGTTCGCTCTCGACGATTTGCAATTGTTTGTGGAAGCAGTGCTAGAGCTAGATTACGGGAGACTTCTGAATGACGTAAGGGACATCAAGAAGGTTGATCATCCAATTGCATACACGTTGTCCTCTGTAACGAGTGCTATAGGATCCAGAGGGTCCTGCATTGCGTGGTATGTGCTCTTCTTGCGAGTTATTGTTCGCATTCTGGGGTTTCTCGAAGAGGATGGACCTAGTAGAAACTTTCAAGCAGAGCTAACAAGAAGGTTGGGAAGCATCAAGCAGAATAACGGGGTCATTCAAGTGGGCAAGGTGTTTCTCGTTGAATGCTCAAGTACTTTATCTTCATACAAATCCTTAAAGGATATTCCTAGGGGGAAGCAGAGGGATTTGATTCAGATTCTTCGGCCGATCCGTCGTTTCGAGAGAAGACACGTAGAGAAACTATATGATGATCGTGAGAGCGATAGGGTCGAAAGACAGCTTGTGGGCGCAAGCGAAAGTCTGAATCCCTTATTTGAGCTTGCGTACAAAAATGTGCCTGCGCCTACAGAAATAGTGAAAACTGAAAAGGTGGGATTTGAGATATGGGAAAGCGGGAAGAGTTCTCGTGATGCAAATCACAATCAAGTTGAGAGCCTGAAGAAGAACGAGAACATTGCACTGCTTCTTGACGAAAACGAACGGCTTCACAGCACGGGGGAGGATCGAACCGAGTTTTTCAGGAAGAAGGAAGACACTGCGCTTTTAGCGAAGGTTCTTTTAAGAAATAGGGGACATATGCTGCTCAGCGAACTCCAGGAGCAGTTGCGTGTAGGAGAGAAAGCAACAAAATCGCCAGGCAGGAGTGCTATTGAAAGGCGTGTGCGCCACCTGAGTAGTCTGCTCCATAGTGAGTGTGGAGTGAAAGAGAAGAGCGTGTTTTATGTTGAGCATGATAGGGTGTACTGTTCAAGCAGCGCTAGACTCGCAGTAATTAGGCAGGTGAGTATTCAGGAGAAACTGTAGCTTGCCCATAGATGTTCCTTGGTTTTGTGTACATTCTATACCCGTGTCTCCTGAGAACGTTGTTCAAAACCCGCCAAGTATCTTCCGCTCTTCTCCTGTTCCCATAAAACCTCAGGTAATCTCGGCCATGTTCGAGGATCTGCGCCTTTGGGGTTGATAGAAGTTCTTGCAGGGTTTTTGCCTTGCCCAGATAATGGAGCGAACTAAGCAGGCCCCCAACAACGTTTAGTATTCCATTTCCCTGAGTCCACGGTATCAGATTTTCCTTCCGAGCAAACTCCTCCAAGTCAGTTTCTAGGCTCGCTCTCCATCGTTCTGCCATATAAGGGCGCTTCTCTGTTTCCATCGTGCTTGAATCTCTTGTCAATGTGGAATTGCCACGCCCTTTTAAATTTTATGTATCACCGTAACAGACGTTTGTACACATGGTTACGGCAATGCAGGTAATGTTTGTCAGGTCCCTGTCAACCCACTGTCCTGTCTTTGCGGAGGGAGACTATAGACTCTGTGCGATTCTCGGACAGGTTGGGGCGTGTAGCGGACAGGACCGGGAGGGCAAGGGGATGGACGGGCAAACGAGTTCGGGCGGGAACGGTATCAGCGGGAAGGGGTTCAAAAAGGCGGGGAGGGGCAAGGCGATGAAAGAGATTACTCTGACAGGATATGAGCTCGAAGAGTTTGTGAAGTTGATGAAGCGTGGCAAGCAACCGGGCTGTTACCAGTGCAAGAGGCAGTTCGGATCGCAGGGCGCGTTTGTGGTGAAGAACGGGTTCAATGCCTCGCCCTTGTTCCTGAGGTGGCTGGAGTTCGTTGACGGTGATCTGAAGTTCAAGGTCCCGCTATGCGACGAATGCCACAGGATCATGACCTGGCTCGCCGGGAAGGCAACATCTTCGCAGCAGCCTGTTATGGTGCCGAGCGTGAACTGAGGGGGGGCGGGGTCGATCAGTGTGGTCGGTCGGCTGGTCGGTGGCGGAGTATGGGAACGAGGTTTGCAGCGCAAGGTGTTGTGAAACGGAGCCGAAGCGCCTAGGGAAGTGATGAAGATGAGCCAGCTATCAACGATACAGTGGACAGACTCAACCTGGAATCCAGTAACAGGCTGCACGAAAGTGAGCCCGGGCTGCAAGAACTGCTACGCCAGGACCTTTGCCGAGAGGTTTCGCGGCGTAAAGGGGCATCCCTACGAGCAGGGGTTTGACCTGAAGCTGTGGCCTGAGCGGCTAACCTTGCCTCTGAAGTGGAGGAAACCAAGGCTGATTTTCGTCAATTCCATGTCTGACTTGTTCCATGAGCGCGTGCCTGACGAGTTCATTGAGCAGGTGTTTGAGGTGATGCGGAAGGCGAACTGGCACACCTTCCAGGTGTTGACGAAGCGCTCGGAGAGGATGCTGGCTTGGGTCGGGGAGCGGTACTGTCCGGCTGATGAGCGAATGCCTGGGAAGCAACCCTGGCCGCCAAACGTCTGGATCGGCGTATCAGTTGAGAGCCAGGAGTACACATGGAGGATCCGGAATCTTGTCAGGGTTCCTGCTGGAGTGCGCTTCCTGTCGCTTGAGCCTCTCCTGGGGTCGATTGAGCTGCCAGTTCCGCTTATGAAGGACATTCACTGGGTTATCGTCGGCGGGGAGAGCGGACATGGAGCAAGACCAATGAAACCCGAGTGGACGCTGAGCCTCCTTAGGCAGTGTCAGGAACTTGGAACCTTGTTCTTCTTCAAGCAATGGGGTGCTTTCAACGCTGAGGGCAAACGAGTAGGCAAGAAGGCGGCCGGCAGACTCCTTGCTGGCAGGACTTGGGATGAGATGCCGAATCCAGGGGGGTGAGCGAGCATGAACCAGCCTCGCGCTAACTCAACCATGATAACCGAGCTCGCTGCTTTTCCTACAGGCCCAGGCAAGAGAATGCTGGTTCAGCTTCGTGAGTTCAAGGGCCACCGCTTCCTCGCAGCATTCCTTCTGAAGCAGCGCGACGGCTCCTGGGAGTCTGGACCCTTCTTCACGCTCAATAAGCACAGCTTCCAGCCCTTCCTCGACTGCCTGAACGGGAATCAAGAAATCATCGTGCTGGCTTTGAACGCCAAGAGTGTTGAGGAACTTGAGCGCGAAGTGAAGGGTGAACCGCCAAGAGCGAGCTCGCCCCCGCACACCAGGGCTGTCAGGCCGCAGGTATCAAAGAATCAGCTTGAGCTTGATTTTGGCTCAGCCAGAGAGGAGGGGGCCAAATGAACCTAGCCTTACTTGGTTGGAGCAAGCACGAGATCTGCAAGCTCCATGAAACCGGCGAGGTGGAGTTGTGCTGCCACTTCTGCCATGGCACAGCCAAGGACAAAGCAGCCTACCTGCTTAACGACAGGCTCGTGTTCCGGCCGCTCAAGCTTGAGCGGCATGTGCTGAAGCTGGGGGAAGTCAGCATTTCATGTGTTGTGTGCAACGTCTGCATGCTGGTTCATCAGATGATTTCACTTCGGGGAGCCGGTACGCCCGAGGCCGCACTTGGAGAGCTGATCCAAAACTAGGAGGGTGAGGTTGGAATGTGGGTGCTCCTGGGACTGCTAAAAGCCATTTTCACAGATATCTCAGGGGGCTTCCATCCAAGGAAGTTCAAGAATCCGGCTGAGGACATTCCTGTCTCGCAGATCGCACGGGATATACGGGACTACACTGCCTTGCTGAAAATGTCGCAAGACGAAATGTCCGAAGAGCAGCGGCAGGCACTCCTGAGCGATGATGAGGAAGCGAGGAATGCCAACACGGTACTGCACTCCTCACCCTCAAGAGAGGAGATGGCGAAGCTGAGGCAAAGCCCGGGAGAAGATGGGGAGTTAGTCCAGAAGGGCTATGAAGAAGTTGTCGAAGGTCCTGATGAGGATGAGATAGCGGGGCTGAGGCAGCAGTCTGTGCCAGGTGAGGAAAAACAGGATGCTGAAGAAGGCACATCTCCTGCACAGGAGCAGGAGGCTGAAGACTTAGAGGGCTCATCGGATCCGACTATTGAAAACAGCTATTTCGAGCTCGGTTTGAACGAAGAAAGTTTCAGCGGGGATTCATTTGACGTGGATTTAGAGGAGCCGGACTGTGGCTAAAGCACTGCTCATAATCCTTGCAGTTCTTGCGGCGCTTGTCCTCTTGGGCGTGCTGCTCGGGGTGCTGCTCCTCTTGTTGCAAGTGGGAGTGCTCATGCTGCCTGCCTGCGGTGTGACCGCAGCGCTTATGCTCACCACACTTTTTGTCTATGCCAAGCGAAGAATGCAACAGTTGGTGAAGACAAACATGCAGTTCGGAACAGCCACTACCGCACAGTTTGACCAGCATAGTCTGAAGTGGGTTTGGCAGCTTGACGACACCCGGATCCTGCCACTCCTTGATCCTGGCATGGGCAGAGTGTTGATGGCTCTGATTGGAGGTGCTGTGGCACTCTTCGCCCTCAACCGGCTGCAAGTCCAGAAGGTCTTCAGTGCTCAGGTGTGGTGGTTTTGGGGCAAAGTAGCAAGCATCCCTGAGCAGGTGAGTCTTGTCCTTGGAACCTTCATCCTGGGTGTTGTAGTTGTCCTGGTGCTTATGAAGCTCAGGCCTGAGCTTGCCTTCAAAAAACTCCTGGCAAGACAGGCAGCTTCCTTCATTACTCCTGATGATGACATCAGATTGGAGGAAGCCAATGGCTTGTATGCGGCAGTCATGCAATTGTTCAGTCAGCTAGCCCAGACAGTGAAAAGCTCGGGCGACTTGGCGTTAACCCAGGAGCTGCAAGCCATCCATGCCGGGCTCACTTCAGCCAATCTCACTGCGCTTGTGGACAGAAGGCAGTGGCGGGAGTTCCAGCAGGTTATGGTTGGCATGATGCAGGACCTGGAGCGGCTTCGGGCGCAAGTCGGTAATGCAGGCACGAGCGCTTATTCAGGGTATGGCGAGAGCGAGGAGGAAAAAGCCTATCGTGTTCTCGGAGTCTCCGCCACAGCAACAGATGATGAAATCAAGACTGCCTACAGAAGCGAAGCGCTCAGGAACCACCCGGATCGCAACGGGGGGAACACTTCCAGAATGCAGGATGTCAACTGGGCTTACTCCTTTATGAAGCAGAAGCGGGGATTCGTGTGAGCGGATAGATGGGAGGAGCTATGGACAAGCAGAGGGCTTTGGTGGCCAGCCTCACGGCCGGCGTGGCGGCTCACCTGGGCAACAAGGATTGGGCGAGGATGCTTGTCGCATCCACAGGGAAGGCCATCACGCCGCGCGCTCCCATGAGCGTACAGGAGCCAGGGCAGGAGCATGAATTTGCGAGACAGGTGTATCTCGTCGTGGATTGCAGCAACAGCATGAGCCGGAAGAACAAGATGCAGCAGGCCAGAAGGGGAGCCTTGGAGTTTACCCGTGAAGCCCAAGCCAAAGGCTATCGGGTTGGGTTGATCAGCTTCGCTTGCGCAGCCTCTCTTTGTCTTAAGGCAACACAAGAGGAACTTGCAAGTATCAGAGAAACCCTGGCGTGGCTGAAAGCCGGACATGGTTCAACGAACATGGCTGCTGGCATCCGGATGGCGAGAGAGCAGCTTGCTGATGAGCAGAGTGAACGAGTTATGTGCATCGTCACCGATGGCCAGCCTGATAGCGATAAAGCTGCTCTTTACGAGGCAGAACAGGCCAAGGAAGCAGGCATTGAGATCATGACCGTTGGCACTGACGATGCCGACAAAGCCTTCCTGGAACAGCTTGCCTCGCGGCATCAGCTCTCTGCAAAAGTGGCAAGCCATGAACTTGAGCAGGGCATGGTGGCGATGGCGAAGATGCTGCCCATGTTACCGGCGCCGAGGCGCATCGGAACTCCAACACTGCGGCTGCCTCAGTTATGAGCTCAGAACCCGAGGGAAAGAACTGACGCGAGGCACACAATGACTGAACAAGAGGTTCTTGAGAACTTCCTGAAGCTGCTCAAAGCCAATCCTCTCTCTGCCAAGACAAAGAGAGTGGTCATCAGCGACGGCAATAAAGAAGAGGTGCTTTTTGAAACGTCAAAGCAGGTCGTGCTTAACGATGCTGGCGTTCCAGAGACCATCCTTCTCAGCAAGCCAAGAATCCTTGATGACGGCAGCTCTCTTGCTGAAGTTGGCGTGACGAGATGCCAGACATGCCAGGGGCTTGTGAAATTAAAAAGCCTGGCGCGCTGCCCTTGTGGGAGGACCTGTTGTCTGAGAAAGGGCTGCGGCAAGGTGTGGTTTGGCGCGTGGTTCTGCTCATTGCGTTGCGTGGCGCTGTACAAGCTCAGCTTGCTCCGGAGGTTTTAGATGGAAGCTTCCAACAGCAGAGGCTCAACTACTGAACTGCTGGATACGCTGAAGAGGCACGGCATTCAGCATCCTCTTGCCTACAGGATGCTCCTAAGCCTTACGGTGGATCCTGATCCAGACATGCTTCAGAACTTCTGGGATGCTGTGATGCCGGCAGTTAACTTCAACAAGTGCTTCACTTCACCGCTTGCGAAACCCACCCCGAAGGTGAATGGTGAGCATCGCTTTGCCATTTCCGAGAACGCGCTGCCTGTCGGGCTGAACAGCGCGGAAGTCCACACGCTCATTGTAGGAGCCTCAGACACCGGCAAGACGATCTGTCAGGAGCTCATCTTCCTGTCCGCGCTGCGGAAAGGCCATACAGTATGGATGTTCGTGCGGGCGGATGACGTGACAAGAATCACCAGAGTCTATAGAGACATCCTCTACGTCAATCCGGCGGCAGGAAACGAGTGTGAGTTGCGGTTGAATCTCCTGCGGGTGTTGAGCAAGGAGGTCTTTATCACCTTGTTCCGGGACAGCTTTACCGTCGCAGATGGAAGTGAGGGCTACCTACTGCAAGCACTAGGTGAGCTGCAACAGCGGAATCCCGATGCGAATGTCTGCGACATGTACCACTTCATCAAGGCCAGGAAGCACACTCTGCGCAGCCGGGAACAGGGCTATCAAGACAGCATCCTCAACAGAACAGCCGGCGTTCTCTCAAGTCCGCTCGGAGCAGTGTTTGATTGTGCGCGTGGTCACGAAGAAGATATCCAGAGTCGCAACGTCATTTTCAACATCGGCCAGTTGACAGTTGCTCAGCAGCGATTCTTCACCGGCGCGCTCATCAACGCCTTATATGCAGCCAATATCAGGAGCGGACGATGCACCTACTAGGCATTGATGACGCGGCACTGACCTCGCAGCTCCTGTACAACCAGGGGCTCTCGGCGATGGACAACATCTTTTGCAACGTGCGGAAGGGCACCATTCACGTCGTCCTCTCCACACAGGTACCGGAAACATTGAGCCCAGGAATTGTGGCGAACTGCGCCAACAAGATCGTGTTCCGGCTGGATTCCGGGGCCGGGATTGAGGCCATGCAGCGGCACATGGGGATTACCGAGGCTGCCCAGCGGGAGTATTTCTACAAGCTGAACCAGAAGGAACATGAAGTCATCGTGGAGTTTGCACGACGCAGCAGGCCGTTTGTGGCGAAGATCCTGAATGTCAACGTGCCAAGGAGAATGGGCGAGCAGGAACTGCACGAGAATAACAAACGGCTCCTGAGGAGTTTTTCACCAGTGGTTCCTCGCGTTCAGGAGGGAAATGCAGCAACGGAGACGACACAGCAGAACAATGGACTGCTTACCGCCGATGAGAAAGACTTTCTAGACCTTGCGTTTCACTGCTTTGATTCGCCTCTCACGGCACTCTATCATCGCCGGGAATGGGGCATCCAGAAGGGCGATGAAGTCGTCAATGCCTTGGAGAAGAAGGGCTATGTTGTCAAAGTGCGGCTGAATCCTTCGGGAAAGCGCGGAGGGCTGTCAGTCTTCCTGTTTCATACCGAGAAGTACTACTCGCTCACGGGGAGGGAGAAGCCGATACCTGGGACAGACGGGAAAGGGCCAGACCATCAGGTGCAGCTCCGGATGACGGTGAAGAACGTCAAAGACGTGAAGCAGTGCCAGAGCGTGAGTATCGGGAAGGCTTTTCTCGGAGCAAGATGCGATGCCTATTTCGAGCATGAAGGCTTCGCTTACATCGTTGAGGTTTGCAGCTCTACCGTTATGACTGAGGCAGAGAAGCTCTCAAAAATCCTCGGCAATTCTGAAGTCAAAGCGGCTTTCGTCATCGCGAAAGATAAGGAATTAGTGAAGAAAATCCAGTCTGAGCTTGATGGCCATAAGCTCAGGGACAGGATCATCGTGTGCCAGCTTTCACAGTTTCTCAACCGTGGAATCAAGGAGCTGCTTCAACAAAACAAGGAGGAAAAAGATGGAACAGATGACAGTGCTTGATGAGACGGAGAGCTCCCAGATCCGAGAGCAAGAGGCGCTTCCTGCAACGTCTGCTCAGTGGCTGGACAAGATGATAGATCTGCTGGCTTTGATGTGGAGCCCGCTCTTCTTTACAGGAATTGCCTGGCATTTAAAGGACTTCATGCCTCCACGCCACCTGGCCTTAATGCTTGTCGTGTTCATGGTAGTTTTCTGGCTTCTGCCGGTTGGGAGGAGTATTTCAGGCAAGGTTCTCCTGTGCTGCACATTAGTTGTAGGAATCGCGGCGAGCACCTACAGCTTGTTTGCCTTCCTTGGAAAAAGCCAAGCCATTGCGATCCTGCTAATGCTGGCTGGTTGCCTCCCATGCTATGCCTTCATGGTGTCGCGCGACAGGGGAAAGTAGGTGGGTATGACCGAGCTTTTCGAGGACGTTTTCAAGATTTACGATGAGAGCAAGAACAGGATCCTCTTGTTTGTGGAGGCTTCTGTTCCACCGGATCAGTTTCGTGCCTTACGGAAGCTGATTCTCGATGAGCTCGGGCTGTCAGGAGCGGAGGGAAAGGTGAAGAAGCTTTTGGAAAGGGAAAAGATTTGATGCGGAAAGCAGCAGTAACCATCGTCCAGTAGCTACAAACAGAAGGCTTATAAAGTCCACCGCACTACTGGATTTATGGTAGATGAGCAAAGAGACAAACAATTTGAAGGGCTTCTCAAGAAGCTAGATACACCTGATACCAATGCGTTGGATGTGCTCTCGGTCGTGCATGGATTCAGACCAATAGCTACTTGTGCGTTATGGCCCGAGATAGTAAGACCTCTTATGCCTCAAGTGGAGGGATTGAAGGAAATAGCAGATAGATCAGGATGCTCAATAAGAAGCGGTTGGAGTGATCTGGACAATATTTATTTCTTCATGAAGCAAGGTTACGAGGGGAAGGTTAATCAATACATGCAGCAATACGGCTCTCCTCTGGGATCAGACGAAGCTGCTGCTGCGCTCGGCAGATTATTGGGTTATCCCGAATGCTGTGCAGGAAACCACCCAGCAAGTGGAAAGAGATATGCCGGGAAAGGCGTAGAGTTGATTCCCTTTGCTCCCTGCTCTTACGAGTGTGCCAAGCCTTGGATAGATTTCTATGAGAGACTTCGTTAGTTCGCGGCGCGCTCCGTGCCACAACCAAGACATCGCCAGTAATGATTTGGATTAGACATGGGACGTGCGGGAAGATACACATAAACCCAAGTTGATTTCTTTGCGCCGGTTCTCTGATCACACGCGCCACAATAGCCCTCGATTGTGTCGCCGTCTTTGGGCATCTTTTACCTCCTTTGTAGTTGTAGATATTATCGCGGAATTTGACATGATAGGCAAGGCAAGGGCAGGCAAGAGCTGAATTGCGCAAAGGGGGTGGTTGATATGCGTGAACGCTGAACTCTGCAAGTATGAAGCAGAATCTTTTCTGGACTACGCCAGCAAGCAGCCGGGGAAGAAACTGTACAAGCTCTTCGGGAGATGGGCACATTCAAAGGACTTCTCGCCGGCAGATCGGAGGAACATCTGGCGAATCATCGTGAGGCTAAAGCACGGCAAGTGAACATAACAAGGAAAGGTCCGGGCGGGGAAGAGCTCAATCATGCAAGAAAGGACACGAGCATGAGTGAAGAGAGGTAAAGGACAATTTGAGATTCATGTTGTAACAAAGGTGGAGGTGCGTGAGAACCCTCGTGCCTTTGAACAGCTTCTTCAGCTCATGCGGCTTGCGATTGAGATGGCTGACAAGCCCGAGGAGGAGGCAAGAAGGCTTGAGAGAATATGGATTGACAACATATGAAAGCATTGTTAGCATCTCAGTATGGGCAAGAGATTCTACAAGGTGAGGGAAGCGGCTGAGATCCTCGGCATCACGACACGCTCTCTCTATAATTGGGAGCGTGCGGGTAAGATTCCCAAGCCTCGACGGGATCCGATGAGCAATTACCGGCTTTATACAAGGGAAGATATTGAGAAGCTGAAGAAGATAACAGGCAGACCGTTATGAGCGACGGAGCAATTCAGAGCGAGAAGAAAATCAAGGTGGCGCTGTATGCCCGGGTTTCGACGGATGAGCAGCGGGATAGGGGCTTCAGCCTTGCCGGCCAGATGGAGCTTCTGAGGGCTCATGCTTCAAGGTATGGATATGAAGTGCATGATGAGTACGTTGACGGCGGCTATTCGGGAACAACCGTTGATCGCCCTCAATTCCAAAGGCTTCTTGCTGACGCGAAGGCGAAGCGCTTTGAGCTTGTGCTTCTCTACAAGATTGACAGATTCTTCCGGAACAACAAAATACTGCTCACCATTGCCGAAGAGTTAGAGCAAGTAGGCGTGGGGATTAGGTCAATTACCGAGCCTTTTGACACTTCAAACTACATCGGGAAATTCTCCCTCTCACTTTTCGGATCCCTGGCGCAGCTTGAGCGGGACACTTTGCTTGAGCGTTCAAAAATGGGACGGCTCAGGAGAGCCAAGGAAGGCTATTACTCAGGCGCAAGCCCTGCAAAATTCGGCTATCAATACAACAAGCAGACACGGAAACTGGAAATTAACGAGCCAGAGGCGAAGACAGTTGCGCTCATCTTTCACCTTTACAATCAGCCAGATGCTTCTTGCGTGAACGTGGTGAGAAGGCTCAGGGCTCTTGGGTTCAGAACAAAGGAAGGCAAGCAGTTTGAGAGCTCTACGGTGCATGAGATCTTGAAGGACGTTACATACACGGGCACATGGTACGCGAATAGATACAGTAAAGGCGGAAAACTCAAGCCGAGAGAGCAGTGGATTGAGGTGAAGGTTCCTGAAATCATTCCCCAGGAGCTTTTCGGAAGCACACAGCAGTTGCTCGAATCAAGAAGAAATCATTCAAGAAGGAACGCGAAGCGGGACTATCTGCTCCAGGGACTTGTGAAGTGTGGTGATTGCGGAAGCAACCTTGCGGGGACTGCTGACAAGCAGTTGCAGCAGAAGAACGGCAAGAGCTATGGACCCTATCTCAAGCTGTATTATCGTTGCACTCATTTTGTGAAGAACAGGCTTGAGAAAATTCTGCAATGTCGGCTGAGATACATTCGCGCTGAGGTTCTTGAATCTGTTGTATGGAAGGAAGTGGACAGGCTTCTCGCTCAGCCTGAACTGATCCAGAGCTTGGTGAAGCAGGATGAAGTCCTGAGCGAGAAGAGCAGAAGGAATTTAGAAGATGAGCTCTCGCAGCTTGATGCCCGCCAGCAGGGATTGCTGAAAGAAGAGCAGAGAGTACTTGAGGCTTACAGGCAAGGAGCGATTGAAATTGAGCAGTTGAAGCAGCAGATTGATGGAATTAGGAAAGAAAAGGCAGCATCGGAAAACAGGAGGATGGAATTAAGGGAAGCATTGCAGCAACCAAACAACGCTGGAAAGGAGGTGAATCATGCGACTGATTTTCTCAGGAAATTGAGCAAAGGCTTTGAAACATTCAGCATTGATGCGAAGAGAAAAGTACTTGAATTGCTGGATGCGTCTGCAAAAGTGAGTATCGACGGAAAAGTTGCCCTCCGGCTTGTCCTGCCTACCTCTCCCGCCGTTGATTTATTCCAACCTGCATTTCTTCAAAGACTTACAGCAGATTCTTTACCCCATTTTGAACCGGCAAGCTGCACCTCTTGGTCATTAGCGGATTCAATGTGGGTCTGGTGGCGTGGCTGCTGGAAATGGCCCTCCGGCTTCTCGGAGTTCCGTTGCGGCCGCGGCTGCTCCTCTGCGGCGTGAGCCTCCTCGGGTACTGCATCCTCACCGGCATGCAGCCTCCGGTGGTTCGGGCGACGATCATGGCCGGGGTGGTCCTCGGCGGCTTGTGGATGGATCGGATCGTCAATTGGCCCAACGCGCTGGCGGCGGCCGCCTTGGTCGTCTTGTGGTGCAATCCGTCGCAGATGTTCGATCCGGGATTTCAGCTCTCGTTTGGAGCCGTGGCAAGCCTCTTGGCTTTTGTGCCCAGGATTCGCGCCGTCCTCGAGCCTCGGGTATCTGTTCGGGCGATGTGGCTTCGTCGGTATGTCGCGGTGAGTCTCGCCTCAACGCTCGCCATCTGGATCGGGCTGTGGCCGGCCTTGGCCTGGTATTTTCATCTGGTGTCGCCCATCTCGGTGCTGGCCAATCTGCTGCTCGTCCCGTTGGTGAGCCTGACCGTCGCCTACGGGACGCCCCTCGTGCTCCTGGGAACCATCTGGGCGCCGGTCGTGACGTGCACGGCCGGCACCATGACGTGGCTGGTCGATGGCATTGTGCAACTGGTCCAATGGTGCCAGGCCGTACCCTTCGGATGTTGGCTCGTGGGACAGCCGTCGTGGTGGGTCATCGGCGGCTACTATGGCTTGGTCATGCTGACGCTGCTTCGGAGCCGTCTGCGGTGGAGTCCGGCTCGTGTCGTGTTGTGCTGGCTTGCGGGCATCGCGGTGTGGGTGTGGGGAACGATCGGGGTGGAGTGGCTGGCTTCGCGGTGGCTTGAAGTCACCGTGCTGGATGTGGGGCACGGCGATAGCATCGTGATTCGTACGCCGAACCGGCAGACCATCCTCGTGGATACCGGCACGCGGCAAGCGGGTCAATATACGGTCGTGCCATTTTTGCATTTCAAGGGCTGGAACACGCTCGATGCGCTGATTCTGACCCATCCGGATGAAGACCATGTCGGCGGCGCGATTCCCCTGTTGGGCGGCGTCCGGGTCAAGCGCCTGCTGACGAACGGGTTTCCGGCGACGACGCACACGGCCCAGGCCGTCTTTGCGGGAGCGGAAGCCCGGCGGATTCCGCGCGCCATCCTGGCCGCCGGGATGCGGTTGACGGGCGCGCCGGGCGTCGAGATGCTCGTGCTGCATCCGCCGGACGGGTTTGTGCCGGGGACGTCGCCCGGCTCAAACGACAACTCGCTCGTCCTCACGCTGCACATGCGGCGGATGAGGATGTTGCTGTGCGGCGATCTCGAGGAAGCGGGTGTCCCGTGGGTGCTGCGATGGGGACCGGTGCTCGGCTCCACAGTGCTCAAGGTGCCGCACCACGGCAGCGCCCTGGGGCCCCACGGTCGCAGGTTCCTGGAACAGGTGCATCCGGCGGCGGCGGTGATCAGCGTCGGGCGTCTGCATGGACTCCCCTCCGCCGAGGTACTCGAGGAGCTGCGCGCCGTGGGTGCGAGGGTTTTGTTGACACGCCGCGTGGGTGCGGTGACGATTCGCACCGATGGCAAGCGCCTGCTGGTTAGCACATTCCGAGAACCATCGGCGCCGCTCAGCCCCTGAGGTGGCGGCACGCACACCATGATTACTCGGTTGGTAGGTGGGCTGGGGTTGTTCGTTGGTTCGTTGGCCGCCGGCTGGTGGTTGGGTCGGCGCGGCGTCCTGACGGAAGCGCGAGCACGCCAGCTGATTCGGTTCATTGTCAGGGCGTTAACGCCGATCATTTTATGGTTGTCGTTCTGGCGCTTGAACCTGACGGACATCCGGCCGTTTTTGTTGCCGCTCATCGGCATGGTGGTGGCGGTGGCCAGCCTCCTGCCCGCCTGGGGGTATTGTCGCCTCGCCCGCTTCACGCGTCCGCAAACGGGCAGTTTCCTCACCTGTGCCTGCTTCTCAAATCTGGGATTTCTGGGAGCATTCATCGCCTTCGCGCTGTACGGGGAACAGGGCTATGGCTTGTCGATGCTGTATCTGGTGTTCTTCAGCCCGTGCTTCTACCTGCTTGGGTTTTCTCTCGCCAAACGGTTCGGCCAACATCCGGGTGGCGCATCGTCGAGCGAGACGTTTGCCGAACAACTCCGGTTGTATCCGTTCCTTGGCTTGTTGCTGGGTGTGGGCTGCAGCGTAGCCAAGGCGCCTCGTCCGACATGGTGTGAGGGCATCAATTACGTCCTCATCCCCATCGATACGGCGCTGTATCTCATGGCCATCGGCTCGCACCTACGGGTGGCGTTGCCCCGTCGGTGGGGGAACGCGTATCTGGCGATGGGAGCGATCAAGTGTTGGTACAGCCCTCTGGTGGGCTGGGCCCTGGTCTGGCTGTGGCATCTGGAAGGGTTGCCCCGATTCATCGTGCTCCTCCAAACCTCCATGCCCACGGCAGTCTCCGCCTTGATGCTGCCGATCCTCTTCGGCTTGGATCGCGAGCTGTCGAGCGCCCTATGGGTGTCGAGCACGGTGCTGGCGATTCCGTGGTTGCTGCTGTATTTGCCCTTGATTCGCTGACGGTCCGAACCGCGACAATCTCGTCGTCATCTTTTTCTCCTTGACGTCTCCAAATGAGGCATGATAGGGTACCGTCTGTAACTCATCCGCCTTGCTCCATCCTTCCTGAGTTGCGCTCTTGCGTGATGTCCCGGCACGAGGAGGTTTGAGCTGAACACGCCGCGCGTACTGGCCACGTGCCTTGCCAGCATCGCTCTGCTTCCGTTGTCCACCGCAGGAACGTTGGCGGTTGAACAGGCCATGTTCAGCCGAACGTCCTATTGGGCGACTGGCGGTGAGAATCTCGTGGAGCAGGTGCCGGCGATACCCTTCCTAGAACGTCAGGCGCTCTTTGGGTTGGTGAAGCAAGGCACGGTGATGTTTCTGGACATTCGAGAACCGGATGAATTCGCAGCCGCCCATCTCCCCGCAGCCCGTAATGTCCCTTTCTCAACACTTCAGACTTCGCTGCGCTCACTCCAGGTTGACGCCACGACAACCGTGGTGCCGTATTGCAACTGGGATTTCCGAGCGTACGTGGCGGCGGTCGAGTTGCAGCGCCGTGGTGTGCCTCGCGTCGCGATGATGTATCCTCATGGCCTGCGCGGGTGGATCGCTTCCGGATTGCCCGTGGCGAGTGAGGGACATGGGCAGACCGATGCGCACGCCTGGGCACAATTCATGGAGACCATCCGTCGCAGCCCGGTCATGCTTGACACGGAACCTCGCGCAACTGATAAGCGGAGCGGTCGCACCACGACTGTCAACATGCGGATCTTGCCCAGACGCGTGGAACCTGCGCATATTCGAGCGACGGTCGGCGATCGAGTCGTGCTCGAGTTGACGGCTGAAGAGGAAGACCACTGGTTTGTGATTCCGGATTTTGGGGTGGATGTGCATCTGGCAAAAGGCGAACGACGGACCGTCACGCTGGAGATCACGCGGTCCGGCTATTTCCCGTTGGGGTGCATTTCCTGTTGTACGCGGTATCGTTGTCAGACGAAACAGGCGATCGTGGTTGACTTGACCACCACTGTGGCTTCCTATGGTGAATAAGCGGTTACAGTTGCTGAGTGGATGGAGCGTTCCCGCAACGCTTCTGCTGTGCGCATTCCTGTTTCCAGTCACTGGTGGGGCGGATACCACCGTGCCTGGCGGAACCATCACGACGGATACAACCTGGACGTTAGCGGGCAGCCCGTTTATCATTACCGGCAATGTCACCGTCGCCCCCGGGGTGACCCTAACCCTCCAGGCCGGGGTCGTGGTCAAGTTCGCCGGCTACTTCGAGCTCAACGTCCAAGGGACCCTCCTGGCGCAGGGCACCGCCACGCAGCTCATCCGCTTCACCTCTAACCAG
>OBEQ011483253.1_pt1 | contig 37726 bp, 32 predicted proteins | sample 1670901 | NCBI WGS metagenome assembly OBEQ01 (sample SAMEA104232315, study PRJEB22302) | groundwater metagenome | biome: forest; feature: aquifer; material: groundwater | place: USA | collected 2011-08-07 | depth 5.4 m | reverse complement strand
TAGGATTTCTAAAAACCACGCCGCAATCCTCGTAGGCAACGCCTTCGGTTTCGTGGACATCAATAATTTTCTTGGCATTGGCCCAAGCTTCAAGGGCGCGAGTGGGAGCACAAAAAAGATTTGTGATTTGTGATTTGTGATTTGTGATTTGGGCGGAAACAGAAACCTTGCGCAAACCCCAGCCGGAGAGCTCATCAATGAGGGGTTTCGTGAATTCGCCCTCGGGAATAAAGAAGTTAACCTGTGAACCTTTGGCCAGTTCTTTGAGGAAATTTTTTTGCGTACCGACAAAATCAGAAAAACCCCATATGAAGATATTTGTGATTTGTGATTTGTGATTTGTGATTTGTTCAAGAAGCTCGGTCGCAAGCCGCATCATTCCCGGGCTATCCGTCCAACCTTCCCGAGTAAGGGCCTTTAAATAGTGAGCGTAAAAACTAAAAACTCTTTGCGCTTTCTTCACCTCTAAAACATTCAATCCCTCATAAGGCTCAGGCCCGATAAGCCATGAAAGCTCTTCCTCCTCCACGGCCGCGTCGCGAAGATCACGAATCAAAGAATATAAGGCCCGCACGGTGGCGTAAGGATCGCGCTTGGGATAGTGGAAGCCGGAAGATTCCCCTTGTATCAACTGCCAAACCAAAGCGATATAGCGCTTATCTTCGGTTACCTCCGGCGGCAAGCGATTAAGCTTAAGAAATGCGTCCAGGGCAAACTGATGGAGGGAATAAACTCCAACACCGACCAAATCGTTTTCCAAAAGCCGGGCAAGCTGTTTTAATACCCAAACCTTAGCGGCCTGTGAGGGCACAATGATCGAGCAAGGTTGCAACAACTTATCCGAACGCGAACGATCAATTTCCTCAGCCAGCGACTCCGTTAAAACCCTCCAATTGTCCCCGACAAAAATCTTGTTCATTGAATTAAAAGAGGGCGAAACCCACTAAACCGGCCACGCAGACAACAATCGGCTCGGGAATTTTAAATTTGGCAAGCAAAATTAAACTGAGCGCGGCAATGCCGAGAGAAAACCGGCTGATTATGGAGCCCGAAGCCAAAATCCAAACACTGCCGGCGATAGCGCCGATCGCGGCCGCGGTGATTCCATCCACAACGGCTTTCAGATGAGCGTTATCGGCGTATTTTTTAAAGTAAGGCCCGGGAATCACCGTAAATAAATAACAGGGGGCGAAAATTCCCAGGCTCGCCAAAAGCGCTCCCGAAAATCCCGATACCAAATAGCCAATAAAAGCAACTGTGATGAGTACGGGGCCGGGCGTGATCATACCGATGGCTACAGCATCAATAAACTGCTTCTCAGTTAACCAGTGATACTCATGAACAACTCCGCCATAGAGAAAGGGCACGATCACCAGGCCACTTCCGAAAATAAAAGTTCCGGCTTTGCCAAAATAAATAAGGATTTGCGACCAATGGGTATATATCTCACCCCAAGACAGGTGCGACAAAGGGCCCATAAACCAGGAAAAGGTAAAAAAGCTGTTTTTGAGATTTTTTAAAAACTTAGGCGGTGCGTAAACGATCAGCGCCAAAAGTCCTGAAGCGATGAAGAGCCACCCCGTTTCCTTTCGGAAATAAGCGGTAACAACAGCCAAAACAGCGAAAATAAACCAAAGCAACGCTTTATGCACAAGCGTCTTTCGGATTAATCGTATTGCCGCGAGCAAAACGATAGCAACTACGGCCGGACCGATACCATGAAATACTGATCGAACCCAGAGAAGCTCACCGTAATGAACATAAAGAAAAGCGAAGGCAACAACGATGCAAAAGGAAGGAAACACAAAGGCAATTCCCGTAAGCGCCGCCCCCAAGGCGCCACCGCGAATAAATCCCATCCAAATGGCGAGCTGCGCGGCTAAAGGGCCCGGCATGGTTTGCGCTAAAGCAAATCCCAAACGATACTCCTGGGGCGTGACCCATTTCTTTTTTTCAACCAGATCCCGCTCCATGTAAGCGGCTAGAGCAACAGGACCCCCAAAACCCGTAGCCCCTAACTTAAGGAAGTATAAGATAAGCTCCCAAAGCAAGCGCGAAGAATTCATCACAATATTTTAGGAGATTATAGTGCCCCCGATGGAGAGGGGACAGACTCCTCGGAGTCTGTCCCCTAAAACCAGCGCAAGATTAAGTAACATAACTCGTATGGAAATAGGAATCTATGGCTTAGGACGCATGGGCGCCAACATGGCGCGGCGACTAATCAAAAATAAACACCGCGTTATCGTTTATAACCGCACGGCCGAAAAAACAAAAGAACTGGCAAAGGAAGGGGCGATTGGTTCCTATTCCCTCGATGAATTTTTAAGAAAACTAAAATCTCCGAAGTTGGTCTGGCTGATGCTCCCCTCAGGAGAAGTCACAGCTCAGGCTATTGACACTCTAAAAACCAAGCTTAAGAAAGGCGACATCTTAATTGACGGGGGCAACTCTCGCTACAAAGATTCGATCAAGCACGGCGAACTGCTTGCGAAATACGGAATTCATTTTATGGACGCCGGCACCAGTGGCGGCATTTGGGGACTCAAAGTCGGCTACTGCTTAATGATTGGCGGCGAAAAAGTTGTTTTCCAGAAACTAGAGCCTATTTTTAAGTCACTTGCCCCAAAAAATGGCTACCTACATTGCGGTCCCCACGGCGCGGGACACTTTGTCAAAATGATTCACAACGGTATCGAGTACGGCATGATGCAATCTATTGGCGAAGGGTTCCAGCTTTTGCATGACTCTCAATTTGAGCTGAATCTTCAGAAAATAGCGAGCCTATGGAATCAAGGCAGCGTGGTCCGCTCTTGGCTTATGGAACTCGCCGAACGAGCGTTTCAAGCGGAGGGTAACGATCTCAAGGCGCTAGACTCTCACATTGATGACTCAGGGGAAGGACGGTGGACCATTTTAGAATCCATCGAACGCGGGGTGCCGACTCCGGTGCTTGCCACCAGCCTATACGTCCGATTTTTGTCCCAGCAAAAAGATTTTTTCTCGGGAAAAGTGATCTCCGCTCTGCGCAGAGAGTTTGGCGGGCATTCCGTAAAAACAAAAAATGGTTGAGGCCACGGTTGAAGTCCAACCAGCCAAGCCCGCCGCTCAAAACGCGCCTATCCCCGACCCCTTTGTTTTGGTTATCTTTGGAGCTTCGGGAGACTTGGCGACTAGACGACTAATTCCCGCCTTATTCCAACTGTATCAAGAAAAATTATTACCCAAAAACTTTGCCGTTTTAGGTTTTTCGAGAACGCCTTGGGATGACGACACCTTTAGAACCACGCTATTTGACCTAGCGCAAGAAGTCTCCCGCGTAAAACCCACCAAAAGCGCATGGGAGGGGTTCGCCAAGAATCTTTTCTACATTAGTGGCGAATACGACAAAATGGAAAGCTACATCAAATTAAAAGAGACCTTAAAAAAGGTCAACACCGATTGCCAAACGCAAGGCAATCACCTTTTTTATCTTGCCACGCCGCCAAGCCTATACCTAGAAATTGTCAAGCAATTAGGAGCCGGGGAGCTTGTTACGCGCACAACCAATGGATTTGTGGCCAAAAAAGGCTGGTCACGCATTATCATCGAGAAACCTTTCGGACGAGATATTAAAACCGCCCAAGACTTGAACTTAAAAATCCATCAGGTTTTCGCGGAAAATCAGGTTTACAGAATTGACCACTACCTTGGCAAAGAGACCGTTCAAAACATTTTGATTTTCCGATTCGCCAATAAAATTTTTGAGCCGGTTTGGAACAACCGCTATATCGAGCATATCCAGATCACGACCACCGAAACCCAAGGTGTTGAGCATCGGGGCGGCTATTATGAAGAAACGGGCGCCTTGCGGGATATGTTTCAAAACCATATGCTTCAGCTTTTATGCCTAGTGGCGATGGAGCCGCCGTCTAATTTTGATCCTGAAAGCGTTTTAGATGAGAAAGTGAAGGTTTTAAAATCCGTGCGGCCACTGGCCGCCAAGGAAATTAAAGCAGTCGCCGTTCGAGGTCAATATAACAGCGGCAAAATAGGCGGCGCGGCAATCGCCGGATACCGCGAAGAACCCAAAGTTTCCAAGACCTCCCACACCGAAACTTACGCCGCCGTTAAACTTCAAATCGATAACTGGCGATGGGAAGGCGTGCCTTTTTATCTAAGAAGCGGCAAAAGATTAAAAAAGAAAGTGAGCGAAATCGCCATTACGTTTAAAGAACCGCCGCACGTTCTTTTTAAAACTCCCGTCAAACCCAATACCCTGGTGTTTAGAATACAACCCGACGAAGGCATCGCTTTAACCTTTGACGCGAAGAGACCCGGGACCAGGGTAACTATTGACACGGTGGCCATGGATTTTCCGTACGCCAAGGCTTTTGGCACGGAAGCGCCGGACGCTTACGAGCGATTGATTTTGGACGCCCTCTTAGGAGACCCCACGCTTTTCGCGCGCCATGACTGGATTGAAAAGGCCTGGGGCATTTTGGATCCTATTTTAAAAGAATGGAAGAATTCACCGGAGGCCGCCCTGCCAAGTTATCCCGCGGGAAGCTGGGGACCAAAAGAAGCCGATGAGATCTTAGAAAACTCAAAGCACCAATGGAGAGAAACGTGATGAAGACAATAATTTTACTGTTAGTCGGAATATTTTTAGGATGGGCGCTGGGAATTATTAAGCCGCCGCCCAAATGGTTCTCCTCAAAAATTGAAAGCATTTCCCACCTAACTCACCAAAAAGTAGAAACGAAACTGGAAACAACAACCAAAAATGTTGAAGAAAAATTCAAAGAAAAATTTGAATCCAACAGCAAGAAACTAGAAAATAAGCTTAAGCAATAAACTCAGTTCGGGAGAAAATCCAAAGTTTGCTCTTCAAAATTTGAGTCGGTCGCAGATTGTCTCTCGTACAACCTTAACCGCGAAAGGAAAGAATTTCAAGGCTAAATCTTGCGGGGGTTGGATTTGAACCAACGACCTCGAGGTTATGCTTTCCCACTTCGGCTTTTGCCGCTCCACTACAAGTGAATTCGTGGTCTGGACTATACCATCACCCTTTCTTAATTTTTAATTAAGAGGTCGGGTGCCTGCCATCTAGTCTCTACACCTTCCTCTCCTCTTACGCTCATCCTGAGCTTGTCGAAGGAAGGCTTGGCTCGGTATCACCATGTTAAAGGCTTCACCGAATTTGACAGGTTTTCCTCAACCATTACTGATCGAGGGGCCCATTTTGAGCCTCGCGAGCTACCAGGCTGCTCTACCCCGCGCAATTATTCTAGCATACTCACCTCGATGACTAAGCACCCTTTCTTCATCGCGCTACTTTTAGCAAAATGTGTCTAGTGAGGATCATCAAAAAAGTTATCGCGGGTCTGGCAATTGTTGGCGCCTTGTTTTTGATCGCGCAAATCTTGCAACGTTCAAACGCGGTCGTTTTGGGCAAGGTACCGGAATTTAGAAAGAAAGGCAATCCCAAAGCGAAAGTGGTCATCGTAGAATATTCCGATTTTCAGTGTCCTGCCTGCAAAGCGGCACAGGCGACGCTAGAACCCATATTTCAAGATTACCAAGACAAAATTCTAATTGTGTTTAAACATACCCCCTTGGAGCGCGTTCACAAATGGGCAAGAAAATCGGCTCATGCCGCGGAATGCGCGGGCAAACAAAATAAGTTTTGGCAGTTTCACGATATGCTCTACGGGAGGCAAAAAGATTGGGAAAAACTGGGTACCGTGAATGAAGTATTTTTATCTTACGCTAAAGAAATAGGACTGAATTTAGATCAATGGACCACCTGCCTCCAAGACCCCGCCATTGATGAAACTATTAGCCAAGATATCCACGAGTCGGACGTGAGACAAGTCGAGTCCACACCAACTTTTTTTGTCGATAATATGCGTTTAGTCGGCGGCGAACAGCTTCGTCAGCACGGCAGACGGTTAATTGAAATTGAGCTTAAAAGATAGTGTCTATGTGTCTGTGTATCTAAGTGTCTAAGTTATGAAAAAACAAGAACAATTTGCGCAACAAAAAACGTCACGGGATTGGCTCATCTTGGCAATACGGGTTTCTCTGGGAGTTGTGCTCATTTTTTCCGGATTATCAAAAATTTTGGGACCCGTGGAAGAATTCGCTGCGGCGATAGAAAAATATCAAGCGCTCCCCCCCAATCTGGTAATGATAACGGCCAAATTTTTTCCTTGGCTGGAGTATTGCCTGGGAGGATTTCTTCTCTTAGGTTACCAAACAAAAATTAGCGCGGTATCCACAGGAGTTTTATTCAGCCTGTTTTTAAGCATGTTTAGCGCGAGCACACTAAGAGGTATAGCGATTAATGACTGCGGCTGTTTCGGCAGTCACGGACCCCATTTCAGCATCAAAGCAATGATGATTTTAGATAGCCTCATGCTAGCAACGTCCGTAATTTTGTTTTTGGCCAAAAAACACATATTCGCTATCGACAATAAGCTCAATAAGTAATCTCATGATTCTCTATTTATTACTGGCAGCCTTGCCTTTGTTTTCCATCGAAACCCCCAATCCCTACATCGAAGCCAACAATCACTATCTCCAAGGCAATATTGAAGAGGCCTTGAGCGGCTACGAAAACGTGATTTCGAGCGTGCCCAAGATAACCGAGGCCTACCTCAATGCCGGCGTTTTATACCAAGGCCAAGGAAAAACCGAGCAGGCCGTCGATGCCCTCAAAAAAGCCTCCAAACTCGATAAAAATACCCTTGCTATTAAAGAAAAATTGGCTTGGTTTGCTTACTTAAGCGGTGACTGCAAAACGGCAACTAAAACAGCCAAAAAAATATTGAAGTCCAACGAGCATTCATTGTGGGGACTGCTAAGCTTGGGAACATGTTTACAAGAAAAAGAAAAGTGGCAAAAGTCGCTTGAGCCGCTTATAAAATTGGCGGAAAGCTACCCCAACAACGTTCTGGGCTCCTGGCTGATCGCCCAAAGCTACATGAAACTTGGACTTTTTGAAGAAGCCATAGCCTCTTATAAGAAGGTTCTCGAGATAGACTACACATTTTTAGAGGCGCGCTTCCCGCTAGCGCAGGCGTTAAAAAAGGCGGGGCGCTATCAAGAAGCCAAAAAATTTTATGACTTAGTACTCGATATGGATCCCCAATATGCGGAAGCTTTGAGTGAATCGAATGAACTCTTGATGGCGGCCCATTTAGAAGAAGCGCCGTCTGTCGTTAATCTACGAGCGACTCCTAACACGCCGGTAACCGCCAAATCTGAACTAACCATCATGGCCCAAACCACGACCAACCAAAAGCTAACAACCAAAAGCCCGACCATCAGAATCGCCATCGGCACCTCCTCCAGCGGCAACCCCCTGACGCGGGCGGGAATCATGTTCCGAGCAAAAGGGAACTTTAAAATTATCAAAAAGGCTTCCCGCAGACTTTTGGCCCAAGGGAAAAAAGGCGAGGTCTGGAGCGTGCGCGCCGGCGCGACCAAAATTCCGTCCTTGCAATTTATTCGCCCCAACGGAAAACCTCTGGGAATCTACACGGAAACTATTCTTTTGGAAGGAGCGTATAGTTTTATTTTGCACCATGTGCCCTTCGGCCAAGGTTTCGCTTGGGCAGGCAATGAAGACCGCGAATATCGAGGATCCATTGAGATCAAGCCCGACGAAGAACACGGTTTGATTGTTATTAACAATGTCAAATTGGAGCAATATCTAACCAGCGTTTTAGCTTCCGAAATGTTTCCCGGTTGGCCTATGGAGGCATTAAAAGCCCAAGCGGTTATCGCGCGAAGCGTTGCCCAATATAAAACTAAATACGAAAAACCCCACCGGAATTTTGGATATCATCTTTGCGATGGTCAACACTGCCAGGTTTACATTGGAGTTGGCGCTGAACGCTCCAAAACTAGGCAGGCGGTGGCCGAAACCCAAAAGGAAGTATTGAGCTACAAAGGCAAGGCAATCAACGCGCTCTATCACGCCAACTGCGGGGGCAAAACCCACGCGGCATGGGAGTTGCCGGGTTGGTGGGGGGCCACCTATTTAACGAGCACTCTGGATCTTGATGGCCCGGATAGCTACCCCAAATCACCGTGGGACTTTGATCAATGGATAAAAGGGTACCCCAAAGCCCTTTGCGCTAACTCAAAGTTTGCAAATCCCCTATCTTTCCGATGGATTCGAGTAATATCCGCGCAAGACCTAGAACAAAGAGTCAGCCGGGTATGGGATATCGGGAGCATCAAGAACGTGGTTGCTCTTAAACGAACCAGCGCGGGCTACATCACTGCTTTAAAAATTGTTGGAACTAAAAGAGCGGTAACGGTTGAAAAAGAGCACGAAATTCGAAGACTCTTAGGTTTGGGCCAAATCCGCAGTAATTTGACTGTTCTGAACATAAAAAGAAACGCCGAGGGTAACCCCGAAACTATTTTTATCTTTGGCGGGGGATGGGGGCACGGCGTGGGACTCTGCCAGGCAGGAGCGGCCGGTTTAGCCGAAACCAAAAACGCCACGTACCAAGAAATTTTACAGCACTACTATCCCGAGGCAAAACTTGAAAAACTTAAGTATTGAGTACAACGATTTATATTTTGTCATTGCGAGCCTCGGGCGAAGCAATCTCATAAAGGATTTCTTCACGAGATCGCCACGGTCCCAGACAAAATTGGGACCTCGCGATGACAGAAGGATAATCCGAGCAATTTCCGTTCTACTTTTTTGTGCATATTCTTCCAGCGCGCAAGAAATTTGGACCATAAAATTTGATCCCAAAGAGCCCGCTCCCGGGCAAACATTAAAGATCGAGCTCAAAAACGCGCCGGAAAGGGCAACCGTTTTTGCTCGCTTTAAAAACAAAACTTATCCCTTTTATACCGTCAAACAACCGAGTCCTCACAAGCGTGCCCTCGTTGGCATCGCCGGAGATTGTCCCGCCGGCCAGTATCCCCTAGAGATTTACCAAAGGGGATGGCTGCGCAAGAGAAAAATTTGGCAAAAAGAGATCGTAGTTATCGCTAAAGAGTTTCCAAAAGAGGTTATTGAGCTTAAGAAAGACAAAACATCTTTGATTGAAGAAAAAAAGGGCGCGAGCGACACGGCAAAAATTCGCCAAAGGCTTAAAAAACTGACTTCGGAGCAACTTTGGCAAGGTGTTTTTGACATTCCAACACAGGGAAGACAAACCAGCATTTACGGCATCCGAAGAGTAATTAATAATGACATCCCATGGAACTTTCACAAAGGCCTTGATTTGGGCGCCCCTGAGGGAACGCCTGCATACGCCCCCGGTGGCGGACACGTTGTTTTGGCGGAACCTTTAACCCTTCAGGGTAACTGTGTTTTATTGGATCATGGCCAAGGCGTTTACAGTATCTACATGCACTTGAGTGAAATTGGGGTGCGCCCCGGCCAACTGCTCAAGAAGGGTGAGTTTTTGGGAAAGGTGGGCTCTACCGGTATCGCGACCGCGGCTCACCTGCATTGGGGTATCTATGTCAACGGCGACGCGGTGGACCCCGCCGAATGGCTTACCCGAAAATTCTAGTCCAAAACCAAAACAACCAGCCAAGAAACAAACCAAAACCTCCGATTAGTGCCGCGCTCGGGACGCCGCGCAAACGATCCATTAAACGATCAACCAAACTATCTTTCGCCAAAAAAACTTTTACTTTGCTGGTTTGATTCTGCAGAATTTTTATCCTGTCATTCCCGCGTAGGCGGGAATCCAGTCCCCTGCTGTTGCGAACAAAAGACCCCGTAAACCTGGATTCCCGTTTCCACGGGAATGACAAAGACGTGGCAGGATTTTGTACCACAGCATTTTCCGCATCACGAGAAATAAAAACTGTTGTAGTCGGTTCAGGCACAATAGGAACGCTTTTACTTGTTTGCGCACGAGGTGAGCCTGTTTTAGGGAAATCAAATGTCAAACCGAAGCGGTGCGCCATTCCTAAATCACCAAAACCCGCCCACGCGTAATCCAGTCGCATGTTCTTAAATTTAAATCCAAAACCTAACCGCGCCTGGCTTCCAATATCCTGGCTACTCCGGTAGCCGGCACGTAAAAAAATAGAATCCCTCAAGCCGTACTCCAAGCCAAGGGCCCCCACCGCCCGACGATTTGTTCGCGTCAAAAGCTCAACGGATGTCGTCAAATCGTGATTTAAAATCCAGCCGTAATAAGCGCCCCCAAATCTTAAATTCCGGGGAAGACTGAACTTTTCTTGATCAAATTTTAATCGAGAACCCCACTGATTCAAGGTTAAACCGCCGGAGTACGCATTATGGTGAATCATCGCTCCTAAATCCATCGCTACCGCGTTCGCGCGCGATACAGCCAAATCTTCTTGGATAAACTTAGCGGTGGCGCCAAAATCAAAAAATGACGTTACGGGAGCGCCCCAGGCAAAAGAACCGGCCATGGACGCGGCTTCAAGAGTTCCTAAGCTATTGCCGCTAGCGTCAAAACTCGCTATTTTGCCCGTGCCCAATCGATTGAAAGCAAAAGCAAACCCTCCAAGGGTACCGGGATAGCTAAACGCCGCGTACTGGTGATTTAGATTCGCCAAAAAATCGTTATACATAAAGGACGCGCTTGGGGTTTTTTCATGAGCCAAGCTGGCCGGATTTAAATGCGCCGCGTACGCCCCATTATCAAGCGCTACCGCCGCCTCCCCCATAGCAACTGATCTAGGGTTAACATCAATATCAAGGAACGTGGCCGCGGTTTGTCCTGAAGCTCCAAAAGCAGGATTGCTAAACACCAAAAATAAAATACTCGCGGCCAAAAGTATCATCGAACTACGATTAACTTTCCTGTTTTAGAAACCGCGTCGCCTTTTAAATGCCACAGGTAAACGCCGCTGGCGGCGTAATCCCCTCGATCGTTTCTGCCATCCCAAATCACTGTGGAAGCACCGCCAAGATAAAGCGTGCGTACCCAGTCTCCATTAACCGTAAAAATTTTTATCTCACCGTTGGCAGGGACATTGGCAAAGGTAATCCCCGCAGAGGTTCCATTCGCGGGATCATTATCGTTTGGCCTCCAGGGCACGGGATAGCTAAAGGCTTCCCCTATCGCGGCCGCCTTAGGCGTCAAATCCGCCAGAACCACATAGGTTGAAAAATGTTTGGGATTGCAAGAAACTCTTTGAAGCGACCGATCAACTTTTGAATCTGGGCAAAGCGTGATCATTTCTGTCTGCTCATCAACATGCCAGAGCGCTAACTGCTCAATGGAGATAGGCGAATCCGCGTTATCCATCAGGCCATCATTATTAGCATCTTCTTCGGCGTAAGAAATAGAAAGCTCCACGGAAGCGTTAAAATTCCCCTGAAATTCTTCTTCCGCCAGCATCGCCGAAAATTCCCGCAACGTGGATTTTAAAAATCGTTTGTCCTTAAGTTTCCGCAATGTCTGGCTCAAACGATCGGAATTCAAACGGATGGGGTGATGCAAAGGATCGGTAGAAACAACCACAATCGCGTCCTTATTAAAAGCATTGGCCGAAAAATTAAGCGATGTCTTGCCACCCTCGAGTTGCAACCCCGTTTTACGACCTCCGGCAATAGCGCCGATCAGAAATCCAACGCCTCCGGCGGGAACGATCGCCAGGTTGGCGTAAGCCGTAACGATCCCCTCCTGATTTCGCGCGCGAACACGCAACGAATAAATTACGCCGGGCAAAAGACCCCGAAACAACAATTGGCTATCTTTAAAATTAGCAGTCCAGGGTACAATCGTTGACACAAAATTTTGGAAATTATCCATCGATTGGCTTAACTCATAAATGGTGTCCGGAGAATTTCCGCCAGAATTCCACCGAATCCAATAGTCCCTGTCGTTAACAGGCGTTACGGAAAATTCTGTCGGTTCTTTGGCCAATGTCACCGCTTCATCAGGACTGGAATAATTCCCAAGCAGAGAACGCGCGCGTGCCGCGCGCGCGGCGACCCAGTAGCGGTGATTTGGAATTAAGCCGCCAATGGTCACTGTGGCGATTTTATTGATATCGCTTTGTTCATCCCGAAAATCCACCCAAGACACGATCGAGTTGTTTAGATTAAATTCATCCGTGGCCGCGATAACGTGATAGCTCAAGGATCCGGTATTTTTTTCCTTCCAGGATACGACAAAACTCACGCTTGATACGGCAACGACCCGCGTTCGCGTGGGCGTTTCGGGCGGTGGACCTAAAACAAAATTAGTTTTGGCGATCATGGGGTCCATGGAAAAATTAACAACCCCATCACCATTAATACTGCCAAGACGCAGGTAATAGGTCGTATCGGGATTTAAATTTTTAAGAGTTAAGACGCGAAGAGCGCCATTGGTGGTTTTTGACGATACAAAGCTTCCAAAGTCAGCATCCGTGGCCCCCCTGCGCAGAGCTTCGGGGGACGCCTCTCGTCCCTCCGGGACTCGGTAGGTCCCAGACCTCTGGGCTGGGGCTGGCCCGCCAAGAGTCGGGTCCCCAGCAGAACTTCGCAGTTCAAATCCATCGGCGGTGGCGGGTAAATCCCAACCCACAACCACACTACTCACGTGAACACCCAAAACATGAGCACCCGATGGGGGCAAGGTTAAGCTATAAGCCGAATCCGCGGCGGAACACGCGCTTAAATCTTTACCCTGCGATTTTCCTCGAACACAAACCCAGTACAAGGTGTTGGGAGTCAAATGATCAATAGTCGCCGTCGTGATCTTGTTAACGTCACTACTGGAATCAGCCAGGGTAACGCTAGAAATCACGGAATTAAAGGTGCTGCTCGTCGCGGCAAAAACCGTAAAATTCACGACTCCGTTACTTTTTTCTTTCCACTCCACCGTCACGGTATCCGTGGAAACCGAAACAATCTTTGTGTTGGTGGGTTTAGCGCTAACAACGGCGAAGCTTCCCGTTACCGCTAGGACCAGAAAAAGGTGAACTAGGCAGGAAATTCGCGCAAAATCTGAAAAATTTTTGGGAAGGATTTTAAACATACACTCATCCTCCCTCCCAAGAGAGATAAGATTCTACCCAATTTCCAACTAGAATTGATAATCCCGAATTTTGCCTGCGAGCAGGCAAAATTCCCCAAAGGGCTCGTAACACTGACGCTCTGCGTAAGTGTTACGAGGGGTAATCCAGGGCGAAGCCCTTCCCGCCTCCGGCGGGCGAATTCCCCAACTGGGGAATTCGGGATAATAAAGAATTACGGTTAGATTCTGCGATATCGCGTGGCGCGGCCTAAGCCAATTCTTTGGAGTAGTCTTAGTTCAACTAGACGGTTTAAAGTTTGTTTAGCCGTTGGAACCGGTATCCTAAACCTCTTGGTGACAAGCCGGAGAGCAACTTCTTCGTACTGATCGAAAAGCCGCAAAACCTTGATTTGATTTTCTGAAAGCAGAGTTTCGGAAGGTTTCGCTTCAAGCAATTTCCTCAACGTCTCAATTTGAGTACATAGCGTATCTAAAAAGAATCGAAGCCACGGCGCAACGTTGGCATTAGGACTTGCTATATTTTCCTGGCTCTGCCGCAAGGTAAGGTAGTATTGAGTTTTATTGTCCTCAACGATTTTTTCCAGAGAGGCGTACGGCGCATAAGCATAACCTGCTTGAAGTAAAAGCAAGTTGGCCAAAATTCGGCTCAGGCGACCGTTGCCATCCTCAAAAGGATGAATGGCTAAAAATTCCAAAATAAAGTTGGCGATGACTACCAATGGATGGAAATGGTCTTTAGCCAGATTCTCCCGCGTCCACTCCACCAAACTTCTCATTTCCGTTGGTGTTAAATGAGGAGCGGTGGGATTAAACATGACCGTTTGCTCACCGCCCGGACCCAAAAGTATGACCTGATTAGGCTTGTTTTTATATTGTCCTTTATGAAATCGATCTTTTTGAGAATACTTAAGAAGCAGACTATGAAATTGCAGGATTAGTCCTTCGTTAAATTTCATATGACGGTATTGATCGAAAACTATGCCCAAAAGTTCGGCATAGCCCACAACCTCCTGAGAGTCCCTATCCTTTAGTCTGGTAATTTTAAGCCCGCGAAGAAGCCGCTCTACCTCTTTGTCTGACATAGCGCTGCCTTCAATGCGAGTTGACGCGCCAGCGGAGGTGATGACAACGTTTCTTTTCAAGCGATTTAAAATTTGGGGACTTAAATGCGCCGCTCCCCTCCACCAACCTTTAAATTCATCAATCTTGCCTATCGAAGAAAACAGACTACCCACCTCTTTTCCCGAGAGATTTTCTAAGCGCTGTGTTAATTTACTTTCCGACATCTTCATCAACTATATACGATTATACCCAATTGTACCAGAAAAACATCGGATATAAAACAAAAATATACTATTACATACCATTGCATCCTATACTTAGAATGTATTCCTTTGGCCACTTGAAGTAGTCCCTCCGTACCATCCTTTATGCAAACATTGAGGGAAAATTTTTGAGAGGAAAATTTTTGTGATAATACCCGAGTGCTTAAACTCTACAGCATCTTTGTTCCGGAATTAAAAGCCCAGTTAGCAACGGGCGACTACCCCCTGCTTAAAAAAATATTAAACGAGCTTTCACCTATTGAACTTGCCGCTGGATGGGAAGAATTCACGGATAAAGAAAAGGTGCTTCTTTTTCGCCTGCTAAGCGCCACTCGCGGCCTTCAGCTTTTTGAGGAAATTGAAACTAAAGATCAGGAATTTATTTTAAGCGAAGCGCTGGGGGAGCGTTTTGACCACTGGGCCGGCGGTATTGAACCTGAAACAAAACTGAATTATTTTAGCCCGCACGGAGAACGCTTTACCAAATCCCTCCACGCGCAAGCAAGAAAACAGCGATTGCCGATATTCACCCCTCAGCAAGGCGACTGGCCCCTGAATTCCGCCGGCGCCCTAATGAAAAGGGAATATTTTTGCGTAGAGGCCGCCTGGAAGGCCAATCAAACCTTAGAAAGACTACAGACCACGGCAAGACTCAAAAACGTGGGAGAGCTTTATGCCCTCTACGTAACCGATAAAGATGGCCGCCTCTTAGGAATTCTTTCTCTAAAAGTTTTAATCGCGGCGCCGGCAGACATTAAAATTGCCGATATTATGTGGCCTGTCGGTTTGCTGAAAGTGCGTCCCGAGATAGATCAGGAAGACGTGGCTCGAATGTTCACTAAATACAACTTGATGAGTTTACCGGTCGTTAACGAACACAACAAACTTTTGGGTTCCATCATTATTGATGACGTTCTTGATGTTATTAAGGAAGAGGCCACTGAAGATATCGCCAAAATGGCTGGCACCAAAGCGGCCGAGTTGACGCACAAAAGAATCAGAGACGTAATCGCGCTACGCATGCCCTGGTTAATTATTACCTGTTTTGGCGAGCTTATGGTTTCTAATATCATCAAGCACTTTGAAGGAACCTTGTCTCAAGTTATTGCCCTAGCCAGCTTCATGCCTATTATCGCGGCTATGGGAGGCAACATTGGCACGCAATCTTCAACCATTGGGATTCGCGCGATAGCCCTTGGCGACTGGCAAATAACAGATTTTAAACGAGCGATCGTGAGAGAATTTTTCGTGGGTCTTTGCCTGGGTTTAATTTACGGAAGTTTAGCTAGCTTGCTCGCTTTTCTACTTTATGGAGACCGCTTTGGAATCTTGTTTCCTTTAATGGTTGGCGCCGGGCTAACTATGTCTATGAGTATCGCGGCAACTATGGGAGCCGCGGAGCCCTTTATATTTCACAAATTAGGCATTGATCCGGCAACCGCGGCGGGACCTCTGGTTACCACACTGACCGATATGATCAGCGTCTCGAGCTATCTTCTGGTAGCTACTTGGTTTCTGTCTTTAGGAATCTTGGGTCCCGCGGGACCCGCGCGGCCATAATCATCCTCAAAACGGACGATATCGTCCTCTCCGAGATAACTGCCTATCTGAACCTCAATAAGCACTAACTTGACTGATCCCGGATTGGCTAGGCGATGCTTAGCCTCTTTAGGAATAAAAGTGGACTGATTCTCGCGCAAAATGAAGACTTTGTGACCGCAAGTAACCTGGGCGCGACCAGAGGCCACTATCCAATGTTCACTGCGATATTTATGATTTTGAAGACTGAGTCTCTTACCGGGAAGCACCTCAATTCTCTTGACCTGAAAACCGGGGCCTTGATCTATAACAGACCAAGAACCCCAGGGCCGCTTATCATAGTCGATAGTCGTCTTTTTAGGCATATAATGGATTTTATGTCATTTTCAAGACCCGAAAATGTCCACAAAATATTAATTATTAAGCTTTGCTGTTTAGGGGATATCCTAGCCATGGTCCCGGCAATCAAGGCTTTAAAGGCAACATACCCGCAAGCTCAAATTGATTTTTTGGCAACCTCTTGGGTAGAAGAGCTTGCCCATCTTCTTCCGGGGATTACCCGTTGTATTCTCTGGGATGAACCTTATCAAAATCTTGGGTTCGCCAAAAAACTGCTCTCTTGTTTAAAAATCGTAAAAACATTAAGAAAAGAAAAATATGACATGGCTTTCATTGGACACCGATCTCGCTGGTTCGCTATTCTAAGCACGCTCTCGGGAATTCCGCACCGGGCGGGCTTTGGCAATACTGTTTTTTTAACGCACAAAACCCCCTACCCCGTGGACCTCCACGAAACAAAGCGTTACCTGGAGATCGCTAAATCCCTGGGAGTTAAAGACGTAAGCTATACAATAGAACTTAACCCAAATTCCGCAGATGACCCCCTCACCCTGCCCTCTCCCTCGAGGGGAGAGGGAAAGGGTGAGGGTGAACAAAAAAACTCAAGTTTATCTTACGTAAAACAGGTATCAACTACAGAATCCCGATTTGGCCTGGATTCAAAAAAGTCTCTCATTGCCATTATCCCTGGAGGAGGCAGTAACCCCGGAATTTCCATTACCATTAAACGCTGGGAAATTAATAAATTCGCGGCCTTATGCTTAAAACTTTCTCAAAATCCAGATTACCAACTTCTACTCTTGGGAAGCGGGGCGGACAGCGCGTTAACCTCTAAAATTCTTGAATCGCTACCGCAACACCACGGTCAAATAATTAACGCGGCCGGAGAAACGAATTTCAAAGATTTAATTGATATTTTCCGCAACGCGCGCCTAGCTATCGGCGGCGATACGGGCTTAAGCTATCTCGCGGCGGCCTGCGGCACGCCTACTCTGACCCTATTTGGCCCAACCGACCCTAGACTACTCGCCCCCCTGGGACCTAAGCACAAGTATTTATGGAAAGCACCGCAGTGCAGTCCTTGCTGCGATCCGGTCACCATCCAAGATAAAAGTCGTCGTCGCGACAAAGAATTCGTTTGTTGGACGAAAACCCACGAATGCATGGAAACATTAACAGTGGGCGATGTAGAACAGGCAGCCCTGGAAATGCTCGCGCGAACGGTTTCATGAACAAACCCAGGATTCTTTTGGTCAGCAAGCTCTACCATCCATGGGTGGGAGGCGTCGAACAAAACGTTCAAGATTTAGCCGAGGGCCTGCGCGATGAATTTGACATCCGCGTTTTATGCTGCAACGAAATTCCTGGTTCTAAGTCCCAAAACCCTCAACTTATCAATGGCATTGCCGTTTACAAGGTTCCCAGTTTGGGTATTTATTGGTCCATGCCGATCGCGCCTCGCTTCCCGTTTTGGCTAAAGAAATTAGCCCAAGAAGCAGACATCATCCACTACCACCTCCCCTTCCCCCTCGCTACTATTTCGCACTTCTTGGTTAATTCAAAATTAAGAATTAAAAATTCAAAATTTATTATTAGCTGGCACAGCGCGATTGTCCGCCAAAAGGTAGCGAACATTTTTTTAAAACCCTGGACCAAGCGTTTATTAAATCGCGCCAATGCCATCGCGGTTTCCTCAGAAAGACTTAAAAGTAGCTCTGAAGAACTAGCGCCTTTTTATTCAAAGTGCAGAACAATCCCTCTGGGTATTAATCCCGCGCCATACGAACAACCCGAAAATTTTAAAGATAGCACCGAAGAAATCCGGGCTAAATATAACAACGCGCCCCTAATCTTGTGCGTTGGTAGATTAGTTCCTTACAAGGGCGCCGAATACCTTATCCGAGCAATGCGCGCGGTGAACTCCGGCGCTCAATTGCTTTTAATCGGTGAGGGTCCCCTTCGCGACAGCCTTCAAAATCTAGCCACCCAACTCCATCTTCAAAACAGAATTCATTTTTTGGGAAAACTGGAGGGAAAGCGTCTTATTGCTTTCTATCACGCGTGTGATTTTTTCGTTCTGCCTTCCATAACGGCAAACGAAGCGTTTGGACTGGTTCAGCTTGAGGCTATGGCCTGCGGGAAACCCGTCATTAATACCAATTTGCCAACGGGAGTGCCCTGGGTCAGCTTGGGCGGGGAGACCGGATTGACTGTCGAACCCGGAAATTCCGAAGCCCTGAGTGAGGCTATAAACAAACTATTAAGCGACGCGCCGCTAAGAAAGAAACTGGGCGCTCAAGCCAAAACACGTGTTCAACATTACTTCACTAAAAGCGCCATGTGCGAGCAATTTGGAAATCTGTATCACGATCTGCTTAAAACTAAATAAGACAACACTGACAAACATACCAGCGCGCCACTAAAAAGCGCTGGCCATCCCCAGCCCTTCTTAGCTAAAGCGTGACGAGACACAAAAATAACACCTTCGGTCGCGACCGATAGAAAACAGGCCGCTTTTATTCCAAAAATGGGCAAAAACGCCAAATTGCCCGCCAAACTGAAAACGACGCCTAGGGCGGAGCTCACGAGCAAGCTGGTATCGCGGCCATTACTTATTAAGTAACTAGAACTCACCATGTTAGGACCCCTCAAGGCTAAAATCCAGGCGTAGCTTGCCAAAAGCGGTTTAACCATAGCGTAGTTTGCCCCAAAAACTTTATCCACAAAGAAACTGCATCCAACAATAGCGAGGGCTCCCAATAATCCCGTGGCGCTCGCGACTTGTATGCTCTTTTTGTAATTTTTTTCTTTTTCATCTTGATGCCTAATAAAATAAGCCAGCGCCGCGTCACCCATGGCGGCAAAAATAAAAACCGGGGCTTCCGCCGTTCGAAACGCCAAAGAATAAAAACCCACACTCTCTAAACCCAAAATTCTTTTAATTAAAACAGTGTCAACTCTGGAAGCCAAAATTCCAAGCGCTTGATTCGCCCAAAGCCTGGAAGAATTTTTAAACACCTTGCCGGAACGTTCCGGAAAGCCGCTCAAATTAAAATCCTTAAGCAATTCACTTTCCCTCTGAGCGACAATGGCGCCCAAGCTGAGTGACTCCACCAGCCGTTCAAGAACAAAGGCCGCGATTAAGCCTTCCAGACCAAAAAAGCGCAAACCTACAACACTTCCAACGAGCAAAGCGCCTTCGCTCAACACGCCGGACAAAACAATTCCCTTGGGATAAAGCAGGGTATTGGCGTAAGCATAGAAAAGGCGTCCCTGCAAATAAAAAATATGCCAAGCTCCCAAAAATATTCCGTAAGGCCAGGGTAAAATTAAAAGTCCCACCACGGTGCCAATGAGGCCCAAGACCAGCCGCAAGGCGATAGCCTGCTGCCACAACGCCACCCAATCCGCTTGCTGCTTGTAGGCGCGACTAACCACGATATCCACGCCGGCCCCCAAGAGATTATTGAGAATATCCACCAAGGTATAAATCCAGGATAGAAAACCGAAGTCGCTCACCGATAGCCACCTGGCGCTAAGAATTTGAACAACAAATTTAGCCGCACGGAATACGAAAAGATTCAAACCAAGATAGAAATTATGGAGAGTGAAAGATTTCGAAGGGGTCACCCCCCCACCACTTTGGAAGGTCGATTTTTGCTGTAACATGGGATGAGAATTATCAGCCACCGGCAACCTCTGTTTCAATGTTATAACTACTCACAAGATTGACAAAAATCGATTTAACGTTTAAAAGACAATACCCAATGGGTATTTTCACCTTCCAAAGTGGTGGGGGGGTTTGCAATTGGGACAAGCCTGGGCTTTCCCCTTTCTTTTTAAAACATGCCCGCAAAAACAAACTCTGCCAACCACCTTGCCCGGATTTCCCAAAACAAGAGCGTGAGGAGGAACGCTTTTGGTAACTAAGGCGCCGGCGGCAATTAAAGCGTAGGATCCGATGCTAATACCGGCCAAGATTGTCGCGTTAGCGCCAATGGTGGCGCCATGGCCAACTTTGGTTTTTTCCAATCGCCAATCCTTCTTTTTGCTACGGGGATACAAGTCATTAGTGAATGTCGCGTAAGGACCGACAAAAACATCATTCTCGATAGTGACACCATCCCAAACGGCGACCCCGTTTTTAATTGTCGAGCGATCTCCAACAACAGCGCCGCGTTCTATATAACATTGTTCGCCAATGTTACAGTCACAACCGATCTGAGCGCCCGGTTGCACATGAGCAAACGCCCAAACGCGCGTACCGGCGCCTATCTTGGCCCCTTTATCTACTAAAGCCTTGGGATGCTGGAAAAATAGTTTTTTCATGGTCATCCTGATTCCACTATTTTATATAGATAAAGAAGGATCTCTCGCATTTAGAGATTCTTCTTTCTTGATATAGATCGTGGAATCAGAATGACGGGTCGGGGTTTGCCATTAGCTTTCAGCGACTCATTCATTGCCTTAAAAACATAAAGCATATCCAGACCCATGCGGGCATCGGTTAGCGGTTTTTTATTATTTTCCACGCAATCGATAAAATGAGCGCATTGGGCGCGCAACGGCTCTTCCTTGGGTATCCTGGGATTAATAACGCCGGCATCTCTGGTAATAATTTTAAACTCTTTAAAACTGGAATATGGTTTCTCAAAACGGGTTTTCATGACTCCTTTATCAAATAATCGCACAGGATTCTGGGCGTCTAAATCATCGAAAAGCGCCATTTTCTTCGATCCTATAACTGTGATCTGGCGCACTTTTCTTGGATCAAGCCAGCTCACGTGCACCCCAGCCAACACACCTCCCCCATAATGCAAAGTGGCAAAAGAAACGTCCGCAATGCCATTCTGGAGATAGGTCCCGCCGACAGCGCTCACCTGCTTGGGCCAACGCCCCAACAAATAATAAAAAATAGATAAATCGTGCGGGGCCAAATCCCAAAGCGCGTCCACGTCAAAACGCACGGGGCCCAGATTGGTTCGAGTCGCGTGAAGGTAATAGATTTCTCCTAATTCACCATTAGCGATAAGCTCTTTTAGCTTTCGCACCGCCGGATTAAATAAGAAGGTGTAGGCGACCATCAAAATTTTCCTCTTTCGGTTAGCCATGCCCACCAAAGCCCTGCCTTCTTTAATATCGGGACACAAAGGCTTCTCGACTAAAACATGTTTGCCCGCGCTTAGCGCGGCTGCCACCAATTTAAAATGCGTACTGGCCGGGGTGGCGACAACAACGGCATCAATAGCCGTGTCCTCCAGCAAATCCACAAAGCGACCGGTTGTTTTAATATGAGGATAAGTTTTTTTAATTTTAGACAAAGCGAGCGGATCCTGGTCACAAACTATTTTAAGCTCAGCATTGCCTAAAGTGGATAAATTCCTGACATAATTGGGCCCCCAGTGCCCCAAACCGACAATACCCAGTCTAATCATAAGTGAGTAGTATTTTGGGATAATTGCATAAATATGAGTTATCGCTTCCTTGGCGCTATTGCTTTTATTTTATTAAACACTTTCCAAGCTTACGCGTACCAGATTGATTTCAAGGAAAAGGTTGGGCAAAGCTCTTTGGCCCAAGTTTTAGAAGAGGAAGAAGATGACGCGCGATTTTCTTTCTGGGAAACTGATCTAGGATTCCGCCACGGTGACGACAAGGCAAGCGTAATCATGAAGGCCAATCACAGGGAAAGAAATTACAAAAATCGCGATAGCGACTATAGCGGCAATCGATGGTTATTAAGCACTTGGCGCAAATCAAACCTTCAAGAGGAAACTGTGCGATGGGGCGGCGAATTGTCCGTGCGCGATAGAAACTACGACAATCCCGCGTTATCAAACTTTCGGGAATTTCGGACCACTTTGTTCACGGAAAACTATCGAGGGTGGTCCGCAAAACTGTCTGACGCCATTTACGACTCACGAACGAACAATGAAAACAAACTTTCCGGGCAAATCGAGCGGGAAATCACGCAAAACCAACTGGCTTTAAAAACGGGCTTCAACACCACCTACCATTATGCCCCGGCGCAAAATCGTTCCAAATGGAAAGAAATGGGTTTTTTAAGGGCCGATTGGCAGCCCAATTACTACTTTTGGGATAAAACGAGCTTGGACGTCGAAGCGGGGCAAGCGGACACGAAAGATAGTGATGACCGAGAAGATAATTCTGACTTCTCCTTTTGGAACATCCGCTTGCAAAACAATCATCCCTTAAGCCCCACGCACGACTTGAAATGGAATGCCGCGTACAAAGAAAAAAATGACAAAGGTGGGCTATTCACCTATAAGGGATTTGCGGCAGAAGCGCTACCCTCTTGGCGCCCGGGCTGGGAGGATTTCCCCGTAAAAATAGAGGGGGTCTTGGGATTTAAAAATATGCGTTTTCTAGAAAATGAGCGGCTTACTTACCACAGGTATACTTTAGGCGCGCGCCTTGCTTGGATCTCCTGGGGCAACTGGAAAATTAGGACCGAGCTACTCCAAGATTTTTATACTTTCCCCAATCAACAAAACCGGACCGCCAAAACCACGGGAAAAGTTGAGTTTGAACAGGCAATAAGCGAAAATTTCGGACTAAACTTAGGGTCAAAATTCAGAAACTCTCTTGTTTCTTTAGAAGCCGGTTTAACCCTGAAGCTTTAAGGGTTGCGTCATCCTGATCCCACTATTCTCCATAAAGAAAGAAGGATCTTTCGCATCCGAAGATTCTTCTTTCTTGATTTTGGTTATGGAATCAGAATGACGGACAGCTTATCGGACTTCGGTAACTTCAGGACGGGTAAAGGTGGGATTTAATCGCAGAGACGGTTTAGCGGATTGGCCGGATAACGCAAGCCAGTACATCAGCAGAAACCCTAAGAAAAAACCGGAAGCGCCACCACCTAGCATGAACTGCGTTCTACGATTTATGAGAGACGCGTCCGCCGCGTAACCGATAACGCGCAAGTTGGCCAAGCGAAGCGTACTAGCAAACTCCGCGTCAGACATCTTTCCATAAACCAAGTCGTAGCTTTTTTTGGCAATACCCAACGCGCGTTCCGCCTGATTCTTCTCTAAATTTTTGGCGTCAACAAACTCCTGCAAATCGTCCACTTCCTTCTTAAGGCTACCGAGTAGCCTGTGCAGCTGTTCTTTTCTAGGAACCAGGGTGGCCAGTTTCATGTCTCCTTCTGAAATTTTTCTTTCTAAATCCATATAGATAGGATTAGCGCCATACGCGACAAATTTAACCTCCCCCCCACCACCTGAGGGCGTTAAATTGACGGTATAATTTGGTGAAGAAGCGGTCCCTGCATCAGACCGACTACTAGCAGGGATAACCTTGTCATGTTTCTTAATCTCTTCTTTATACACAGGAAGGGTTATCTTCAAGCTGTCAATCTGGGGTTCGATCTCGACCAATTCTTTAATACCGCTTAAAAGCTGCGGTTTCTTCGCGTTTAGCTCCACTTCCTTAACCTCGAGGCGAGCTTGAATCGCGTTAATTTTGGCCTCTAGCGTATCGATCTCGCCCTTACTTTTTTGGTATTGCCCGGATAGAAAGCTCTGGCTCCTCTGGAAAAGCTCCGCGCCCTGATTGGAGAATGCCTCAATAATGGAATCTGCCCACGCATTAGTGGCCACTATGGCGTTCTCGGGTTTTGGAGCTATCACCCGCAACTCAAGCAATTGGGTCAGAGGAATTATCTTCGCTTCAAAGCTGGCTCCCTCTAACGACGCTCCTTTTGCCTGAATATTTTTTTTGACAAGAACAAAAACATTCGTTGCAGCTACCATTGTCTCATAACTCTTAGCAAAACCTTTGTTCTGCGTGAGAGCTGGATCCTGCGCCACCAACTGGCCCCCCAGACCCTCCAATGGTTGCATAACTTGCCGCAAGGGCGCGGGAGAAACCTCCAAAAGAGCGGAAGTCTGGTAACGTTTAGGCAACAATGCTACCAACAGTAAGGCTAAAACAATCCCAGCCACGGCACCCACCAAAGCTCCCGGTAAATAACGAACAATGGTGAGAATCAAATCTTTTGCGTCAATATTAACTTCACCCCCGAAATAATCTTGGGAGGTTCCAGAATTGGCAAGCGCACTTCTTGTATGCTTTGTTTCCATAAAGAGCCTAGCTTATTCTACCACAAGCGCTATCAGCTTCACATTAAAACCTCGACTTCCTTTTGGTTTAGATAAGGATTCAGCAATGTTTTAAGCTCTTCATCGCTCAAGTTAACATTGCTCGAAGAATACTCGCGGTCTATAACTTTTTTCTGACCAATAGTGTCTGCCACCTCCGGTAAAATGGAGCGGATGACATAGTAACCCTCGCGCAGTACCGTGCGGTAGCTTTCTTCCTCCGAAACTAAAATCTCATGAACTTTTTCACCCGGACGTATACCTGTGTAAACGATGGGGATATCTTTGCCGTCCATTAAAATCCTGGCCACATCCACCATGCGCGCCGCGGGCACGATGGGAATATAGGTATCGCCGCGTTCACCGGATTTTACCGCCGCGAATATCGTGCTGACCGCTTGATCAAGCGTAAGAAGAAAGCGCGTCATTTCTTTCATGGTTATAGTGACAGGCCCCCCCCGGACAATCTGTTCCAAAAACACGGGAACAACGGAACCCCGGGAAGCCACCACGTTACCATAACGGACGCACACAAAACGGGTCTTCGCGCATTCCATATTGGCCTGTATGAGCACGCGCTCCTGAATTGCTTTGGTCATACCCATAACATTAATCGGCTTACAGGCCTTGTCCGTGGAAACACCCACCACAAGCTCAATGCCGGCGCCGCCTTCTTTGATGGCGCGCACCAAATTATGCGCCCCGATAATATTGGTTTGCACGGCCTCATAAGGAAAATACTCACAGGAAGGAACCTGTTTTAAAGCTGCCGCGTTAAATACCACATCGGCATCGCAAGCCGCCCGCAGAAAGGAAGAGTAATCTCGCACATCTCCGATGCGAAAGGCAAGCAATTCCTTGGAATTCTTATAAATTACATCGTCTGTCGCGACTTTCCTGTGCAAGTAATTAAGACGCATATAATGCTGTTTTGCTTCGTCCCTTGAAAAAACAACAATTTTTTTCGGCCAGCCCATCTCCCCCGTCAAGAGGCGGCGAACCAATACCTGTCCCAAGGATCCTGTTCCGCCCGTAACTAAAATCCGCTTTCCATCAAGCAACATAACAATGCCTCCATTGTTCGTAAGGCGTCCGGTCATCAGCCATCTCGCGAATCATATCCGCCCAAGACGGCGGGGCAAAATTCGTGGCCGCTTTAAAACGCTCAGAATTTAAACTGCGGTCTACCTTCGGCGCCTCGCAAGGCTCTATTTCTACGTTAACATGATAGCGATCACGCAATAAACATAATAAATCATTTTTATTAATCGACTCCGACGAGACATTGTAAAGCCCTGATAAATTCGGGTAATTCTTGATAACGTCAGCAAGAACCCTGGATAACTCAATGGTCGAGAGACCGGAAAACACAGCCCGAGTGTATCCCTTAATCTTTTTACCTTTCTGGTTCAAGAACCACTCCAGAAGTCCGCTCGATCCCGCCAATTCTCGCCCAATAGTTGAGGTTCGCAGGGTAAGTGAGGGCCGAGGCAATTCCCCCAATGCTTTCGTTCTACCGTACAAATCTTCCGCGTCAGAAAAGTCGGCGTCTTGGTACATGCCCCGAGAACCGGAAAAAACACAATCTGTGCTTATATGAATCAAGCGGATTGCGCTCTGTTGGCAAAGGCCGGCTAAACGATGCGGAAACAACGCGTTGATCGTAATCGTGGATACAGGATCATTCGCTTCTTTAAGCTGTTTGACAATACCGATGACATTGACCACCACATCAGGCTTTATCGTCATCACCGCGTGCTCCACGGAATTAAAATTATAGGCATCCACGGGGGACACAATTTTTTTCTCGTCATAAAATCCAAGCTCCGCGTAACGAGAAGCATCTGACCTAAACGTTACCCATGTATCCAATTCCTTGCTCAGCAATTGGTAGAATTTGTGCCCTAACGCCCCGGAAGCGCCCAATATCAAAACTTTCATTTATACAACCTGCACGGCGTTTGATTCTTTGGCGCCTTCGGTTGCGCCAACACCAACGATTTCCCCCGAAAACCCCCGGATTAAAAGATTAATCACACGAGAATACTCCTCCAACACCACCTCTTTGCTGAAATATTTTTGAGCATAAATTTTACCGTTTAATCCCAATTGTCGGTAAAGGCCTTGATCACGACTCAATTTCAAAATGGCATCCGCTAAAGCCCGGCTATCCCCGGGAGCGCAAACAAATCCCGCGTCACTTTGGCGAATGAGTCGGGCACAGTCTGAATCACCGCGAAGAACCGCGATAACCGGCTTGCCGCAGGCCATGTAAGCATTAATTTTAGATGGAACAACGGTAAGCCCCACTTCAGGGCGCAGTGTTGCCAAACCAACATGAACACGATCCAGTAACCCCCAATATTGCTCCTGGTCAAGGTAATCCGAGAATGTCACATTGATTAGATTTCTTTCTTGAACCAGATGGAGCAGTCTTGGTTTCTCCGAACCATCCCCCGCGATCAAAAAACAAATATCCCTCTCATTTACGAGACGAGTCGCCGCGTCTATGATGACATCAAAATCCTGCTGATGCCCCAACACACCGCCAAATAAAGCTATGAATTTCCCCTGAAGATGGAGCTTCTCGATTAGCCCTGAGGGCTCTTGCCTTGGGGACTTAATATCGACCCAGTGGGGCATTACGGTAACCTCTTTGGCATCAGCGCCCCGACAACACACCAGACTTTTATTGCCCTCGCATGTAACCATAAGATGATTGGCTTTTTTGTATAAAAATTTCTCCAATATCTCGAAACAATGAATAACAAACTTATTCTTTAAAACACCGATGTCCACCGCGTACTGGGGGAAAATATCATGAACATCCATCACAAACGGGACCTTCTTTATCCGACTCAGCACGTAAGCAGTCAAACCCAAAGTCAAGGGCGGGGTGTAACAAACAACAACATCAATACCCCGAGTCAATAATCCCTTCCACAGGAAAAGAAACGCTAATAGAATCTCGCCGAATCCTCGAACAATGGGGCGCGCTTTGTGGATAGGAGGCGGCGACACGCGTAGAACGCGTACTGAACCATCCAAGGAACTGCCGCGCCACCGATTGGGAGTGCCGCCGGGAACGTTGAATTTGGGCTGGCAGGTAATCACGTCAACGCTGATTCCATGCACCGAAAAATACTGCGCCAAAACACGCATTAAATAGGCGGAAGCGCACGACTCCGGAGGGTAGGCGTCTGTTAGTAATAATATTTTAGCCATACAAATCTGAATTTAAACCCGTTTTAGATTGCTTGAGTTGTCATCGCCGGATTCGCCGTGCCAGCCGGTTGCGCAGCCCGATGCCAAACCGTACGATTAACGTAATCCGTGTAGCTCATAATAACACGAACCACTTTTTTGGATACGTTATCCGTGTCATAATCGGAAACGATACGGAATTCACGGCGTGCCGCCGAATGCTGAGAAATCACCGCGGCTACCGCCTCAAGCACACGATCCGCCTTCAGCCCGCACATGATCAAAGTGCCCTCGTCCATCCCTTCGGGCCTTTCGTGCGCCTGCCGAATGGTTACCGCCGGAAAATTGAGAATGGAGGAATCCTCGGTAATAGTCCCACTGTCAGATATGACGCAATGAGCGTTCATTTGAAGATGAATATAATCGATGAAACCAAAAGGTTTGAGAAATCGAATATTTCCGTCGTCTTCTCTGATGCCCATGCTTTGCATCTTCTTGCGAGTACGCGGATGCGTTGACACAATAATGGGTTTCCGGAATCGCTCCGCCAACGCGTTTAAAGTCGCGAATAAATCGCGGAAATTTTCTTCGCTGTCTATATTTTCTTCTCGGTGCGCGCTAACTAAAAAATATTCTCCCGATTTTAATTGAAGCTGACCCAAAATATCGGAGGCTTGAATTCTGACCATATGCCGATCGAGGACTTCCTTGACGGGGGAACCCGTTTTAATGACCGTTTCCGGGCGTATGCCTTCAGCGATAAGATAACGTCGAGAGTGTTCCGTGTGGGCAAGATTAATATCGCTCAAATGATCGATGACCTTACGATTTAACTCCTCCGGTACCCGCTGATCAAAGCAGCGATTTCCGGCTTCCATATGAAAAATTGGAATTTTGCGCCGTTTCGCGGTCAATGTCGCGGCAAGACAGCTATTGGTATCCCCCAAGATCAGCATGGCGTCGGGCTCTTCACGCTCAAAGACTTCATCAAGCCGCACGATCATGTCGGCGATTCTTTGGGCCAACTTACCTTCGGGAACGTTCAACGAGTAGCTGGGGGCTCGCAGCTGAAGGTCTTTCCAAAAAACTTCATTAAGCTCATAATCAAAATTTTGTCCGGAATGCGCGACCACATGATTCACGCACCGATCCAGCTCCTTCATGATCTCAGAGAGCTTGATGATTTCGGGACGAGTCCCTGTTACCGTAAGGACTTTCATCGGTTAACGTGAACTACGCGATTTAGAAGATTTTCCATAGAGAAACCCGTAAACAAGCATTTTATCATAATGAACCGTTACGATCCCTCGCCTAGACGCGCTGGGCGCGCAATACCGAATTTTGATAGTCAATAATTTTGCGCAACGTAGTTTCTAAATCTACCTTAGGTTTATAACCGGTGAGCTGACTGATTTTTGATATATCGGGAACGCGCCTTCTCATGTCTTCGTATCCCTCCGTATAAGCCTGCCGGTAAGGAATACGAACAATGGCGGAAGCGCTGCGCGTTAGCATTTTTATTTTTTTGGCCAAATCTTCAATAGACATCTCTATTCCGCCTCCAATATTGAAAACCTGGCCAACGGCTTCCGGGCGCGTCATCAATTGATACACCGCCCCAACCACGTCCCGAACATCGGTAAAACAACGCGTCTGCTTTCCATCTCCATGCACCGATAGGGGCTCTCCTTTTAAAGCCTGGGTCACCAATCTTGGGATAACCATCCCGTAACGGCCGCTCTGCCTAGGACCCACCGTGTTAAAAAACCTCCCAATAACCACGGGCAAATGGCGCTCTTTCCAATAGGCTAGAGCAAAAAATTCATCAATTGCTTTGGATGTTCCGTAGGACCAACGGTTTTTCTCAGTAGATCCGTAAACACAGTCCCCGGTCTCCTTTAAGGGGATATCCGCGCTTTTGCCATAGACTTCGGAAGTGGAAGCGATAAACACTTTTTTAGAACCCTCCGCGGCTATCCTTAACACGTTGTGCGTACCTAAAATATTAACCTCTATACTACCCAATGTGTTACTTAGAATATTCTCTACCCCGAGGCTGGCCGCCAGATGAAAAATAGTATCCACCCCATCCGCCAAGGCGGACAGCCGCTCACGATCCAAAACGTCCCCCTCATGCAAATGCAATTTTGGATGTTTGATCACGCGCGAGAGATTTTCTTTGGATCCCGTGACAAAATTATCCAAAACAAAAACTTCCCATCCCTCATCGAGCAAAAGTTCGCAAAGATGCGACCCGATAAATCCCGCCCCTCCGGTAACCAAAGCTTTTTGCTTCATAATTTAAATATCTTGCCTTGCGCTTTAATATTGCGAGTCGCGTTTCTGGTATCAAAAATAATCTTGCTATGTTTAAGAACCCAATCCCAGTCGTAACTTCCGTGATCCGTATGAATAACCACGGCGTCAAAACCGGCTAGACTCCGCTCATTCAAAGCAATGGTTTTCAATGGCAATCCTTCGTGGGACAAATCTTTTACGAAAGGATCGTGGTAGGCAACCTCGACCCCCTCTTTCTGAAGAATTTGAATGAGCTTCACCGCCGAAGAGTTCCGCGCGTCATGAACATCCTTCTTGAAGGTAACCCCCAAAATCAGCACTTTCCATTGCTTAGCGCCAAGGCTCCCGTGAAACAGAATTCGCATCAATTTCCTGACCACAAAGTAGGGCATATTGGAATTAACTTCCGCGGCCAAATTAATAAAGTTTGTGTAAAAATCGTATTCCTTAGCCTTCCAAGATAAATAAACAGGATCCACCGGAATGCAATGTCCGCCCACCCCCGGGCCCGGCGAAAAACTCATAAAACCAAATGGCTTCGTGGCGGCGGCGCCAATGACTTCCCAAACATCAATGCCCATCCTATCGCAAAGCATGGCCAGCTCATTGACCAAAGCAATATTGACATTTCTAAATATGTTTTCAAGTAATTTTGACATCTCCGCCGCTTTTGACGAGGAAAGGGAAATCACTTTGGGCACAATAGTCCCATAGAAGGCGCTAGCCGCATCCGTGCAGGCCTCTGTTACGCCACCAACTACCTTGGGAATATCCCGGATTTTGTATTTAGCGTTGCCGGGATCCACTCGTTCCGGAGAGTACGCAAGGTAAAAATCACGACCGCATTTCAGATTTCTACCTTTTTCCAATAAGGGCAAAAGTATCTCCTCGGTGGTGCCGGGATATGTGGAAGACTCCAGAATAACCAGCATCCCCGGCTTTAACTTGCCCGCAATCGCCTCTCCCGCGGATCGCACAAAAGATAAATCGGGTTCTTTATTTTTATTGAAAGGCGTAGGCACGCAAATAATGACGACATCTAAATTACCGACCTGACTCCATGAACAAGCCGATAACTTACCTCGATGAACCATGGCGGCAACCGCCGAAGACGCCACATCTTTAATGTAAGATTTCTTAGCATTAATTTTTCTAATCTTATCCTCATCAGTATCGATGCCAACGGTAGAAAATCCCCTTTGGGCGCATAGACAGGCCAACGGCAACCCGACATACCCAAGACCGACGATACCCACCTTGGCTCGTTTTGTCTGAATCTTGCGCCGTAAATCACCGAGATTACGTGATTGCATTTGTTTAAGTATAGCGGTTTTGAAATACCAAGTTAATTTAGGCTAAACCACAGCCGCGGAATGATTCGAACTCACGCGCAATCCCCTGATCAATGCTTTTAGAATAAGAGGAACGCGCGATATTTGGCCCCTCAGGCATCGCTTCAAAACCTTTCCTAAAATCATAATACCAATTGGTATAAAAGACCGCGGGCCGTAATGCTTCTTAAAAAATATACAACCGCTGCGGGTGTGCTGGTAATCGGCAAAAGCGCTCCCTTTACCAACGGAGCGGCCATCCTTGTGCCATATCTTGCTGTCCTGGGCGCACGCCAAACGCCAACCCGCCTTCTTGGCCCTAAGCGACCAATCGGTATCTTCCCAATACAAAAAAAATGTTTCATCTAAAAAACCAATCTGCCGAATCAGCTCCGCTTTGGCCAGCAAGCTTGCCCCGTGAATATAATCGAGAGCAGATGCCGGGTCTAGGCGATATTTCGTGACTCCTAAAATGGGATTAATGCTGCCTCCCCCCAAAGCCTGCAGGGAGCGATCTTCGTGATAGTACAATTGAGAACCCACTAAACCTATTTGGGGGATTTTTATAGCACAGTCTATAAGAGCGGCAAGGGCATGTTCGTCGACGATGGTATCGTTATTTAACAGCCACACGTAATCACACGCGTTTTCCAACGCGTGACGGATACCAGCGTTATTGCCTCCCCCATATCCCAGATTGGTCTTGGTTTGTATCAAAAAAATATTGAAACCTTTCGGCAACGGATCTTCCCGGTAATCGCGAACCCAAGAGCTTAATTTTTCCCAGGAATCGTTCGGTGAAGCGTTATCAACCACGATAACCTCAAAGTTAAGGTACCGTAGCTTTTGGAGAGATTCCAAACACTCGATGGTATCGCGCCAACCATTGTAATTTAAAACAACAATCCCTACCTTTGGCGTACTCTGCCGCGCGCTTAGCATGCAAGAAGTTGGAATCCTTCTAAATACTCCGAAGGATTATAAAGAGGGGGCTCAGTAAGCTCCCTTTCCGGAAAGTATTACGCCAACGGTTTTAAGAATTATTTTAAAATCCAACCGAAGAGACCAATTGTCAATATATTCTAAGTCCATCGCCAAGCCCTGCTCCGTGTTGGTAATGTTGTTGCGTCCATTCACCTGCCAGATACAAGTCATCCCCGGCCTCATGGCCATTCGACGTCTTTGCCAAGATTCGAATAACTTAACTTCAGAAATCAAGGACGGCCGCGGCCCCACTAAGCTCATATCCCCCCGGAGCACATTCCAGAGTTGCGGCAATTCATCTAGACTCAACCGGCGTAACAATCGCCCCAATGGTGTCACGCGCGGATCGTTTTTAATTTTGAAAAAAGGACCCCTCAATTCATTGTGGCGCTCAAGCTCCTGCCGCTGCTCTTCAGCTTTGATATGCATGGTGCGGAATTTATACATCGTAAAAATACGTCCGTTCATGCCGAGGCGCGATTGGCTAAAAATAGCCCGGCCCTGGGAAGTCAGCCTAATAACGCAAGCCACTAAAGCAAACAATGGAGACAACGCCAACAATAAAATCGTGGAACCCGCGATATCTATGAAACGCTTGAGTCGTAATCTAAGTTTGTGCGCCGAAACAGAACTAAAAGAAAGCAAGGATTCTCCCATCAAGCGGCTTACTGAAATGTCGGAATTAAGCTCCGTCAAAAGCGGAATGGTGATATGAAAACGAACCCCAACTTCATCGCACATCTTAATCAAATCCTCTAATTCGCCAAGTGTTTTATTGGGCATGACAAAATAGACATCATCAATAACATTATCTTTGAGAATAGCGGCTAATTGAGATACAGTTCCCAGCACGGGCGCGCCGTCCAAAACGGGAAGGGCGACGCGCTCATTATCATCGAGAAAGCCGGCGATGTGATAAGACACGTCCCGATGATACTTGAGAGCATGGGCTAGATCTCGCGCTCTAGAACCCAGACCGACAACAAGAACATAGCGCCGATTGTATCCCATGCGCTCATGGTGACGCATAAAATCTTTGGCCAAGGCGCGCACGCTAAAAAGCATGACAAAATTAACACCAATAAAAATGAATAAAAACGAGCGACTAACGTACTGGGATTCGGTTAAGGTAACAACGGCGAATAAAACAACGGCAGCCGGAAGAACCGCTTTGGCAAGCATCCATATTTCGTCAAACACGTCTCGATCGTGAAAATCATTGTAGGTGCCGCTGAGCCAAAGCGCCGCCGACCATGCAGCGCAAATTATTCCCAACTGGAGCCCCGCCCTCAAAAGCTGCGCGCCCGATGCGCCCGTGGGGAAAACCACTTCTTTGTAAAAATAATCGGTAACGTAAAAACTGGCTATAGTTAAAAATATTTCCAAACAATAATAACCGACGTATCGCTTGGAAGCCCTTGCCCCTGACATCTTAGTTCCCGGGTTATTCTCCGGAGCACCATCGGGCACAATAATAGGATCATTGGGCACATCCTCCGGATTCTCCAAAACCCCAAGTTTGACTTGCGGCTCTACGTTTGAACTAAGAGGACCGGGTTCATTCATTTGAAATACCGCTCACCATATAGAACGCCCGCCGTCCATGACAAGGTTGTGTCCGGTCATGTAGGCGGAAGCGTCCGAACATAAAAACACAACAGCGGCTTTATACTCATCGCTATGGGCCATTCTTCCCATAGGTATAAGATTCGTTAACCTTTCGACAAATTCCGCCGGCAACTTATCGTTATAAATACCACCGGGAGAAATCGCGTTCGCGCGAACACCCTGGCTTGCCCAATAGGTAGACAAATACTTGGTTAGCCCAACCAGGCCATGTTTTACAACGGAATAGGTAACCGGTTTCACCTGCTGTTTCTCTTGAGCAACCCCTTTTTTCAGATAGATCCGTTGATCGGGAGAAATGATACTCAAATCAGAGGCGATATTTAAAATGACACCACCTCCGCTGGTGGCCATGTGAGATCCCACGATTTGCGAACAAAGAAACGCGCCCGTTAAACCAACAGCGATCTCCTTATTCCACGACTCCAACGGATAGCTCTCCAAACGACCTAAAGCCCTGTCAGGATTTTCTACTTTGGAGTCGCTAGCGGCATTATTGATTAAAATTGCAACTTTTTTATGAATCTCCAAAACCTTCTCTAAAGCGTTTCGAATGGACTCCGGATCGGTAATATCAACGCGCATCCCGGCGGCTGAGGTATTGTGGGTTTTCTGAAGCTCCGCCGCTCTTTTCAGCGCTGCTTTTTCATTAATATCCCAGATAACGGGTATGCCGCCGGCATCCGCGATAGCCTCCGAGTGCTTAACGCCAAGAAGCCCCGCCCCGCCTGTAATAACAGCTACTTTTCCTTTTAAAGAGAACTGTTCGAGAGAGGACACGGTTATTGTAGCGACCGAATAAGTCGATGGAGGGTGTCAATTTTATATTTCGCTTTATCCATATCAATATAGTTGGCCTTAAACTGCATAATCTTTTTTTGAATCCCCTCGGCGACCGGACAAAGACCTCGCTCATACCGGTGTCCGTTGACCTCTAGGTTCCGGAAAACGGGCTCCAAATAGGGAACTTGGCAAGCCCCGTAGAAACCGTCTCCTCCCATATCCTGATACCTCTTATAAAACTCTCTCCAAGATACGCCGAGAGCCTCTTCACCATTATAAGTAACGGCAAATGTGTAATAAGAATGTTCATAATTTACCGGAGTTTGCTGGGCCTCAATCCAAGAACAGCCGACAACCACTTCTTCAAACATCGCGCCGATTTTTTTTCTGCGGCCCACGATCTCGTGAGCCCGCTCCACTTGGGCCAGGCCGACCGCGGCCGAAATATCCGGCATGCGGTAATTGAGCCCAACAGTGTCAAAACGTTCATAATCGGGATTTTGGAACACGGAAGCGGCCAGAGAGGTACGGCCCGCGCGCGCGGTCAAATGCTTGTAGCCGATACCGCCAAATTTCCTGGCTTTCATTCCCAAAACTTCATCATTGGTCACGACCATACCGCCTTCACTGCGGCAACTAATATGTTTTTTACCTTCAAAACTAAACACGTTAATATGCCCAATTGTCCCGGCGATGCGGCCCTTATACTTACCCAGCATGGTTTGCGCGGAGTCTTCGATTACGATCAAATTGCGCTCTTTCGCCATCGCCATGATAGGATCCATATCCACGGGAAGACCCTGGAGAGAGACAACGATGATCGCTTTTGTTTTTGGGGTTATTTTGCGGCAGACATCTTCGGGATCCACAGTATAGGTTTTGGGATTAATATCCGCGAAAACGGGAGTGGCGCCCAATACAATGGTCGCGTAAGAATCCATGACGACCGTTAACGCGGGGCTAATCACCTCGTCGCCGGGACCTACTCCCACGGCGGCCAAGGCCATGTGCAGACCCGAGGTTCCCGAGTTGCAAGCAATGGCGTATTTGGCGCCAACTAGTTCGCAAAAAGCGTCTTCCAGCCTCTGCGACCAGGGCATAGGCTCTTCGTAGGTAGAATCGAGAACCTGCAGAACATATTTTTGTTCATTACCATTGAACTTGCCAACCGGATTTTTTGTCAAATCAAATGCGGTGTTTTTCTCTTTTAATTCGATCACGAACCACTCCTTGTTGTAGCTTCCAACTCTTTATTTAACTGCCTATTTTTCCATTCCATATTTAGAAACCAATTAATCTCTTTTAGGTCAGGATTTTTCCGAAACAAATCATCTACCGCTTGGCGTGAAGCCAAATTCCCCACTAAGCGCCTCACCGTTTGTAGCATCCAATAATCTTCCTCGTAGTCCAAAGTCATTCTTGCGACAATCGGATTGTTCTCTTGCTCAGGCATTTCGATTTTCCTGAGACCCGGAACCCTCTCAATGTAACTCCACATCACCTCCGTGTCCTCTTCCTCGTACTTCACGAAGGCCATGGCTTTGCGCAAAATATTGGCGGTGAGAGAAAATCCAACGGTGGCCGCGCCGGCGTGCGAAGAAGCTGTGGGACTGACCATATCATAGCCCGTCTCAAGCAAAGCGTAACTTTTCTTCATAAGATCGCCGTCGAAGAACGGATCATCCGCGTCGATCGAGTGGAATTTCGCGACTTTAAACTTTGCGCAACAGTCTACCCAGCGCTTGAGTTTATTGTTTAGGCTTCCCCGGAAATATCGAACGCCTTCCTGCTTGGCAATTTTCTCCAAAACATTATCTGCCGGATCTGTACTAGTACAAACAATCGGATCCAAACCATAATGTTTAGCGCGGCGGATAATATGTTCAATCACATTGCCCTCTCCAAAGGGCAGAAGGCATTTGTTCGGAAGCCTGCTAGAATTCGTTCTCACCGTGATCATCCCAGAAATCATGAATGCACTTCCACGCCATTCTTTTTCAATTGAATTTTTTCCGCCGCCTGCATCACTCTGGTCTGCAGAGCAGCCTCTAAATGCTCCTGCGGGGTCACGAGGCGGTATCCAACCTTAAGCTCCGGCATGGCGTCCACCTTGTTTTCATCCACGGCTTTGCCGATAATGAGTGTTCCGCCCTCCGCCGCGACATAAATCTTTCCGTCCACTTTCTTAAAAATCAATCCGGCTTGAAACGGATGGAAAATACCTTCATCCGCAGAAACGGCGCACTTTTTAAGATGGATTTTTTTGCCGCTCATAAACGTCATCGCCCCATCGTATGGATCGTCAAACGCATTGATAAATTTTTCGATGTGCTTGTAGGACCAACTCCAATTGATGAAGCCGTGCACCTTGGTGTAGAGCCGGGGCCAATATAAGCTGTGCGCTTCGATTTGGATAATCGCCGCGCCCATCTTGCCACCCTCCACCAACTTCAGAAAATCCTGGAACAGAGCTGGCTCTTTCGTCGCGATAAAAGCGTGATAGTCGGCGGGAATCTTGCAATCTGCGGGAAAAGTGAAGCTGCGGTGCAAAACGATGTCGCCTTGGTCCAGACCCTCTTCTACCTTATGAATCACGATGCCGCCGCTGCGGCTTTCGGAAAGCACTTTCCAGCTGTAAGCCGCGGCGCCTCTTTCCTTGGGCAGATTGGTGTTGTGATAGTTGAACAACCGGCCCTCGAACAGATCAATAATGTCTTGCTTAACCAGCCAAATGGCATTGAGCATCAAACCGTAAGTGTCCGCATCTACATGAGGCTTCAAGATTTCTTTCATCAACTTCGAGCATTCGATATAACGAATGCCTTCCTGCGCCAAACGTTCTTTAAAGGTGGAGCCCTCTTCGTTCGTTAATGGCAAATGAAAAGCCTCGGTGAATACCAACACTTCGAGCCCCTTTTTCTTTGCGTTGATAGCGATCCGTAACAGAGGCCCGTCTTCATTGAGACGGTTTCCACCGAACAGCAATAATTTTTTCTTAGCGCTCATATAAACAGAAACCTTATCGCGCGGATTTTTTGGCAACCCATCTCAGGCAATTACCCATTAACTTGGAATTAACACCGCCGGCGAACATCTCATTAAACAAAGCCGCTTCAGGGCCATCTTCCCTAACGGAGACGTAATTTTTGGGCTCAACATAGATATCCCGCTCTAGCGTTTTTTCCCAATTGCTCCGGGTA
>OBEQ010039270.1_pt1 | contig 37731 bp, 33 predicted proteins | sample 1670901 | NCBI WGS metagenome assembly OBEQ01 (sample SAMEA104232315, study PRJEB22302) | groundwater metagenome | biome: forest; feature: aquifer; material: groundwater | place: USA | collected 2011-08-07 | depth 5.4 m | reverse complement strand
CGCTTGCCAGACCCATATTTTTCTGTCTGCCATTCAGAAGTATTTGTCGTCCCCCATTCCGGATGATGGATGTTGGCCAGAACGTTCCAAACAATGGTTTCCGAGAGTGAAAATTGCGCGGGGTCCAGATCAAGGGCCTTGGCCAACGCCATGATGACTTCCGGTTTTTCAAAATCTTCCGGCTTCAAACCGAAACGTGATTTGGCGTCGAGCTTCTTTGTCCGATCATAATTACTTTGACTGATCAGTCCTCTACGGTTCAAGTCTTCGAGCACTGGAGACAGCGGGTCATGATCATACATTTGATCGCCATTCGCATACGCAGGTTTTTGCCTGCCGTCGATGACAAACCAACCTTCCGGCAATCGTGTGGCTCCTGCTGGAATGTTGCCTTTGGCAATTTCTTCGTAAAATCTGTCTATCGGCTTTTTCTTCCAATTTTTCAACTGCCGATCTTTTGTCATGTCCTCGGCCGGGAAATAGTGGAGCTCAAACCCGAGCTTTTCCCAGTTCTCCAAACGATCCGGCGTGATCTCGGTGGGCAGCGGTGGAACATCGATTTGTTTCTCAAAAAAGGCTGAAAGTTTTTGGGCTTCCTCTTGACAAAGTTTTTCTGTTTTCCGTTTCCAAAGTTCCAAATCCCCAGGTTCCAAAGTTCCAATTTCGGAAGAGAAGACGACCAGGGGACGGAAACCGACGTCGCCGCCCGCGCCGCCAAGCCAGCGGACGCCCGAAGCCCCACCGAGGACGGAATCCCCGGAAACCAACCGCCCGCCAGACCGATAATATTCCTCACACCATTCCCAAGTGTTCGTATCATGGAAACCCGTACCTTGGCCCATCACATTCGCTTCGATCGCGCGGGGAAGACGGACGATCGCACCGGGAATGTCCTCGAGATCCAGAGCCGCCTCGAACGCTTCCCAAAACTCCGACTTCTTGAACATGTCCGGGTGAATTATGTTCCGCAGGCCTTTTACCGCTTCCGCGTTCAGGACATGATTTTTCGCAAGTTCTTTCAAAACATGTTGAATAATGAGGTCGTTCTCATACGCCTGATCGCCGTTTTTGTAACCAGGTTTCTTGCGCGCATCCTTCAACACCCATGTGCCAGGAAGCTCGGTCAGTGACAAGCCTTGCAAATGGGGATTCTGCGCGTTCTCCGGCAGGGTTTGGATCTTTTGGAGCTCGTCATAGAATTCGATGCCATTTCCGCTGGCATGTCTCTTACCGGGTTTATGTTTCCAGCCTGGCAAGTTTCTATCCTCTGTCATGTCCTCGCGCGGCCAGTATTCGAGCTTGAAGCCCTTACGTTCCCATTGCTCGATTTTTTCCGGCGTAATGCCGTTCGGTAATTCGGGAACGTCAATGTCTTTGCCAAAAAACTCTTTGAGCCGCTTGCGCTCCGCCTCGCGCACGGCTTCGAGCTTGGGATCGGATTCGCCTCGGCGACCTTTGCGTTTCTTTTTTGGTTTAGCTTCGATGATCGGCAAGGCTTCAAACTCCTGTCGCGGGATCAACGCGGGTGCAAGGCCTTGCGGCTGGACGACGACACTCCCGTCTTTGGTGAATCCGAGCAAGGTAAGTGGGAGACCGTGGGAGTCGCGTCGCGTCACCGCTTCATCCGGCTTGGCTTTGAGATATTGCACGGCCTTGCCGTTGATCATAGCCGTGGCCGAGACGATTTCCAACACGGGCTCGGCTTTGAGATACTTCACGCGCGGCGACAAAAGACCGACTTCTTCCGGTGTCATGACGGAGAACTCGGGCGCTAATCCGGTTTCCTTGCCCAATAGGCCGAAATGCTTGAAAAATTCCTTGGCCAGGTCCCGATCCTCTTTCGAGATGCCGGCTTCGGACAGCTTGGCCGATATTTTCTCGTTCAGATACGCCTCGAGCGAACCCGTATAGCCCTCTTCGGTTGCTTGTCGCAACCAGCCGAAGATCACGCCGGGATCCAGCACGAATTCGGACAGATACTGGCCTTCACCCAGAGCATGCAGGACCGTTGGTTGGCGAGAATAGCTTGCCCAAAGCTGATCAACGGCCTGCGCGAAGCGCCACAACGCGCCGCCCTGCGTCGGATCTTCAGAGACATGCCGCTCTTTGCGCCCGCCTTCGAGTACCCGCTCTTGCGATTCATCCCAAGCCGGAGACAATTCCTCTTTGGCGAAACGTAGTCGCCCATTTTTATCCATCAGGGAGGCGAGCATGGCTTCGTACAACTCCGGATTCTTGTCGGTCAATTCCGGATAGCCGACCGTTATGGCCGTGCCGAACTCACGGCGCACAGCCGGATCCATGGCTTCGCGTTCATAGCGTTCGCCCGGCGGGTTGCCTGCGGCGATGAATTGATAATTGGGTTGGACGTCAACCTTGCCCACGAGAGGCAGACGAGCTTCGTGGCCCGGCCTCACGCCGGACACGGCCTTGATGATTTCCATTTGCACGGCCCTGGGGCGGTTATTGAACTCGTCGTCGAAATATACGCCGCCATGGTGCTCCGGCGTCTCGTCCAGGTTCGACTCTTGGCCGGTGACGGCTTGGCCGAGCGCGCCATATTCCAAATAGGAGGTGTCGCCCTTTATGGCCTTGGAAGCGAGAGAATCTTGTAGCCTGGTTGAGGGACCGCCTTGGGCTTTGAACGGCAATTGATCGGTGAGGCGATGTGACGCCGCTTCAACAAGGGATGTTTTGCCCGTACCGGATTCGCCCACCATGAGGACGGGGCGGCCGGAGAGCGAGGCGGATTCGAGTTGTTCGAGAATCTCACGGCGGCTTGGCAGCCACATGAACTTGTCTTTGGTCAATTCTTTGCTCCACCGCGTCAGACGATCATAGCTCACGCGCGCCGCGAGTTTGGGATGGGCCTCGAGCATTTGTTCGAATCCGGCACGGGCATTATCCAGATGCTCATTGATTTTTTGATACGCGAGTTTGTCAAAGGCCGAGGTGCGCGTACCGCGTTGGGCAAAGAGCACTCGCGTAGCCTTGTCATAATTCTGTTCCAAGTGGTCGATCTTTTTTTGAAGAACTCGATATTGATCGTAACTGCCATTCACAATCTTGCGTTCGTCTTCGTGACGCTGGAGTCCTTTTTCATAGGCTGTTCTTGTTTCGGCATCCGCATGCAAAGCCGCGAGAAGCGAGGACTTGTCTTGCGAGACGGTTTTTGCGTGGCGTAGGTCTTGGTACATTTCCCACAAGAACTCCGCTTTATGGTCCGACGAAAAACTGTGAAAAATAGCAGATGCTGCCGCCGCGTTTTCCGGTGCTTCGACCTTGAGGCGCTTCAAAAACACACCCACCGGATCTTTGATGGATTCGGCGAGGCCTGGGCGTTCGGCATTTGGGAGGCGTTCGGGCATAGGTTGATGATGACTCATTTATACGATATTTTTTCGGGCGTCACCTCGCGCGCGCGAACCGAAAACCGACATCCGAACGATGCCATATTTTTTTGCCAATCGCTTGAGTTTTTTCCGGTCGAACTGTTCCTTCATACCGTCCCTAGTATAGCTCTTTTTTTGGCGTCGCTACAAGCGAGCGCCATCCATCGTCATCCTGAGCAAGGCGAAGGATCTCATTCCGACGAACTCGATGAAGATTCTTCTGGGATATCGGCCGGAAGCGTAGGCCGTTCGCTTTCTCCTTCTACATTTTTTGCGATCCTCGCCTGTTCATAGTGAGAATCAAGCGCGCGCTCATCTAAACGACGAATGACCTCTGATTGCAAGTTTCTCTCTCGACGAGAGTCGACTTCTCCCGCCGGAGCGGGCATCTGTTCCTTATTCATGTTTGAATTATAGCAAATTTTTTCGCTTAAAACAAATTTCTCACCTCATCCTCCCCTCCCTTGCTCCACGGATGACACCGAGCAAGGCGTCTAAGGGCGAGTAATCCACCGCGCATCGCGCCGAATCTTCCGATCGCTTGATGCGCGTACTCGGAGCACGTTGGATAAAAACGACAGGTAGGGGCGCGGCGAAAACGCGAAAGAACGCCGTGATCCGGGGAGAGCGTCTTTTGATAGACGCGAATGATCGCCTGCAACACTCGCCTCATGGCTTGTAGACCACCGAGGTTTTGCGACGAGCCTTGGGCGGTCGTGGACGCGGAGGCTGGCGCAGGGCTTCGGGAATTTTCTCAAAGCTGCGGCGCGCGCTCCCAATCAAATCCGTAAACTCTGCAGCCGTGGCCTCGGGCTTGGCGATAAACAAAAGATCCATCTTGTCCGGCCAATCGGCCTTGAGCGCACGCAAGGCTTCGCGTAACCGACGTTTGACGCGATTGCGCGCCACGGCGGTCTTGAAAATCTTGGCTGAAGCCACAAACCCGACGCGCGTGGGCGTCTGACTCTGGCGAAAGCGCAGGGTAAAAAAAGGCCCAAAAACAACGCGTCCCCGTTGAGAAAGCAGGGCAAAGTCGCGCATGCGACGCAATCGATCAATGCGAGAAAGCATCCGAAGATTATCTCCGGCTCTTGGTGCGAGCACCGGTCTTAATCGCAATCCGCTTACGACCTTTGGCGCGTCGGCGCGATAAAACCTCACGCCCCGAACGCGTCCGCATCCGAGCACGGAACCCATGCACCCGGGCCCGTCGACGTTTCTTTGGTTGATAGGTTCGTTTGGTGGCCATAGAATATGAGTCAGAATACAGGACTCCGAACTTTTTTTCAAGAGGACCTAGCTCTCAAAGCCACTTTCTTGTTGATAACTACCCCATGTTATCCACGATTTATCCACATGTTTGACAAAGTATTGTAAGATTGAAATTATCCATTTGAACATTATGGATCTGCAAGCCCTTTGGCAGTCTGCCCTTGGTGAGCTCGAGCTCACGCTTTCAAAGGCGAATTTCACGACCTGGTTCAAAAATACCTTTATCAGCTCCTTTGAAAACAACAAACTCGTCATCGCAGTCCCCAACACTTTCACCCGATCTTGGTTAGAAAAAAAGTATCACGATTCTATCGCTAAGGCCCTGCGCGCGGCCACGCAGCAACCGATTCGCGAGATCCATTATCGCGTAGAGGTGCGCAACACCACGGTTCTCCCCATTGAGCACCTCGCTTCAACTTCAGATCTGCCAGATCTCCCACCGATCCAACCCGGAGCAGAAGCCTTGGACAACGCCTGCCAACGTTCCTCAGACATCGGGCTCAATCCTCGCTACGTTTTCCCAAGCTTTGTCGTGGGGAAAAACAACGAAATGGCGCACGCAGCGTGCATGGCCGTGGCCGCTAAACCTGGAAATGCTTACAACCCCCTCTTTATCTACGGCGGCGTAGGCATGGGGAAAACCCATCTTTTGCAGGCCATTGGTCATCATGTCTGCGCCCAATCTCCGAATGTGAAGGTGTGTTACGTCACCTGCGAGCGTTTTACGAATGAATTTATCCAATCTTTGCGGGCCGGACGCGTCAATGAGTTCAAAGAACGCTATCGCACCGTGGATCTTCTCTTGGTTGATGACATCCAATTCATTACCGGCAAAGAAGGAACCCAGGAAGAATTCTTCCACACCTTTAATACCTTGCACCAAAACAGCAAACAAATCGTGATCGCCTCGGATCGCCCGCCAAAAGACATCCAAACTCTGGAAAGTCGCATGCAATCGCGCTTTGAATGGGGCATGATGGTGGATATTTCCAGGCCAGACTTTGAAACGAGGGTGGCCATCCTCCAATCCAAGGCTCGAGAGAAGAGCTACCCGCTCTCCACAGAGATTTTGCATGCCATTGCCGGGGCCATTCAGTCCAATATCCGCGAATTAGAGGGGGCTCTCAACAAAATCGTGGCCTACCATCAGTTCAAAAACATCCAACCCAACCTCTCGACGATTGGGTCTCTGCTGCAAAGCTTTGCCCCAGCCATTGCTAAACGCAGCGTGCAGCCGCGCATGTTGCTTGAGGTGGTTGTGGCACACTATGAGCTGAATCTCGAGCAATTGTTGGGGAAAAGCCGCGAAAGGCGGTTCGCGTTCCCGCGCCAGATCGCCATGTACCTTTTACGCGAAGAAACAAAATGCTCTTTCCCGGCCATCGGAACCCATCTTGGGGGGCGCGATCACACCACCGCCATGCACGCCTGCAACAAGATCAGCGGGCTTCTCCAGGCAGACGAACGTTTGCGCCAGGACATCTCCCACATTCGTGAACGCCTGTACAGTTCATCCACAGCCGCCTGAGGATAAACAGTGACAAGCTATTTCTATCCCCTCCTCCCACAACTCACACACCATCAACCCCCAAAGGGTTGTGCACAAAAAAGCGCCACAAAGCGCCCGTACTAAAGGCTTTTTCTGACTTATCCCTGTCGTCCCCACACTTACTATCTCTATTACTAAATTCATCTATTAAATCTAACTAAGATAAAGCCCATAACCCACCTATGACCTTCGCTTGCACACAGGAAAACCTTCTTCAGGGCTTATCTCTCGTGAGTCACATCGCCGGAAAGAACCCCAACCTTCCTATCTTGGCGAATGTTCTCTTGAAGACGGATGGGGGAAATTTAAAGCTAAGCACAACGAACCTGGAAATGGCTGTTTCGGTGATTGTGCGTGGTCGGGTGGAGGCGCCAGGAGAATTCACGGTGCCGGTGAAATTACTGCAGGACTACGTCTCGCTTTTATCTCCAGGCAAGGTGGAAATGGCTTTGCGCGAGGAGGGGCTGGAAATCAAGGCGGACGGCAAAGTGACGGTGATTAAGGGCGTTGGGGCTTCGGAGTTTCCGTTGATCCCTCGTTTGGCTAAAGAGAATGGATATCATTTACAGGCGGAGACGTTACGTCAGGCGATCGGACAAGTGGCGTTTGCCGTTTCCAACTCAGAATCACGTCCCGAGCTTTCCGGGGTTTCCTGCGTGTTCTATCCGACGGGCAAGCCAGATACGCTCGTGATGGCAGCCACGGATTCTTATCGTTTAGCAGAACGCGTGGTGGCTTTGCAGCCGGGCGGCAACGGTCGGGAGCTGCGCTGTATCATCCCAGCCCGCGCTCTGTTGGAGATTGGGCGCATGTTGTCGGTGTATCGCGATGAAGTGGCTATGCCGGAGAGCGTAGAATGGTGCATCACCGAGAGTCAGTTGGTTTTTTCTTACGGAAATATCGAGCTTATCTCGCGCTTGATCGAAGGATCGTTCCCTGATTATCGCCCGCTCATTCCTACGCAGTTTCGTTCTATGGTGCAAGTTGGACGCGCCGAGCTTGGTAAAGCGATTCGCGCGGCGTCGTTGTTTGCTCGCCAAGGGATTTACGATGTGCAGATGGATCTTGTGGGTGATGGCAGCATGAGCGTGTCTTCTTCAGATAGTGGCACAGGCACCCACACAACCATGCTGAAAGGCGCGCATGAGGGGGAGCCCAACAAGATCACGTTGAATTTTAAATATGTGGCTGATGGATTAAACGCGATGGGATCTGAACAGGTGACGTTGCGCTTGGTAGACGCGTTCAGCCCGGTCGTGATGAGCCCGACACAGGGAGAAGGGTTCCAATATGTTGTGATGCCTATCCGCCAGTAGAGGTGGAGAAAATTTGAACGGTTTCGGGTTCGGCGGTGAGATCAATGGTGACGGCTGCGCGACCTCGATTGCCCACATCGTCGAAAACAGTGACGCCTACTTCATGCGGACCTTTTCCAATCATGTTAGGGATGTGCAGATCAAAGTTCCAGGGTGGCGAGGCATGGGAACCAAGTGGTAGGCCGTCCATTGTCACTTCCACGCGCGAGAGGGAACGCGGGGCGCGCACGTCAAGATTGAGGAAAAGCGTGCGCTCGGGGATGGTTTGGCTCATGGTTGGCTGGAGAATCGTGACCTGTGGTTGATTGGCAGGCGTATGAACGTCATCCAGCTCCACGGGAATCGTGCTGGTTGTGTGCCACTGGGCTCTTTGCGCCCATGCTTGCACGGCGGCCTCCCAATTTTCAAACTGCGGATCTGAAGCAGGATTAGTCGGGGGCGGACCCAGGGGATCATCTTTGTCGAGATAATACAGAATCGAGTGGGTTTCATACATGATGCGTTCTTCGATCAGCTCCGGCGGGGTGTTCTCTGTTGCACGCTTGCCGCTGATGCGATCGATTTTTACGCTGTGCTGGACCGCGCCGCCCAAGAGCACGGGTTTATCCGTGGTGGGCGGTGCTGGCGGGACAAAGGATTCGACGGGCGTCCCCCTTGTGGCGCGGCGCATGTATGCCTGCCAAATGGGCGCGGCAATCACCGAACCGTCGGCGCCCTTTTTCATCTCTTTGTTGTCATTGTTTCCAACCCACACGGCCGCGACCAGGCTCGGCGTGTAACCCACGGTCCAGGCATCGTGATAGTTGCTCGTGGTTCCCGTTTTTGCCGCTACGGGGCGATCAGGCAACGTCAAAGCATTGTGCGCGCCAAAGATAAACGCGCGTGCATCGTTGTCAGATAAAACGTTCGAGACGAGGCGAGCGATCTGCGGTTCCATTACGCGCGCGCCGGGCGACGGTTTCCATTCTTCGAGAGACGTGCCGTCCGGCTCTTCCACTTTGAGAATCGCGCTTGAAGGATAGAGAACGCCCTCGGTCGCAAACGTTCCAAACGCCGCCGCGTGTTCAAGGGGTTTGACCTCGGCTCCACCAAGCACAAGCGCAAGCCCGAATCGGCTGCGTTCCGCAAATGTCGTGTAGCCAAGAGACTCGGCAAAATCAAGCGCGCGCCCGACGCCCACGAGATACAACATCTCTACCGCCGGGATGTTCAGCGATCCTTGTAGCGCCTGGCGAATCGCTACCGGTCCGCGTTCTTTCCCATCATAATCGTGCGGCGTATACGGCCCGATGTCTGTCTTGAATGTCGTTTCCACATCCCATAGCTGCGTGGTGGGCAGATAGCCTTTGATAAAACCGGCGGCGTAGACGATGGGCTTGAAGCTCGAACCCGGTTGTCGCGGACGAAGCGTCACGTTGACTTGGCCGTCATGTTCGGTGTCAAAGAAATCCTTGGAGCCAACCATGGCGAGAATCTGCCCGGTTTTTGGATCAATCGAGACAAGCGCCGCATTCGTGAAGTGATATGCTTTCCCACGCGCTTCCACTCCCTTGAGCACTTCTTCTTCCGCGACCTGTTCTTTATCCCAATCGAGCGTGGTCGTAACCTTGAGTCCGCCCTGCTCAACCTTCTTTTGTCCGTATTTATCCGTCAGCAAGGAACGAACATACGTGACAAAGTGCGGGGCCTGAATGTCGCCCACACGTTTTGGTTTGAGTTTTTTGAGCGTATCAACGGCCTTGGCTTCCCGACTCTGTTCCGCGGTGATAAAGCCTTGCTCTGCCATGAGCGAGAGTACGTGCTGCTGTCTTCCCACGAGGCGCGGTCGGTTATCTCCGTGAGAGCCGGTGCCATACGGCGAATAAAAATCCGGCGCCTGCGGAACCGCGGCTAAAAGCGCGGCCTCGTCCAGCGTCAGATCTTTTGCGGATTTTCCAAAATAACTTTGCGAAGCAGACTCTACGCCGTAGAGGGTGGAGCCGTAAGGAATCTCGTTCAAATACATCTGCAGAATCTCTTCTTTGGAATAGCGTCGCTCGATTTGCAGCGCAAGAATGAATTCCTTCAGCTTGCGCAACAACGAGCGTTGGTTCGTAAGCACAGCGTTTTTAACAAGCTGTTGGGTCAGGGTCGACGTCCCTTGCACGCGCTGAACCTTGATGACGCTCATGAACACGGCGCGTATAAGCCCCCTCCAGTAGATTCCGTGATGTTCGTAAAATCCGCGGTCTTCGATGGCGATCGTGGCTTGCTGCATGATCTTTGGGATGTCCTGGATTTTGATGAGCGTGCGTTTTTCATCACCGTGGATTTCGTAAAGCAAATGCGTGCCGGTGCGATCGAAGATCTTGGTGGATTGCGGAATTTCGCGGCTCGCGAGGCTGTTGGGATCTGGCAGATCGCGGCTCACCCAGGTCGCAAAAACCATGAAACTGAAAAACCCAACCGTAAGAAGAACGCCCAATGCAAAAAGCCCAGTTTTGATGAGAGGCATCCAGGTTTTTTTCTTTTCTGGGCTTCGGACCACACGACGAATGATGGGCATAAGGAGCGTTGCTGATTTTTTGGCTTTATAGAGCTATTTTTTGAGTGTTAACCATTGACAAAACGGGCAAAACATGAGATACTATCCACTTCAAAATGGAGTTTCAGCGAAGTTGGAAGTCCATTTTTGATTACCCACATGACTTATTCAATGTTAGCCAAAATTCAAGGAAAGGTGAGCTTCTTGCTCCCCTTATTGTCGCTGGTTATGCTCGTTACGTCCAGCCAGGCGACACAGGCACGGACAGCGCCGCTTGCCCTGGCTTCGTCTTCTTATACATCTACCCACACAGGGACAGCCGTCTACTCCATCCCCGTAACAGAGCTTGAGGTCGATCCTACAGAGGACGCCCAGCCCCTCATTTCCACGAAACCCGTGCGTACCTACAAGGTGGACATGACGGCTTACACCTCTTCTGTGGAGGAATGTGACGGCGATCCCTTTGTCACGGCTGATGGTTCGGTGACGCAGGATGGAATCGTGGCAACCAATTTTTTGCCATTCGGCACCAAGGTGCGTTTTCCTACCGTGTTCGGTGATCGTGTGTTCGAGGTTCATGATCGTATGAATGCGCGTTACTCCCGTCGCATTGACGTGTGGATGGAAGACAAAGCCGACATGCGACAGTTTGGCCTCAAACGCAACGCAACGGTCGAGATTCTCCAAATGGGTGACGGAAAAACCCAATGGGACGACCCAGACATGAGGCAAGCCCGCCGCGCATTGGCGAGTCGGTAATCATTTGAAAACACCCCCAATTTCGGGGGTGTTTTAAATTCTGTGTTTGTGATGATAAGAATTGGGTGGAGGCCAGGACGGGAATCGAACCCGTGATAAAGGTTTTGCAGACCTCTGCCTTACCACTTGGCTACCTGGCCGCATTTTGTAACGGCGCAGCGATCGTAGCAGGTTTTTTTTGGGGAGTCGATAAGAAACCCTCATACCCTGGCGTGCCTAGGAAAATACGTTTAAGCTGATCCTTGTATGGGTCCCTACGAACGTTTTTTACAGGAGACGGGAGATCATCCTTTGTATCCGCCGGTGCCGAATTTTTCTCCTTTTTTTGTGGGCTCAGGTTTTAATAGCGAAAAATATTTCGGTCCGTGGTACGAGACCGTCAAAGGTTCGCCTCTTCTCATGGTCGCTGATCGCGAGATGCGTTTTGGTTGGTTGGAGGAAGCGAACTTTACCCAGACCTCGCGAGAGATTTTTCAGAAAAGCGTGCACGATCTTTCTGAGTCCAACGCACGTCTCGCGCGTTTTGAGATCATGTATGCGAAGATCGAGAGCGCCTATCAACAGCAGACCTACCAGGTGTTGCGTCAACAGTCGGTCGAGGAACTCCAGGCCCGCATCCATCAGATCTTCGATACGTTGTGGGATACAAACGCCATGGTTTTTTTCTCGCATTTCCTTGATCGCCCTATGTGTGAGGAGGTGTTGCAAGAGCAAGGGATCAGCATTGATTTGAATGCCATTTGGGAAAAAGGTACGACAAGCACGACTCCTTCTTTTGAGGCTGTGGATCAGGCGGCGATTCTAAAGCAGCTGATCGCAGGGCTGTCTGCTGATGATCTGATCGAATACGCTCAGTACACGACCTGTTCTTTTGTGCGCGCAGCGAGTCTTGAAGAAACGCGCCCGCACGTCAGATCTGTTCTGGAGATGTCCGCAGAAGAAGTTGTACATGCGTTGCATGATTACGATGAAGAGTGGCGCATCAAGCGCGAGGCTTTTGAATCTTGGCGCCGCACGCGTTCAGCAGACGAGGCGAGGCTTCTCACCTATCTGCAAACCATCATTTATCTGCGAGACGCGCGTAAACACGTGATCCGACAAGGGCAGACCAGCATCTGGAGAATCGGCGAAATTCTTTTTGAACGCTTTCATCTGAATCCGGAGGTGCTCTCCTTGGTGACGCGTGAAGAGATCACCGGCGATCTTCAAGCTCTTGCCACACGAAGCGATGAACTTCAAAATCGTCTCAATGGTTTTTTGCTGTTCATCAGCGAGTCAGGAGAAAAATTGAGCGCCTGCGTACCGAATGTGCGCGAGATTCAGCAGGCGTTGGAAGATGCGCATTTTGGTAAACCCACGTCCGGACCACGCATCATCCACGGACAGTCTGCGAGCGCAGGGGTGGCGACCGGCACGGCGCGGGTGATTTTGCATCTGCAAGATTTTGCGAGTTTTCAGAACGGAGAAATTTTGGTGACAGGCATGACGCGTCCGGAATTTGTTCCGCTGATGAAAAAAGCCAGCGCGATTGTCACCGACGAGGGTGGGATCACCTGCCACGCAGCGATCGTATCGCGCGAGCTTGGGATTCCCTGCGTGATCGGTACCAAAGTCGCGACTCGTCATATTCCTAACGGCGCGCGCATCACCGTGGATGGTGAGGCCGGGACGATCGCGGTTGCTTGATATGCCCTCCTCTCCCCGCGTGTTCATCTTAGACGCCAATGCGCTTTTGCATCGCGCGTGGCATGCGTTGCCGCCGCTGACGAATCCGGAGGGGCAAGTGGTCAACGCGGTGTATGGCACCATGATGGTGGTGATGAAATTGTTGGAGCGGGAAAAGCCAGAGGCCATGATCGCGTGCTGGGATACGGAGGCCGCGACGTTTCGGCATGAGGCGTTTAAGGAATATAAAGCGCAGCGCAAAGAACAGCCGGACGAACTCTACGCCCAGATCCCGCTGATTCAAGAAGGCCTGAAACTTTTGGGCATCCCTTCTTTATTTTTAGATGGATTCGAGGCCGATGATCTGATCGGCACGGCGGCCATGCGCGCCAAGAAAGCCGGGTGGGAGGTCGTGATTGTGACGAGTGATCGCGATGCGTTGCAATTGATTCAGCCTGGGATTTGCGTGATGGCGTTTAAGAAAGGCGTGAGCGAGACCGTGATCTATGATGAGGCAGAAGTGAAAAAGCAGTACGGCCTCACGCCAAAACAATTTCTTGATTACAAAGTTTTGCGCGGCGATCCGTCCGACAACATTCCGGGGGTGCGCGGCATCGGGGAGAAAGGCGCGACCGATCTTCTTCAAAAGTATGGAGATCTCTCCGGCATTTTCAAAGCTGCGCACAACGCATCTTCAGATCTCTCCCCTGCTGTGCGGCAAAAACTTCTTGCCAGCGAGAAAGAGATTCCCGCGATCATCTCTCTTGTGACGGTTTTGACGGATGTGCCCATGGATTGGAAGCCCGAGCGTCGCATTGCGGACACCGTTGATCAAACAGGGCTGCAAACTTTTCTTCAAAAGATGGGATTTCGTTCGCTCGCCAAACGTCAGGGGCCGATCAAAATAGAGAAGGCCACAAAAGCCTCGACAAAAAAGTCATCGCAGATTCGCATTGAACGTGGCGCGGAAGTCTCTTCGCTTGTCGAGGCATTGGATCACGCTCACGAGGTGATCGTGCATGTGGTGCGTGGGGCTCCTGGATCTTTGTTTGCGCAGACCGTCGAAGGATTGCTACTGGGCGTGGGATCAGACACGTATCAACTTTTGCCTGCAGCGTTGAAGGATGCGTCCGCCTTAAAAAAATTGCAGAAGGTTCTTGATCGCACGGGGCTGCACAAGATCGCGCATGATGCGAAAGCGGAGATGAAAGCGTTGGAAGATCTGGGACTCTCGATCGAAACCTGGTCATTCGACACCATGCTTGCGGCCTATGTGCTCGGCGCTGGCGAGCGTAATCATGATCTGTGGTCCATTGCGGCGCGGTATGCAGGCATGACGGTTTCGCCGCAGACTTCTTCGTTGGAGGAAATGGATCTCATTCGTCGCGCTGCGCCTGCGTTACGCAAAGCCTTGGCAGAGGACGGCCTGGAATCCGTGCTCACGCGATTTGAATTGCCGCTTGTGCCGGCGCTTCGTCGCATGGAGCGTCACGGCATTTTGATCGACAAGCCGTATCTTGGGGAGCTCGAGCGTGACATGAGTAAAGAAAAACAAGCGTTGGAAAAAAAGATGATGAAGCTGGTTGGCCGTGCGTTTAATCCCGCGTCGCCATCGCAATTAGCCGAGGTGTTGTTTGTGGATCTGAAACTTTCTTCTCAAGGAATCAAACGCGGCAAGAGCGCGTACTCGACGGCGGCTTCAGAGCTCGATAAGTTGCGCGGTCAGCATCCGTTGATCGAATTGATCGAAGATCATCGTGAATTGTCAAAACTGTTGTCGACGTATGTGGAGGTGTTGCCGGGTTTGGCGGATAAGACGGGCCGCGTGCACACCACGTTCAATCAAGCCGTGGCTGCAACCGGACGATTATCGTCTTCAGATCCGAATCTGCAGAACATTCCGGTGCGCACCGAGGTCGGTCGCAAGATTCGGCGCGCGTTCGTCGCAGAAAAAGGATACGCGCTTCTGTCCTGCGATTATTCGCAGATTGAACTGCGCATCGTCGCTGCGCTTGCAAAAGATCAGGCCATGCTTGAGGCGTTCCATCGCGGCGAAGATATTCACACAGCCACGGCTGCGGCGATTTGGCATGTTCCGCTCGAGAACATCACCAAAGATCAGCGTCGCATTGCCAAGGCCATCAATTTTGGATTGATTTTTGGACAAGGTCCGCAAGGACTTTCGGTCGCTGCTGGCATTCCGTTTGCGGACGCGAAGAAATTTATCGCTGCGTACTTTGATGTGTATCGCGGAATCAAAATGTATATGGAGGAGACGCGTGCTTTGGCACACAAGCTCGGATATGTTGAAACGCTTTTCGGGCGGCGGCGTCCGTTGCCGGAGATTCATTCTGATTTGCATCAGTTGCGCGCACAAGCAGAACGCATGGCCATCAATATGCCGGTGCAAGGCACAGACGCGGATCTGATGAAGCTTGCGATGATCGCGCTCGATCGCGATTTGCCGAGCGTGTCAGCAGCGTCACGCATTCTCTTGCAAGTTCACGATGAATTGGTGCTTGAAGTGCCGGAACGCGAGGTTAAACGCGTGGCCACTTTTGTAAAAGACATCATGGAAAACGTCGAAAAGGTTGGTGTGCCGATTGTCGTTGAAGCAAAGGCTGGGAGGAATTGGGAGGAGATGGAACGTTTATAGAACACGAACATCTCGCAGGGCGAGATGAAGAGAGGAAGAAGGAACGACCATCGTCGCTGAACGGATCAGTGGCCGAAGAAGCCGCGGGCTGCGGTGTCCGGAAGCAGGTAGAGCCGCACACCAGCCTCTTCGCACACGGCGCGCACCTTGACGTCATTGATCGACCCGCTGGTGGCGAAGATCGCGCGGATGCCCGCTTCGATCAGAACCTTGGGGCCGTCCTCGAACGGGAAGAAGCTGTCGCTGTAGGCCACGGCGCCCTTGGGATCGTGTCCGGCGTCGCGCGCTCGCTTGACCGCGAGTTCGCAACCGCCGACGCGATCCTGCTGGCCCACGGCGTCGGCCAGCAGCTGGCCCTTGTACGCGAGCGTGATGGTATTCGAGTTCGACGTGGAGCCGATGCCCCAGGCCAGGATGAGGTCGTGCTCTTCCTGACTGGTGAGAGGGCCTCGCGGCGTGTTGAGGCGTGGATCCCTCAGGTTCAGAATGAACGGCTTGCCGTCCTGGCGGATGACCCCGCCGCACACGGGCCGATACGAGACCTCTTCGATCAGGCCAGCCGTGAGCTCGGCGAGCGTGGGATTGACGAACATTCGGCAGAGGCCCTTTGCCCGCTCGAGCACGTGGGCCGCATCGTTCGTGAATTCGGGGGCGGCGACACCGCCGAGAATGCGCTTCTTGCCTGTTTCCATCCGATGCGTGCGAAGGATGTTCGCGCGCGTAGCATCGAGCGGGAAGTTCGTGACCACCGTCGCGCCGTGGATGGAGAGGGGGTTGCCCTCGATCATCTTCCATAGAACCTCTTCGGCGTCGTCTCCTGCGCTTGCGCCACACGCGTTTCCGTGTTTCACGGCCACGGCAATCCCAGGGACATGCACGAAGTTGAGCTCGCAGCCAGCGGCGATCTGCAGCACCGTCCGCTTGGCGCGATCGAGATCCGTGAGGTTGATCATGCTCGGCGCACCTCCTGCCACCTGCCGGAATCGATGAATCGCGAGTGGATGATCGTTGGTGCGGTAGAGTCCCGCCTTCATGTAGGGGTTCTCCCCGTACGTGCACTTCAGCGTCTCGGTCCCGACCATTCCGTCGATCGCGCCGCCCGACTGCGCCCGCGCCGAGGTGAGGCAGTACTCTGCGACCCGACCCTCGGCCTTGGCGCACAGCCGATTCACGAACGCCTCGGCGTCCGGTTCGCCGGCCTTGAGCCAGTCGAGAACCAGGGCACGATCCGCGGGATCGCAGATCACGATGCGTCGGCCCTTGGCGGCCAAGCGGAGGATGGCGGACCTGTCGATGTCCGTCATCTCGAGGATGGATTCGCGCGTAGCGCCGGGCTTGGCGATTGCTTCCTCGAGCGGGTAGAGATCCATGCACACGAGATGGATCCAGCGCGCGTTCAGCTCTTCGAGTTCGGCGATATGCTCAGCCGTGCCGCGTGCGAGCAGACCGGCATGGATTTTCGGAACGAGTGTCATGACGCGATGACCGAGAATCGGCTGAAGTCCCGAGATCGCGGTCACGTCCGTGATCGCCGACAGCTCAGCGTCGCGCAGAACCCTGGCCGTTCCGCCGGACGAGATCACGTTGAAGCCGAGACTCTGGAGTCCTCGGGCGAATTCCACGATACCGTTTTTGCGGGACACAGACAGCAAGGCATTCCGACGCGTCTTCATGACGATTCCTTTCGCAACGAACCAACAGACCTCACCACCAAGCCGAATTGCTTGGATGGACAAGGAGCATCTTCGAGGATTGCCCGAGAAAAGGCAAACTGATGGAATCAGAAGGATTCGTATGATAGGGTGAGAATCTATGGAGGGACTTGTGCACGCAGAGACGCAAAAACCGCCAGGATTTTTTTCTCGGCGTGAAATTCGTGCCTACCTTCGGATTTTTGCCGCGGAGGTTTCTTTGGAAAAACGAGAAGAGCATATCGTCGAAATCATAGAAGAGATTGTCCAGGGCTTGTGTAAAAAGACATCGACATCTGAGAGGAGGAAGCTTTTGGAAGAGATCCGCCAGTTCGGATGCTTGACGGAGGAAGGACTCAATCATTCCGCAGACGCGATTCACGCCTTTATTCGTGAGCATCTGGATACGCCACTTGAAGAGTTTGAGCAGGATGGAAGAGAGTCTTTTGAAGAAAAAGGATTTCAAAAGATCAATGATTTTTTATACGTCGAGAAGTCAAGGGACCTGATTTATCTACATCTCGCGCCTCTTTGGGGGAAATCTCAAGCGGAAAAGTTTCGCTTGTTATTTGAAGGGATGAGGATCCTTGCGCAACAGGTGGATGAGGCTTTGAAGAACGGAGAAACGCTGACGAGAGTTGTCGGCAGATCTTGGATAGCCGCCTCGGCGCCAAAGGCGTTAGAGCGGTTGGGATTTACGATCAAAGAAGCTGGCGCAAGCGAGCCAGAGGCCTTTATCAGCGTATCGGATTTGCTTGGGCGTTATCTTTTGAAGCCGTAGACAGAGAGGCTATGCTGATTTTCTGTAGTGGGCCAGACACCTTTCGCGCGCAGGCAAAGGCGCAGGAATTGGAAGAGGCGTTTCGAAAAAAATATGATGCGAATGGGTTGAGCGTGGAGCATCTGTCTTCGGGGAAAGAGGCGGTGACGGATATTGTGGAGCGTGGCAGCACCATGAGTCTCTTTGCGTCGCGTCGATTTTTGCGCACGCGTAATTTGTTGACGGAAAGCACAAAAGCCACGCGCCAGCTTCTTGCCAAAGCCCTGGCGTATGATCAGGAAAGCGTGATTGTGTTGAGTGTGGAGGACGATCCCCCACTAGCGACAACGTTGAAAGAACTGGGAACAGAGATAAAAATAATAAAATACGATTTTCCGCTCTTGCAGGGAGCCGCGTTTTTGCAATGGGCTGATCAGGTTGCGACGATTCTGGGGATTACGGATCGACAAAAGGCGCGGGCCTTGGCGCAAGCGTGTGAAGGAGATGCGTGGCAAACGTGGAACGAGTTGATGAAACTTGCCGCCAATCCGGAGTGCGAGCTTTTGCAGGAAGAGCGTGTTGCGCAAACGATTTTTGCTTACGCTGAAGCCTATCTTAAGGGTCGATCATCCTGGCGAACGCTGTTGGACGATAAAGATCTTTCCGTACAGGCGCTCAACGTGTTTCTTTCTCAGGCGCGTGCGGCTTTGCGTGTGCGTGATGGGGTGACAGAAGGACTGCATCCTTTTTTGGTAAAAAAAATGAGGGGCGTGACGCTCCCCCATCTCGAACAATCTTTTGCGTTTTTGTTGCAGGCAGTGTTCGCGCAACGTGCCGGGTATATGACGGATCAGGAATCCCCTGTTCTTTTCTGATTATTTGAGAGCGACGTGCAAAGCCGAGATCTTTCGTGCTGCTTTGTTCGGGTGAAAAACATGATTCTTTGCCGCCTTCGCAAGCGCCTGTTGGAGTTTGCGTCCAAGGGTCTTCGCTTCGTCCTTTTTCCCCTCTTTGACGAGAGTGATGAGCTGCTTGGAAAGAGATTTCACATGGGTCTTCATGCGATTATTCTTGGCAGCCCGTTTTACATTTTTGCGCAGATCTTTTTCGGCAGCGTGCTTGTTTGGCATAAGGTTAGCCTCAGAATAGCGACGTTTTGGGAAGGCGTCAATAGGTTCGATTAGTTTCGATCCACCTGTTCTTGGATCGCTTCTATATGATGGAGCTGGTCTTCCAGACCTCTCACCCTATCATTGATCTCGTCGATCCATTCGCTCTCCTGATTGGCTTGGGCTCGATGACGTACAAGGGTCAGTTCTCTCCGCGCTTCTTCCACTCGAGCATCTGTCATTTCGCGAATGAGACTGGCATCTTCGCGGTTGAGGCCGCGTACAATGTCTGGTAACCGATCAAAACGTTCCTGAGTGGCCAGGAGATTATTGAGGTAATCTCCTCGGCTTTCTAAATCCTCATATTGAGCAAATTCACGCAGCTCATCATGGAGAGCGCGACTCACGAGCGCGGGATTACGCATCTCAAGAGCAATATCGATCCCTCGTCTTTGGCTTCGAGTGCCTAGAGCGCTGGAGCGCGAAGCTCCTTCGGCGATAACATAAGCCAAAGTTGGGTTGCTTTGACTTAACCTTGTGGCGTGCTCCTGCAGGAGATGATGGGCGGTGTTGTGTGCCACTCTAGAGTTGCAATTTTCAGAATCGCACAACTCATCTATATGACCATCGATCCATGCAGAAACCTGTTCTGGTTGTTCCATGCGAGTAGATTCTGCCGAGGAAAGGAAGATCTGAGCCACGCTTTCACCCATGGCAACACCCATTTCGTCACTTCTTTGAAGAGATTCATTTATTTCATGTTGGTAGGCCTCCCATTCTGAATTACTTTGTGGAGAAATGGGAACGGTGATGACTTCAGCCTCGGTTGCAAGAGGAGTTGTTTCTTGTGGAGAAATAAATGGATCGAGTGTTGGAGAGAGCGGCGGATCGGTCGGCAGAGTCGGCGGAGCCGGCGGAGCCGGATCGGATGTGGTGACATGGTCGCTTTCATGCCGTGAAGCTAAGTGCGATAGTGAAAATGGTAAGGACAATCCCCCAAGCAAAGTGACAAGATAGGATGCGCGCGTCATGAGACGAGCGAGCGAGGCTTGTTCGCGCAGCTTTTTTCTTCGAAGGTCAGAAGAGATTCCTGGCAACTCAAAGACATGATCTGCGCGGTCAGTGAGATTTTTAGCTTTGTTATTGAGTTGTTCAACCCGAGCTTCAATGGTCACGAGGGACGATTCAACGGCTGGCTTTTTAGCCAGTTCCTGTGCAGCCGTTCGTGCCTCTAGATCAGGGCGCCTCATACATGCCCGGCCAGTTGATCGCTGATCTTCCGGATTTTCTTAGCGTTTAACCAATCTTCATGCTCTTTTTGCATGTCTGTTGTGGTTTTAGAGAAAGAGGAAAGGACTCGCTCAATCTTTTTTAGGGTTTCCTCGAGCTGTCTCTTCAGGATTTCATGCTCCATAAGTGCTCATGAAATGAATTGTACCTTATTTTTAACCAAGGAGCAATTTTTGACTTTTGACATAATCAGTTTTTGATTTTATACTTTTCTATGTTTATATTTTGGCTTTGCATAGAGAAAAAGTTAAAGATAAGAATTTTACGACTCTTGTCCTCATAGTTCAATGGATAGAACAAGGGACTCCTAAGCCCTAGATAGTGGTTCGATTCCACTTGAGGACGCCACAGTTGATCCTTGAAAATTTGTTGGATGATAAAATGTTTCACGTGAAACATTTTATGAGATTGAACTTAAATAAGTGATCAAGAAATAGATTGACTTGGCATTCGTCAGGATTTCGACTCGGATAGATTCTGGATTCTCGATCGTCTAGCTTACGATAAGTACTTTTGTCGAATGGCCTATTGGCCAAACCCTATCCTTTGTTAGGAGATGGTATGGTGAGCTATTGGCGACGCAATCAGCATCTATAGATTTTGATGAATCTTGTATAAAATCTAATTAAATGAATTAGACATGCCCGCAAACAGGCAAGCGAGTGCACATATAGCCACCTGATCCAATCAGCTCGATCGAAAACATTTGTATGTCAAGTAGTTTGTCTTCCAATGATGACGCTAATGCTAGCAAGTTCATAAAAAGTACCAAAGTAAGCAAAAATAAAGTTGTAACGTTTTCATTTTTTCTTTGTTCTGTGGATAAGTTCTTATCCACAGAAATGATATTGGCAAAAATTATATAGTTTATATCAAGTCATTTCTATCTATCAGGAATAGCAATAACTATCTATGAACTGACAAAATAGTTTTAGAGACATGTTTCACGTGAAACATAACTATGACAATAACAACGATATGGGCCGATAGCTCAGTTGGTAGAGCGCTGCATTCGCATTGCAGAGGTCAGGGGTTCGACTCCCCTTCGGTCCACCATATAAAACACCGCCTAAATTTAGGCGGTGTTTTATATTTTCTACAATATAACTTTTTATATGTGTATTTTTAAATTGTTTCACGTGAAACAATAGAATTATAAATAGAGCTTATCGTTATATACTGTTATTTTGTGGAAAAACTGTTGATAAACTCTTATTTAATAATAATCATATCATTTCACGACTCACAATATAAAAAGTTGGTTTTTCGATCAAACTAATCGTAATGATTGGAATGATGAAATTGCCACAATTATGATTCGATGATTGAATGCTTCTGAGGAGGATGAAGCAATGATGCCTGTTGACACGGTTCTTGTCCGACATGGACAGTCTGAGGGGAATTTCCTGAACCAGATCGCTCGCAAAGGAGGCACGCATCCGGGGCGTGAGGAGCTGCAGAAGCGCCACACCTCGGTGTGGCGTCTGACGAATCGCGGGCGCGCTCAGGCGAAGATGGCCGGGGAATGGCTGCGAAGCGAGATGGACGGTGGGCACTTCGATCGCTTCTACGTTTCCGAGTATCTCCGGGCTAAGGAGACGGCTGCGTATTTGGGTCTTCCAGACGCTCGTTGGTATGCGGAAGCATATCTGCGCGAGCGCGAGGACGGGGATCTCGAGGGCCTGTCTGATGATCAGCGCGCCCGGGAGTTCCCGGAGAGCATCGCCCACAGGTCGCGTGAACCGTTCTTCTGGACACCACCAAACGGCGAGTCCGTGGCGCGCGCGTGCGAGCGCGTGGACCGTGTGCTGGCCACGCTGCATCGAGAATGCACCGACAAGCGCGTGATCTTGATGCTGCACGGTGAACTGATGTGGGCTTTCCGCGTGCGGCTCGAGCGTCTGTCGCAGAGTGAGTACGCGCGTCAGCGCCTCTCCCCCGATCCACACGATTGGATCCACAACTGCCAGATCCTACACTACACGCGACGCGATCCGGAGAGCGGTGAGCTCAAGCCGTACTGCGACTGGATGCGCTCCGTGTGCCCGACGGATACCGCACGTTCGCGGAATGTGTGGCAGCACATCGTGCGGCCGGTGCACACCAACGAGAGTCTGCTTGCCGAAGCCGCACAAGTCGAGCGGTTGATCGTCGAAGAGTAGAACCGCTCTTTCTTCCCTCACCGCCTCTGCATGGCATCTGTCTGCAGAGGTTTCAAGTGCCTCGAATCCTTCGTTTAAAAGTAATCTCGTATTTCGGAGAGCGCCCCCTCCGATATCTATTGCCTTCTCTCTCTTCTGTACATAAGCCAAAGCCTCCACCAAAAGCTTGCTCCCTGGTATTTCCTCAGAGCCTGTTCAAGTTCTTCTCAACAATAAAACAAGAAACGCAAGGGCAACCATATTCAAACTCGTATTCAATTTTCGTTCACAGTTTTTCCAAAGTCTCCGACACTTTTTAAGCCACCCAAACGAACGTTCAACAACCCATCTTTTAGGAAGGACAACAAACGTGTGAAGCTCATTTCTTTTCACAACCTCAACCGTCGCACTGATGATTTCTTTGACATACATCGCAAACTTCTCTCCTCGATATCCGCCATCAACTAAAACATTTTTAACAGAGACCAGAGCCTCTTTGTTTTCTTCAAACATTTTGAGTGCTCCGTCTCGATCAGAAATGTTTGCCGTCGTGATCGTAATGGCATGCGGAAACCCTTGTGTATCAACGGTGATATGACGTTTAATACCAGAGACTTTTTTGCCGGCATCATATCCTTTTTCTGAGACTGAACTTCTACTTCGATCTTAATAAAAGTCATGAATAGCTTTCACTACACGCTTTGAGTCTGTAGATATCGAAAACCGCCGACTCATGAAGAGATCAGCGGCTTTGATACCCCTGACTTCTTGCTAGAAGCGGAGCGTTGCCATCATCCGATTGAACGCTTTCAATTTGTCAGCACCTGGATCAATGTCAAAACGCAAGATGGTTGATGCGGATACCTTGAATACGACCGTAGTGGCCCAAGTTCCATTTTGAGCGGGCATAGTGACACGAACCGCTTTTCGTCCGGCGATCGTTACTGACTGAACAGTATTAACTCGTGGATCACCGCTAATGGCTGGATCCGCTCCACTCGCTTCAAACGAAGCGGCATACTTCTCAAGGGTACCGGACCAGCGGTCAAAACTAATTTGACCCCCCGCGCCCGTAGCATCAGATACTTCGTCCCCGACGAAGCCAAAGTTAGCTTCTCGACGAGATACCTTTTTGGTTGCTACATACCAATTGCTCGAGTCATAGCAAAATCGGTACTTACCACTGACGTTGACGTACTGACTCTCTTGAGGTCTGCACGATACTGTCGCTGCTTGTACTCCAAGAGGAAGCAACAAAGGAGCGGCGACTATGACAGCGGCGATGACCCTGACAGAAGCAAGTGAAAAGAATGTGTGGCGCATAGGGTGGATGAAGGATAGATTTATGCTGACAGCATACAGTCTTATAAAGATTTATAGAAGACTAGACTTCTCTCATACAGAATATCCCCTGAAAGCATTCTTGATTCTCATACAAGATGTCCCCTCAAATGGGGTTTGAGAAAAAAGAGTCCACAGGCCGTCATACTGAAGGGTATCTATGACCCTTCATATGAACGATGAGTATTTAATCACGATCGAACAGCTGGAAAACTTTAGTAATGCTTCCGGCGGCATGGTCTTCCAAGGAGCGACTCGAAAAGAAAAATACGAATGGATCGAGAGAGTCCTCAAGCGGTTCATGTATTTTTCTGCGCGCAAAAAGAATCGCATAGTTATCAAAAAATATATTCGCACCATAACAGGCTATTCCAAAAGACATCTCAAGCGTTTGCTGAAGACGGTGGGCATGCGGAAAAAACTTGAAGCCATATCATCGAAAAAGCGCTCGTCGTTCCAAACGAAATATACGACTGATGACGTGGCACTTCTGGTTCAGACAGACAACGCCCATGGACGCTTATCAGGGAAAGCCACGAAAGAGAGAGTAGGCTAAACTCTTCTCCCTTCCTTTTTCCTCGCCCGTCTTTTCTTTTCCTCCAGTCTTCGTTCCTTCGATGCGCGCGTCGGCCTTGTCGCGCGACGTTTTTTCTTGGGAGTGAGGGCTTTTGTGATGAGGCGCTCGAGTTGTTTGATGGCAAAGTCACGATTTTGAGATTGCGAACGCAGGCGATCAGAGGCGAGCGCGATTTCGTCTGCGAGATTGATGCGCGTGGTGAGTTTTCGGCGGATCAGGATTTTTTGTTCAGGCGTAAAGATCGCAGACGCGCCCACGTTCCATCGCAACTGCACTTTTGTCGAAGTTTTGTTCACCTTTTGCCCGCCAGGCCCCGAAGAGCGCACAAAGGCGAGGTTGATTTCTGAAAGGGGGATGGTCATAGGATTCGTGTTTAAATCTTTCTCGACGCCTTTTGTTTCCAGAGAAAATCAAAGTAGTTTTGATAATTTTTTGCGAGTTGAGGGTGGGTGATCTCCACCACGAAATAGGGTTCGATGAATGATCGGATAGAAATGCGATTATCGAGAATCTCGACGCCGCTCGTGTCACTTGAGATGAGGGGGTTCGTTTTGATTTGGCTCAGCCCAAGCGTCTTTTCCAGATAGTCTCGATCCCCCTGTGTAGGGGATTTGGCGAGCGCGCGCATCTGAATTTTGCGTTGCTTTTGGATACGAATGAGCTCCGCCTCGAGCGTCGGGCCCACCACGTCGTACCATTCCGGCGAAATGCCGAGATAACGCATCACCCTATGCGAGGGAACCGTGCTATAGGTGCGAATGGCGTGTCGGCGAAACTCGTCGATTCCTTGGTAGATCACGATTTCTTGCGCGTGACTTTTTTTGTTCGTCTGTCCTAATTCTTCAATCACCTGTTGCGCCAGGCGTTCCTGTTCATGGATGCGTGTGAGCAAACGAGCAGGTGCCAGGGCTTTATACATGGCGATGCCACGCAGGATTGAATGGGTGATGAGTTTCTTCTCCTCTAATTCTTGCAGCGACACATAGACGAGATGACGATGCAGTCCCGTGAGTTTGATCAATGCGCCGGCTTTTTCTTCTCCGACACGAAAGAGTGCGAGATAGACGAGCGATTGGTTGGGGGTGAGCCCCAGCTGGGTGAGCTGTTGTTGCAAAGATGTCATGTTTAAGATGATACGTGTTCTTTTGGGGGCCCGTCAACGCGAAAAAGGTGTCAGAGATAACTGTGTCACCATAAAAGTGTTGACAAGTTTGCTATTTCGGCTATCCTGAACACGGGTTTATCTATGGTACAAGCTTCCCTCGGATCCTTTTTGCAAGAGATGGATACCCGTCAACGCGACGCCTATGCGCAGCTAGACATTTTTCGTCCTGAGACGGGCGGACGATTTGATCTGCAGCAGAAGCAGTATTTTCTCAAAGTTTTTTATCATACGCGCGGTCACTTTGATCGTTTATTGTGGACGCGTTTGGTGTATGCGCCTGGCGTGAAGGAAAAGCACCAGATTCTCCAGTATCTCGCTGAAGAAGCAGGGCTTTCCGATCTCGAAACAGAGAAAGATCAACCCGCACACGAGATTTTATTTGCGGCCTTTGCCGAGAGTGTAGGCGTTCTTCTCACGCCGGAGCTGACCGAGCAGGAAGCGTATCTTCCTTTTGCGCGCAGGTTCAATCAGGGATTGGTCGCTTGGTTTCGCGAGCATGATTGGCAGAGCGGCTCCATCGCCTTTTGTGCGTATGAACGATTGGACAATCTAGATTATGCATTTCTGTATGAGCTCGCACGTTGTTTTTCCGTACCCGAGACAGCGCTCCAATTTTTTATTGTGCACCAGCAGGCCGATCATTTTGAAAAAACAAGCGCGGATCTTCCCAAACAGTGGGAGCAAGATCCGCAGAGAGTGCGAGAGGCGTTCGCATTTATTTACGAACACCAGCGTCAGATGTGGCAGGGGTTGAGTGAGGCGATGAGCGGTTTTAGGACGCGCTCAGGTCACGAGTTCAGTCCCGTGCGGGGTAGATGAGGCAAGTATCCTCGCCGGCCTTAAAGTAGAGGCAATCTTCCTCGATCGCGAGGGCGATCTTGGCGAGCATGGCGATGAGGGATCCGATACGCTCTCGGCCGTCGAACGAAACCTCGTACAGGCGGTGTTCGTCGTACACAATAGCTCCGCCGGATTCGCGCCAGAAGCCGAAGTAGGGAACCGTCTACCTTTCGCGTAGGGTGAGTTAATTTCACTCGTTTCTACGCGTGAGGTTAAGGGATCAGGAGTGGGATCATCGTTTTGATGTTATTGGTGGATATGGTAGCCTTTCAAAACTATGAACGAGCCGATAAATTTTAGAGCGGATCCATTTTATGACCTGTCGCCGATGTCGGCTCATCGCATAGAGATTTGGGGTGAGATTTTTCCTACGCTCGAGCATGCGTATCAAGCGTCGAGAATCCGTTCCGGACTTGAACGCGACGCGATTAAAAATGCCCCGAGTCCTTTGGAAGCCTGGAGAGAAGGGCAGAAGCACAAAAACAATCCTGACTTGTCTGTCGCGGATTTTGATAAAGAGGCGGTGATGGAAGAACTTTTTCGAGCCAAAATTCAGCAGCATCCGGACATCGTTGAAATTTTGATCGCATCCGGAGATCGCGAGCTGATCAAGATTCACGAGACGGATTATTTTTGGGGAACAGGAAAGGATGGAACAGGAGAGAACAGGATGGGAAAGCTTTGGATGAAGCTTCGGAGCGAATTCTGAATCGAAATTTGCGTGGTAATGATCCAGGTCGTTTATGCCTCGTTTTCAAAAGATGGTTTCACGAAAGCATGCGGTTCTCACGGACGATGTGTTGGTTGCTGCCTGGAATGATGGGGAGCGGATGCGTTTACGCACGGGCATTCCGGAACGTGTGACGAATCTCGAAGTGATTGACGGAGATTTTTATTTTGATTTTGATTGGGTGGAGAAGGTCACAAGGGTTTATGCAGACGCGTCGACGGAGGCGCTTGCGTCGTTTGTCGCCGCTGGGGTCTCATGCGGCGAGAAACTCAAAGCGTTTGTTCGAGCCATCAATCCGTCACAGGTCGGAGAAGCGGCACAGAAAACATTTTGGGAATCGATTGAGCTCCTGAAGGATCTACTCGTGTTTTTGCCACTTACGCACCCGCTTGCGAAAGCGGTGGAAATCCAGGTCATGGATAGTTTGAGATCTAAGGGTTTGGTGGAACCCGAATTGTCGCGCGTATTGCTTGAGATTTCGTATCCGACGAAGGCAAACGGCCCGGTTCTCGAAGAGCGTGCATTGCGTGAGATCAAGCGAACGGCAATACTCGATTCGTCATTCGACATGGAGGAAGCGCTACGGAATCATGCGCAGATGTTTGCATATCTCGGGTATCGTGAGCCGTACTCGCAAGGTTACAACGTTGATTTTTTCCGTCAGCGGTTATCCGAGATGAACCCTGAAGAACCGGTGAACCCGCGACTGACCGTCACGTTCGTCGAGGAAGAGGAGAAGATGGTCGAGCTGTTGCGAGAGTACGTATTTTTCCGCAACTACCGAACGGAGAAACTGTATGAAGCGCTGTTTTATCTTGAGCATATCTGGAAAACACTTGCACGATCGCACGGATTGAATGAAACGGATCTCGGCTGGTATCGGCTCGCGGAGTGTTCGGCGTTATTTGAACAAAGTGAGCGCGTGTCGTTATCGGAAATTGAAGTACGAAAACAGGGACACGGCTTCTTATTGCGTGACAATGCTATTTCGTTCATCGTCGGCGATGTGTTGAAGCAAAAGAAAGCGACGTTGAATGTCGTGGGCTCTGATGTAACGGAGTTGAAGGGAATGGTTGCTTGTTCCGGTACCACGACGGGCAAAGTGAAAGTCCTGACTTCGGCGAAAGAGCAATCAAAAATCGAGGAAGGCGATGTGTTGGTGACCTTCATGACCACGCCAGACTATCTCCCGGCCATGAAGCGCGCATCAGCGTTTGTCACGGATGAAGGAGGTATTACTTGTCATGCGGCGATTGTCTCGCGTGAGCTCGGCAAGCCTTGTATCATTGGGACCAGGATCGCGACGAAGGTGTTGAGGGACGGGGACGAGGTTGAAGTGGATGCGATGAAGGGGATTGTGAAAATTCTAAAAAAATTTTGAAATTTATTCTTATGGTTTAACACATGCTATGGAAAATGCATATTCATCTTTGTCAGAGAAGTCACGCTTGGAAAACCGCGCTGAAGCGGAGAAGGCGTATCGTTCGCGGATTGTGTTGAGTGTTTTTCGTCATGGGGAAAAGGAAAAGCTCCCGCCTGCGGGAAAGACGGGCGATGATGAGGTGTTGTTGACGCCGGCAGGGCGCAAAGGCGCGATCAAGTCGGGAGAGATGTTTCGATTGCCAGAAGAAGGGATGGCGCAGGCGGTGGCGATCGGGAGTCCGCGGAAGCGCGCGCAAGAGACGGCTGCGTTTGTGATGGCCGGGGAAGAAGAAATGATTACCGGCGACGAGTCTATCGACAAATTGAAGGAAAAAATCGATCGGGGATTAAAGATGGGATCCAAGATCGGAGCTTCGGAACAGTTGAATTTCAGTGGAGGGAGCGGCGAATTTGAGAAAGAGATCATGGGGGCGTTCAAAGCCGGCAAATTGATCGACTGGCTGGTCGAAGAGAGCGACGCAGCGGCAGAAAAATATCACGACAAAAATGGATCAACGTATTCGCGTGAAGCACGGGATATCGCGGAGCTTATTCAGAGATATGTCCGTGCGAGCAGACGGTTTGACGATCTCGTTCAAACGAAGAAATACGCAGACACCATGCAACGATTTTTGGGAACGCATCAGAGCGTCGGCGAAAGTTTTTTGGCAAAAGTCATCGAGAAAACAAAAGGTGTCAAAGAACGCGATGCATTTTTGAAGGCCATGGGCAGCACGGGATTCGGGTTCGTCGAAGGATTTCAAATCGAAATCGCGACACCCTCGAAAGGAGAGGATCGGCAGATTACCCTTACCTATCGTCGGCCCGCGAAAGACGGAAAAGATGGATATGAGTTTCAAAGCCAGCTCTCAAAGGAATTGTTGGAAGAGATCGTCAAAGAAGGCGAAGCGCTTGAACAGAGGGTGAACGCATAAGCCCCATGTCGCGCATACATGGGGACAGGTGTCACACCTGTCCCCATGGGATGGTATCATGGAGGTATGGAAAAACTCTTTATCAAAAATCGCAAGAACGAAAAGATTGCAGTCCTTGTCGAGAAAAGCGAACATCAAAGAGGCTTGGCTTTTGTCATGCACGGCCTGGGAGGTTTTAAGGAACAGGAACAGATCGTGATGTGTGCGGAAGCTTTTCAAGAACGCAGTTTTACCGTCGTGCGTTTTGATACGACGAATACGCTTGGGGAGAGTGACGGCACCTATGAGAACGCTACGATCACGAACTCCTACGAAGATTTAGAAGATGTGATCCAGTGGGCACGAGATCAGGCGTGGTTTCAAGAGCCATTTGTTTTGTGTGGTTATAGCCTCGGTGGAATCTGTACAGCTTTGTATGCTGAAAAATATCCTGAAAAAGTTTTGGCCCTGGCGCCGATCTCTTCTGCCATTTCTGGCACCTTGATGCGAGCTAAAGAGCCGCCAGAACTCGTGGCTGCTTGGGATGCGAGCGGTTGGAAGATTACGCCAAGCGTCTCAAAACCAGGCGTGATGAAAAAGCTCAACTGGCATCAGTTCGTGAATGACGCCGCGTATTACGATCTTCTGCCACGGGCGAGTGCTCTCACCATGCCGGTGCTGATGATCGTGGGAAGCGAGGATCACAGCACGCCGTATGCGCATCAAAAGATGTTGTACGATCTTTTGCCCGGACCAAAAGAGTTGCATCTGATTCAAGGCGCGCCGCATACATTCCGAGACAAAGAACACTTGGCTGAAATCAAAAACCTGTTTTTGAAATGGATCGATGGTTTATAGTACACAGTAAACGATATACTATAACTTCAACGGGGAGAGGTGTATCATGCGAGGGATGAAACGCTTGATCGCGCTGATTGTTTTTCTGTGCGTGCTGGTTCCACAGCGGGCTTTTTTGATGGAGAGTACGAATTTTAAGGTGTTGTGGGACAGTCTGAACACGGGAGGAGACGATAGTGGGGTGAGCGCCAATTACAGCTTGCACGATACGGCTGGAGAGGCTGGGACCGGAGTGGGGACGAGCGAAAATTTTCAGGTCTCCTCTGGCTATCGAGCTGCCGAAGCCGCGACGGATGTGCTCACTCTCACGATTCGCGCCCAAGAAACTTCCACGCAAGTGACCTCGACCGCGTTCAACGCCACAGGGCCCACGGTGACGGTTTCTGCGGCAGGCGCTTTTACCGTAGGCGATTACATCGGCGCGGTGGAGAACAAAGGTTTCTCGCAAAAGGTGGCGACCGGCAGAATCACGGGAATTTCTGGAACGATGCTCACGGTGGATAGCTGGAGCGGGGATCAATCCAGCATGAGCGCCTCTCCGAGCGGTGGAGATGATTTTGTGTATCGTCTTGGCGGGAGCACGGTGAGTTTTGGAACCGTGTATCAAGATTCGCAGCAAACCGTAGTTGCGATGACCTCTGTCGCTTCAACAGCCAGTGCCGGATACACAGTGTACGCGCAGACCAATCAGCTCTTGCGATCCAGTGCGGGCGGTACGATTCCGGCAACGAGCGACGGGGTTGTGACTGCGGGTGGAGATGAATACGGCGCGCATGTGACGGGTGCTACAGGACTCAATACGACGATCGATGTCGGAATAGATACGACACAACGCGCGATTCAGTCTAGCTCCGGCGTGTCGACCTCAACCGGCGATCGCATCGGGATGACGTATAAACTTACGGTCACCAACGTCACAGGATTGGGAGATTATAGTCAAAATATTTTTTATACGCTCACGGCAAACTATTGATTGTATGAATTTTACCTCTTTTTTTTCCGTCATCCCGACTGAGGAGTTCGACCTGCCTTGCCGGCAGGCAGGCGACGAGCGGAGGGGTCGCTTCGTGCATTGCGGATCGAAGGGATCCCTCCGCGTTGGTCGGGATGACGCAAGATCGTCTGAGAGGGAAACCTCCCCTAGCCCCTCCTTGGTAAGGAGGGGGGCAGCCATCATCGTTGTTTTGAGCTTTGCCTTGATGAGTACGCCAGCTTTGGCGTTGACGGTTCATCCGGCGACGATAGAGGTGAAGGTGGCGCCGGGCGGTTCTACGCAGAATGTTTTTTTCGTGAAGAACGATGACAGGGTGGATCAAACCTATTTTTTTTCTTTGCAAAAATTTATTCCGCGAGGAGAAAATGGTCAGCAAGAATTTTTGCCGCCTTCGGAAACGAGCGGTTTGCCCAGTTGGATCTATTTGGATCAGCCATCTGTGACGGTATCGCCAGGCGAGTCGCGTTCCATCGCCTTTGCGATACGCCCTCCCGTGGATGCCGCGCCAGGCGGACACTACGCCGCAATTTTTGTGTCCACGCAACCGCCGAATGCTCCGGCTGATGGGATTCATGTGGGCTCACGCATCGGCGTGTTGGTGCTGGCGACCGTCACCGGCGCGGTTCAAGAACAGTTGCGGTTGGTGGATTGGGATGGTCCCATGACTTGGGTCACGCATCTGCCCGTAGGCTTTCACATTCGCCTGCAAAATGAGGGGAACGTGCACGGAACGCCAAGCGGATTTGTCGAGATCACCAACCTGTTCGGTCGCGTGGTGGCGCGTTTATCTTTGAACGAGGAGGGCGTTCGCGTGCTGCCGGGTTCTTCGCGACGTCTCAGCGTGATTTGGGAAGAAGAGCCATCGAAAAGCGGCGCGGGTTTTTGGCATGAAGCGCGGGAGGAGTGGCGTAACTTTGCGATCGGGAGATATCAGGCGCATCTGGTTTTAGATGGCCAAGCCTGGGTCGGTGCGGCACCGGCGGCGATCAACTTTTCTGTTTGGCCTTGGCATCTGCTTCTCGTGATTTTCGTTGCGCTGGTCGTCATCATTTTCTTGTTGAGATGGTATCGACGAATGGTGTTGCTGCAAGTGAGAAGTGAAAAGTCAAAAGCCAGAAGTTCATGAAAACAAAATTATCCAACAACCGCGATCTCGTTCGTTCAGTGGCCGTTGCGATTTTTCTTTTTCTTTTTTTCGTTCCGATCTCTCGTGCGCAGGCCGCGTCCCTCACGTCGCTTTCGGATGTCATGTCGCGTCAGGCCGTCAGCAAGGGATCGAATCATGAGATTCACTTCACCACGCCAACCGGTGTGGACGCTTCCACGGACACGATCCGGATCACGTTCCCCTCGGATTTTTCCTTGAGCTCCATCGTAGCCGCAGACGTTGCGTTGTTTCATGGCGCTTCCACGGGATTGGAAACTACGGATTCTGTTGCCGCGAGTCCGGCAGCCGGCGTGTGGGGCGCATCCGTGTCCGGTCAGATCCTGATTCTCACGGCGCCGACCAATGCGGGGAGCGGGCAAATCTCGGCTGGTCAAAAAGTCGTGGTGCGCGTTGGCCAGATCAACAATCCTTCGACGTCCGGTCGCTTTGCCATCACCTTGGCCGGCACCTTTGGCGACACGGGTACGATCACGGTTCCGATTACGGACAGCGATTCTTTTAGCACCAGCGTGACCGTGGCTCGGCGTCCGGCCTCATCCGGCACGGACACTACTGGCGGAGGCGGAGGCGGGACAGTGCCTGAACCAAAACCTATCCCAGTGCCAGTACCAACGCCCGTACCCGTTCCGGTACCAGTACCTATCCCAGTGCCAGTACCAACGCCCGTACCTACTCCGATATCAATACATCATGTACCGACACCGACGGAGTCTTCCCCTTCTTCGGGTGGTTCATCGGGTGGTGGAGGCGGCGGTTCGACTTCGCTCACCATAGGCAGCGGCGCGCATGCCCCCATCATCACCCACGTCCGGATTATTTCCATCACAGATACTTCAGCCGTTGTGATGTGGGAGACAGATGAAGAGGCCACGACTCAGGTGGAAGTCGGAACTTCGGAGGTCTACGATCAACGATTTTTTGCGCCGGGCCGTACGCGTGAGCATGCCATTTCCGTGGCCGGACTGTTGCCAAACATGGATTATCATCTGCGGGTGCAGTCCGTATCGCCGAGCGGCGTTGCGGCTTTTTCTGGAGATCAGATTTTTCACACATTGGTGGATCAAACCCCGCCGATCATTCTTCTCCCGCCTGCAACCACGACCACGACCGGTCCTGTGCTAACGGTTGTGCCGCGGGGTGCCATAGGACGGCGTTTTCGATCGTTGTTTTTTGACGCGACAGGTGCGTTGGAATTAGAGCCTGATGCGCGCGGTCGCATCGGCGTGGCGGTTGGACGTACCGTGCTGCTGCGTGTCCCGAACATGGGACTCGACACGCTTCCGCAATCAGGATCTCTTCTTTTAGGCGCGCGTCGCTATGCGCTTACGCCGGATGTGAACGGCACGGGTTGGGCTGCGAGTTTTGAGACGCCGACCGAGGCGGGCGAGGTTTCTGTTTTTATCACGTTGCAATTTTCCGATGGCACGCAAGCGGTTTCCGTGCAGACATTGCTCGTCCAAAACCAGGGTCGGATCGTTGAGCGGTCATTGTTTGGGCCGCCTTCCGTGTGGTTGCCAGCGGCTGACATCACGCTCTCCGTGTGGCGTCAGGGGACATGGGTACGTTTCGCAAACACGCGCTCGTCAGATGATGGAACCTATCTTTTCATGGTCCCCAATGGTCGGTATCAGATCCATGTTGAAAAGGCAGGCTATCTCTCGATGACGCGAGAAATTTTGGTCGAGGATCATGTCGTGGGTGAGACAATCGCGCTGGTGAGTCTTCCTGCGAATGCGACATTGGCTCAAGTCGTGCGCGCGATTCAGAACCCTCAAGTGCAGCAGGTCACACAAACGTTTGTGGCTCCGGCCACGATTGCGATCGGCGTGGCGAATGCGGCTGCGGCCACTTCGGCCTTCAATCTTTTGAACTATCTGCGCTTTTTGTTCACGCAACCTTTATTGCTGTTAGGACGCAAGCGCAGGAAGCAATGGGGCGTGGTGTACAACGCGCTTTCCAAACAGCCTTTGGATCTCGCCATTGTGCGTCTGTTACATGCGGAAACCGGCGTAGCTTTGCAAACGCGCGTGACCGATGGGCAGGGGCGATTCTCGTTTTCCGTGCCATCGGGAAAATATCGTTTGCAGGTGGCCAAGGCCGGGTTTGTGTTTCCCACGGCGTATCTCAAGCAAGATCAAGAAGATGGCGATTTCCTCGATTTGTATCATGGCGAACCCGTGCACGCGGTGCGTGAGACGGTTTTGGCCGTGAATATCCCGGTGGATCCTGTGGAAAAGAAGGAAGAACCGCCAGCGCGTTTGATTGTGAAGCGCCGGTTGCGCCAGTTTCAGCAGGTCGTGGGCGTGAGCGGGACTGTGATCGCGGCCGGAGCCTTTGTGATCGCCCCGTCTTTGTTGATGGGTGGGCTTTTGGCGGCGCAGCTCGTTTTGTATCTCATCATGAGGCGTTTTGTGATACCGCGTCACTCTAAGGATTGGGGGGTCGTCTATGATGCGAAGACGCGTCAGGGCTTAGGGCGCACGATTGTCCGTATTTTTGATAAGCGTTTTAACAAGCTGTTAGAGACGCAGGTGACGGATAAGCAAGGGAAATACGCATTTTTTGCCGCCAAGAGCGTGTATTACGTGACCGCCGAGCACCAAGGATATGAGAAATTCCAGTCTCCAGAGTTGGATTTGAGCAAAGCCAAAGAACCCGTGGTGCACGAGAAGATTCCGCTAAAAAAAGAGTAAAATAGATAGATATCCCCAACTTATCCCCACACGCTGTTTTAGCGATAAGACAAATCAAGGCTTAGATGTGAGGAAACACAAGAGGGTATTTTTTCTTTATAATGAAGGAAGGTTTGAAAGCCAGCCTCTTTTTCAGGAAGGCATCAATCGCCACTCTTTGGAGATTGTATGGTCTGCTTTTCTGAGGAGCGAGATGGCTGAAGACCGTTTCGGCATCCATGAGTCCCGTTTCTCTTTTACAACGGACGCGTTCGGTATATCCCACAATTCTTCTTTGGATTGGTGGGCTCTTGATGTTGGTCGCCGTGAGTGTGAGCCTGTTCGCGACACAGACCAAGGCCGCGAATGGGATCAATAGGCAGATCAACTATCAGGGAAAACTACTCACTTCAGCCGGAATCGCGGTGAGTGATGGTAGTTATTCCATCAAGTTTAGCCTGTATGCGGCTTCTTCAGGCGGAACGCCGGTGTGGACTGCTGGCGGAACCGTGGGTTCGCCAACGGCTGTCACCGTTACGGTTACAAGCGGATTGTTTACCGTGCTTTTGGGTGATACGTCAGCCGGACAAAATGCGTTGATCAATATTGACTGGAACAGCGATACCCTCTATTTGGGCGTGACCGTGGGTTCGGATTCTGAGATGACCCCCCGCAAACGCATCGCGGCTGTTCCACAGGCCTTCAACGCCGAGCGTTTGCAAGGGATGTATGCGTCAGGAACGGTCAGCGGCGGGCAAACACTGTTTACCATCAATCAAGCCGAGAACACCGGTGCGAGCAGCACACGCACGGCGCTTCTCATTCGTTCAAATGGAACATCAACGGTCAATGATTTTCTCCTGCGTGGGTTGGATGATACCGGTTCCCAGGTATTCTCCATTAATCGCCAGGGAAGCGTGACCAGTAGCGGCAACGTCGCCTTTGCCGGAACCGTCACTTCCACGTTTGCGGGGAGTGTCGCGATCGCTGGTGCTGTTTCTTCCACCGCTGGCACGATTGATTCCTACTTCAACATCCGCGGCAACACCACGCTCGGCGACGCTTCAACCGACACCGTCACGGTCAACGGACGTTTCAACGCCGATCTTCTCTCTGCCACGGATGCCACGTATTCGCTCGGCGCGCTCACCAATCGTTGGCTCACAGGGTTCTTCACAAACGTCACGTCAACGAATGCCTCATCTACATTTTTGTATGCGCTGAATGGAACCATTCCCTCTCTCACAACAACAAACGTCACGAGCACAGGATCCGCGGCCTTTACCGGTTCAGTCACCTCGACGTTTGCGGCCAGCCTGTCTGTTGCAGGCAGCGTGTCATCAACGAGTGGGATTGTAGATTCGTATTTTAATGTGCGTGGCAATACCATTCTTGGTGACGCGTCAACGGATACCATCACGGCGAACGCTCGCTTCAATGCAGATCTCCTTTCCGCAACAGACGCCACGTACTCGCTTGGCGCGCTCACCAATCGTTGGCTCACAGGATTTTTCACGAACGTCACTTCGACGAACGCAACCTCGACGTTCCTCTATGCCCTGAATGCGACGATTCCTTCGTTGATTGCGACGAACGTCACTTCCACGAACGCGACAACGACATCTCTCTACGCGGCGAATGCCATCATTCCGACGTTGCTTGCCACGAACGCCACAGCCACGACGTTGTTTTCAACCGGCGCGGAGTTCGTCAACGTAAGTAGCACATCGGTGACGAGCACAAGCTTCGCAAGCGCAAATGGATTGTCGAATGTTCTCAGCTCTGCGTCTTCACTCGGCATCACATCAAGCACGCTCGCCGGAACGTCGCCGACGCGTATTGCGGTGAACGATCGCTATGCATTCATCGTCAACACCTCCACGAACGTGATGACCGTGGTTGACATTCAGAATCCAAACATGCGCGCATCGTATGCGACCACCGGCGTCACACCGAATTCTATTTCGCTGCAAGGACGCTATGCGTACGTCGGGCACAGCGATGGAACCTTGACGATCTTTGACGTCACCAATCCGGCTAGCGATGTCACGATTGCTGGGCGCTACACGGCCAGCTCTATCGCGTCAGTAGATGTTTTTGTCAGCGGACGCTATGCGTATGTTTTGGCAGTGAATAAATTAAGCGTTTTGGATGTATCCAATCCGAGCCGCGTGACCTTTTTAGGAAGCGTGACGACAGGACTGGATTCCGCTGAGAGTCTGTATGTCCAGGGACGATTCGCGTATGTAGCAAACAGCAGTGATCAAAAGATACGTGTGTACGATGTGGGAAATCCCTTCGCGATTTCCAGTATCGGAAACGTAGCAACCGTCGCGGGCGTGGTGAAGGTCTTTGTGCAAGGAACCTATGCGTATGTCGCAGGCTCGACCCAGTTCGGTGTTGTGAGCGTCGCAAGTTCGTCTGCGCCCATTGTCCTCGGCACCGTAAGCGTAAGCGGAGGACGCGATGTCGTTGTGAACGGCCGTTACGCTTACGTCACAGCCAGCGACGGTCTGCACGTGATTGACGTGTCTGTGCCGACGGCGCCGGTTGATCGGCAGACGGTCGCCATCACCAATGCGCGCGGGGTGGCCGTGCGTGGACGCAACGCGTATGTCACGGATGCCGAGACCTCGAATCGTTTGCGCATCATCAATTTGCCGACCGTGGAAACCATCTCGGTCAATGCTGGTCAGGCGATGGTGGGCGGATTGGAAGTGCTCACCAACGGTCATGTCGGCAATCAGTTGAAGGTGGACGGTGGGTTGAGCGTGGGTCGCAATGGAATTTTGTCTGACGGAGCCTTGGCCGTTGCGGCTTCAGACGCGACCTCTTCCATCACCGGCAATGTTTTGATCGGTACTTCCACGCGCGACATCGCGATCAACAGCGGAGGCTTTGCCATGAACGGCGATGATCTATTTGT
>OBEQ011834134.1_pt1 | contig 37738 bp, 32 predicted proteins | sample 1670901 | NCBI WGS metagenome assembly OBEQ01 (sample SAMEA104232315, study PRJEB22302) | groundwater metagenome | biome: forest; feature: aquifer; material: groundwater | place: USA | collected 2011-08-07 | depth 5.4 m | reverse complement strand
CTAGAAAACTAATAATTTGCAAGTTTGTTGAGGATGCCAAAACAATACGATCGTGAATGATTTTATAAATCTTGAGATATAAGCCATTTTTGATCTCCTCAAAATTCATACTGAGAACTTTATCTGAGATAACTGACATGCCAAGTACAACAAAGGATATACTGATTAAAACGATAACCATTTGTGGCAATTGCGTGATATCATCTTGTTGTTCCTTGAGAGTTTTGCGGTCCAAAAACTCGCTCCCAAGCGTGCTGAGACAGGCAAATACAATCGGTAAGGCAATTGAAAACCGACATGGGCCACGCAAATTTTCTAAAACCGGTAGATGGTGAATTAATGGATACAATCCGCCCCATTTCCCAAAGCTAATTAATAGTAAAATAATGCCGATAAATAGCCAGAAACGAGTCTCTTGTAATCGTAATAATGAATGTCGGTTGACCCAGAATAGCCAAAGAGGAATTAATCCACTGTAAAGTGCAAACTCATTGGGTCCACCCGTTTTTGCTGGAGACATATAATGACTCCAAAAAGAATCCTCCACAACCCTTCCACCAAAAAGATAAGGTAATGCAAGGGTTGTTATACACGGAATCGGAAGTGAAAAATGATATGTGTAATCCTTAATATTAAAGGCAAGATTACCTGGTAGAACGCAGTAGTGAGAAAATTCGATCGCAGGAATATAAATAAATGCAGCAAAACCAAGACCAAGCAGCGTACTTCCAACAAAAAGTATGATCATTGTAATGCAGCTATAAAATTTCTCATTGTTTTTTATGAGGTGCCATATCAAATAAAAAGCTACGACCATTCCTAGCGCAATGGTTGTAACTGGATAGGTCGCCATTGCCATCAAAAAAATGAGCCACGGAAATACTGCTAGAAATCGTACTAAATGTTTCCGTACGAGTTCATCAATGCACCAAAGCGCCCATGGTAACAGCGCGTATTGGGCGGACATAAGCTGATGCCCAATGCTTAATTGTGCAATGGGATGAAGGCTAAGTTGGTAGATAATTGCACCAAGCAAAGCAGGCATGGACTTGCTTTTTGAAGAATAAACTCGCCAAAGATAAAACCCGAAGCCTGCGAGTATGATATCGATAATATGCGATAGATTATGTGCCCAGCGATAATTTAAGATAAGATAAAGTAAATCACCAACGGTTAGAGGTAGGCTTGTGCTTCCAAGAAGCAATGTCCCACAGTCTAAGGCTTCTGTCCAACAGATCGAATCGCCGTTCTTAAGTGCTGTAAATAAGCCAAGCTTTGTAACTAATTCATGATCGCCCATCGTAACAGCGCCGAATTCGAGTGCAACGGGCAAAAGTAGTACCAGTGGAATCGTCAGAAGCCAAAATAAGGCTCGTTTGGAACTCAGAGTTGGCGAGAGCATAAAAAAACGTATGTTTTTTGCAGTTATAATTTTGTGGGGATTGTATTTCCGGCTTTATTTGTGGCTTGTAGTATCAGTTACCGGTGGTTGAATGGTCTGTATGAGAGATCTTGCCACTACTTGGTGGCCATAAGGCGTTAGATGGTAATCATATTTGATGTAAGTGTGGTTTTGATGGTCGGCAATTTTGAGTGCTGCTAGTGGATCTACGATTATAATCGAGTAATGTGCACCTAGGAGTTGAATTTCATTTTGAAAATGAGTGGCTTGTGCAAGTTCTGATGGAATTTTTAAGAGGAGTTGCCGGAAAATTTCTTTTCGATATTCTTCTGACACCTGACTCTCATAAGGGATTACAAGCACTGCAAGTTTTATGCCTTGTTTCTGAAGTTTTGCTACCACCTCTTTGAAAATTTCGCGAAAGTTTTTCCAAGCCTGAGGATAATTTTTGGGAGGATAAAGTCCTCCCCATTGTGCAAGTGCATAGGTTGGATTTTGTTCCGGTGTAATTGGTTGAATAAGACCTATTTTTAATAAAACACGTTTAATCGTTACACTCAGGAGTGGCCATGTTTTGCGAAACAAATGAGTCCGTAGATATTCTTTAACCGGAGTTGGTCGTATCAAAGTATCAGGCCGTTCTGCTGTTCTCGCAGGGAGTACGCTGGCGGGAATGATATCATTGCCAAAAAGTTGCCAAACAATAAGGGTAGGTCTGGGCTTTAGAGATCGAAAGACATCATGAGTGTCTGACTCAAGGATGTCCATTAATAGGTTGGCCTCTTCTTGCGCATCGAGTCCATAACATGATGCATTATAAAGTATGCAACCAAGCTGCTTTGCCATTAGCTCGCCAAAGGTTTCATCAGCGCGCACCCGCCAGCCCATACTAAATGAATCGCCTAAGAGTAAGATGGAATGTTTTCCAATGATGTCTTGCGATTTTCTTGGTGAAGAAATACGAAAACCATTTTGATCAGTGAATAGTGAAATACCATTCCAAACGGTAAGAGCAAGATTTGGACGCATTCGCCGATATCCATTGCATTGTTCAAAGAAGTTTGCCTGCTTTTCCCATGGATTAGGAATAAAACTTTCTTGCAAACGCAGGATCATTTCGATGATCGCAATTGTTAGAAGGGCTATAATACTAGCAATTGCAATGCGTAAAAAAAACCGTAAAATTCGTGAATGTTTCACCTGGAAAATTAAGGAACTATAAAATGGTCTGCTTTTTAGCTTTTTCCCGATATTTCATAGTGCGTGCAGGAATTCCAGCAACTACCGAATATGGTTCTGTGTCTTTGGTGACCACTGCCCCAGCTGCAACTACAGTACCATCTGTTACTTTGACGCCTGGTAAAATCATGGCTCCCATTCCAAGAAAAACATCGTTTCCAATCATTATAGGTTTGTAGAACGCGCCTTGTTCGCTAATAAGTCTTTCGGCATCTATATAATGATGATCGCCTGTATTAATGATCACACGTTGACCGATAAAGACATGATTGCCGATCGTAACTCCTCCCCGACAGTGAAGGATTACATCTTGGTTAATACCAACATAGTTACCAATGCTCAAATTATAACAATGGCGAATGGAAACATTTTGCGCAACAAAAATTTGTCGGCCTGTCTTTTTACTAAAAATTTTGAGAAACATCCACCGGAAGGGTGAACCAAGTAAGAAAGGGAGAAACTGAAGGATAGGCGAAAAAATTTCTTCTGCCAGGAGACAGAGCACAGCCCTGATACTCATCGTACATAAATCTTTAAGTTGTGAGGTTTGCATGTGTAAAAATGTGGATATTAGCTTATCATAAAATTTTCTCGCTTGTATTGCCGATGTCTCGGTAATTGTTTATTCGGATCATTGATCTTTGAAAGACCAAAGGGTAGAGCCATCCGAACATTTGACAAGTAACCTCAACCGTTCCGGGCAAGTCTCAAGACGTTTTTGAAAACGGTCCTGAGTTGATGCTAATAAAATGTGCGTTAATCGAAGCCGTGAGTGAATCCAGTCAATTTGGTCTATTATTTTTAGTTTTTCCAAGGAATGAACTTGATGAAAAATTTGTTGATAAGGTGGCTCAAAGTATACAAATACTTGAGATTGTTGTAACAGACTGAAGGGGATATGCATATGGCGGATTTCGAGGTCCTTTCGGCTTTTGACGGGATGAAAAACAAAGAAGGATCTCGCCGGACAGTTTTCAAGACGGTCGATCCAAAAAGCCGTTTCGGCATCAGCATTTTGATAAAATTGTTCGTAGTTTGGCAGTCCGTTTTCTGAAAAAAGCGGCGCAAGGTCCGCGACTTTTCCTGTGAGTAAGAGTTTTGCAAGAAGTTGTCGCTCAAGTAGTTCTGTTGTTGGGGCCAGTGATGGAAAGCAGTACATCATTGGATAAGGAACAAAAGACCATGATGCAGATCGAATGATGAGATCTTGGGTGGGTTCGAGCGAAAGCGTTACTGCATTAGGTGAGTATTGTGCAAGGCATTTATAAAGAGTGGATTGTACCCGGTTAAAAGCCACTCGGGAAATCGTCGATGGAGGAGTAGCGAAAAGGCACAGCTGTGTCAGCAGGCCGACTAGAAATCCAAGAAGTGGCCATGTGAAATTTCCTGTTATTTTGAAGCGCATGTTGTCTATCAGTAAACCAAGGCCCATCAGGAAGGAGAACCATCCAAATGGCACTGTAAAATAAATAAAATAATATTGATAGGATGAAATTGTCTTGCCACTCAGTATATATTGGAAGTAAGGGAAAAAAGAGGCCATAGCCAGAGTGCTTAAAAAGCGAGTATCTTTATTTGTCCAGTATGAGTTAGTAACTGCCTTTGTAGATGCCCATCTTAACCATATCCAGGTTCCCGAACTAAATATGATTGCCATTACTCCATATTTTAGAAAATGGACCACTTCCTTTCCCTGCATTACACCTCGGGCAAGTCCTTCTTCATAAATTGATGTTCCTGCTCTTATCCAGAGCCAGTAATGAACTAAAAATGGCGTGATGCCGACAATGCTTATTGTGAAGCACAGTAACCATCCTAAAACATATTGTCGTGAGTCTTTTAAAATAGAATAAAGCCCTATGAGGATAATAAATGTTACAAGAATCATCCAATCAAAAGGTCGTCCGTAAATTGTTAGAGAAACACAAAACCCGGCTAGGACAAAGTTTTTTAAGTTGTACCGCTCATTGGCAATATAGAGTCGCCAAGCGGAAAGGGTACTTAAACACACAGCGACCAACGACGGATAGGTTCTAAAATTTTCGTAGATAAATATTGGAGACCAGCGTTCAAAATGCCAAGTTTGATAGAAAACATTGATTGCGATAGGAAAGGACGCATAAACAAACAATGAGGCAAGGAACCAACTTATTCTTTGTGACTTGAACCAATGGCTAATCCAACTTTGTGTAACATAGAGCCAGAGGACATGAAGAAAGTAAACGAGTATCCAATAACTTGCGACCGTTCCACAAAAAGAGATGAAGGATCCCATGAGTATTGGCCAGAGAGAGAGTAATGTCGATGGACTGCCTGGTGCATGTCGATATTCCCAAACGCTCAAATCACTTATACTGTGGTCCGTGGAAATACGAACCATCCACGAAAGTGGATACGCAATATCAATTTGGCGTAAAAAGGGTAAAAAAATGGATGACCCGCTTGGTTTTAGAAACCATTCTCCTAAAGGCCAAAGGATACTAGGTAATGCGATCAGGCAACAGAGAAGCCATTTTTTCCATCCGGACCATGATGTAGTGTTCTGATGCTGTTGAATCCCACTTTGGGTTATCATAGTTGCACAAGAATACAAAACTCTTGGTAATCTACTAGGCCAATCACTTTACAGATTTCCACATGGGGCGTCGGATGTTCAATAGCACTTTGGCACCATCTTGTTCAAATTGAAATGGCATTTCGGAATAATTGGATAATGCTTCACGGACACATTGTTGACGCTCTACAGGACAAATCAGGAAAAGAAATCCACCTCCCCCTGCCCCACACAACTTACCCCCTACTGCGCCGGCATCGAGGGCGGTATCATACATGCGGTCAATTTCAGGATGGGTAACTCCTTCTGCGACCCTCTTCTTTATTTGCCACCCCTCATTCAAAAGTCGTCCAAATTCATCAACCTTACCAGATTCAAGAGCGCAACGAACCCGTGGCACGAGAGCTTTGAGTTTATGATATGATTCGAGATGATTAGATAAGGTTCGTATTTGTTCCTTAAGAATATTTGATGCCTTACGGGTCGTTCCCGTATAAAAAAGCATACTCTCTTGGTTTAAGCGCAGCCAAATATTTGGAGAAAGAGGAATCCTTTCGGAAATAATACTTCCGTCTTTCTGAAAACGTATATGTTGGATACCTCCAAAAGCGGCAAAATACTGATCCTGACGCCCGATAGGATGAGCAAGCCGATCGATTTCAATATGGCAAGCAAGATCCGCAAGTTGTCGCACAGAACATTGCTGATTTTGAAAGGTAAAGAAAGCATTAATGAGCCCAACAGTGAGAGCGCTTGAAGAACCTAACCCTGATCCCTCCGAAGGGATATCAGCAGTTGTAATCACCTCGATCCCTAATTTGATTTTCCCGAGTTTCATAGATTCTCGTACCAACTCGTGCTGAATCTCCTCTACGTGTTCCACCGCTTCAAATTTTCGCCAACTCACAATGATTCGATGATCAAAGCGTTCTTTTACAAAAACGAAAATGTACTTGTCGATTGCGCTACCGATGACTTCCCCACCAAATTCACGAAAGTATTTATCAAAATCTGTACCCCCACCAGCAAAGCTGACTCTCAAAGGTGTTTGGGTAATAAGCATATTCAGTTAAATGAAAAAACTACCAAAAAGAAGGTGTGCATTCGAGAAATTTATCCGTAACTTATAAAAAAGAGGATTTGCTGTTACAAGAAATGTTCTTTCCACCAACCCTTTGATCGTATTTATTCCATGCAAAAAAAATGCCGACCTCCTTCAATCGCCCTTGTCGGACTTGGTTATTGGGGACGAAATATTCTCAAAACCTTGCGGTGTTTCAATCTTTTACGGCTGGTAGTTTATGATAATGATCCTAAGCGTTTAAGAGATACTGTTGTACACGTGCCTACGGTAGAAACTGCTGTCAGTTTTACAGCAATTCTCAAGGATCCTTATATCGATGCTATTTGTATCGCTAGTCCAGTAGAATCCCATATCCATCAGGTAAAAGCATCACTTGCTGCTGGAAAACACGTTTTTGTAGAAAAACCTCTCGGGAGGACATATAAGGAGGCCTCTTCTCTTATTGGTTTTGTAAGGAAGTACCATAAACATGTGATGGTTGGCCATATTTACATTCACCATCCCGCGATTTTGGAACTCAAACGTTGGATAGCCTCTGGTTTACTCGGTGAAATTCGTTGGATTCGTTCCACTCGTTGTAGCCTCGGTCCTCGTATCAGGAACGATGTTGATGTTCTTTGGGATTATGCCATCCACGACATTTATTTAGTGCCATTTATTTTAAATGAGAGGGTTTGTCGTGTACGGGCGGACGGTCGCTCTCATCTCAAACAACCACGAGCAGATTGGGTTGAATTTTCACTCGAATTTGAAAATAGCAAAACAGTTATGCATGGGTTCGTTTCATGGCTTAATCCTTTCAAGGAAAGGATGTTAATGTTTGTTGGTAGCAAAGGGATTGCAGTGTTTGATGAACTTCGTCACCCCTGTCTCACCTTCTATCAATGTGGCTTTAAACCTTATTCAGGAGCGGATTCTTGGGGTAATGATCGCCTCCGACTTTTCGATAAAGGTAAAAAGGAATTCTCATGTAAAACCGACCAGACGCTTTCCTTGGAATTACAACACTTCATTGAACACCTTACCAAAAGGTCTCCTCCCCATGCTACTCTACAAGACGGATTGACAACGCTTTGCCTCTTGGAAACACTATCCAGCTCACTCGCTCGAAATGGTGCTTGGATCTCGGCCTTATGAATCTCAAAAATTGCAAAGTTCTTTTAATCGGGGGGGCAGGTAATGTCGGTTCTCACCTTGCAGAACTTCTTCATGAAAAGGGTGCTCTGGTCACCATTTTTGATAATTTTGTTCGTGGAAAAAAGGATAACCTTACTGCACTAGAAGGAAAAATTTGCCTTATCACGGGCGATATTTTGAATAAAACAACTCTTCTTGAAGTTGTTCAGGGCCAAGATGTTGTCTTCCATTTGGCATCAGCCTGGCTTTTAGAATGTCTCGACAATCCTCGGCTTTCCCTCGATGTGAACGTGATCGGGACTTTCAACGTTTTAGAAGCGTGTACAAAAGCAAAAATTCAAAAATTGATTTTTTCCTCTTCCGCATCCGTTTTTGGTGATCCAAGTTATATTCCTGTGGATGAAGAGCACCCTTTTAATACCAATACTGCTTATGGCGCTAGCAAGATTTGTGGCGAGCAATATTGCGAAGTCTTTCACAAGTGTTACGAACTTTCCTATGTAGCTTTGCGTTACTTTAATGTTTATGGACCTCGACAAGATATTAAGGGCGCTTTTACCCAAATTTTACCAAAATGGGCTGATTTTATTGATAAAGACCAACCCATTACGATCTATGGTGATGGCAAACAAACAATGGACTTAATTTATGTACGAGATGTTGCCCAGGCAAACATCTGTGCTCTTCAAGCACGTGTGACTTCTGGTTGTTATAACATCGGGAGTGGGATTGAAACATCTGTTAATGAACTTGCTGCAAAGCTCATGCAAATCATGCAACGCAAAGTAGAAATCAGATATGCACCTCAAGATTTGAATCTCGTCCGCCGTCGCTTAAGCTCAACCAAAAAAGCAAAAGTCGACCTTGGTTTCGAAGCAAAAATAACTCTTGAAGAAGGTCTGCGTAGTTTTTTAGCTTGGCGGGCCTCAATGATGACCTCGACCTTGACCTCTTAATTAGATAAGGTCTTTTCCCTATGGGTGAATTTCAGGTTATTCGTGATGTTAAATTTGGAACGAATGTGTGGGTTCATCATTTCGTTAATCTTTATGGTTGTCAAATCGGTGATGATACCTCCATTGGGAGTTTTGTTGAAATCCAAAAAAATGTAACGATCGGCAAACGTTGTAAGATCGGAAGCCACACTTTTATTTGTGAAGGTGTAATTATTGAGGATAATGTATTCATCGGCCATCATGTGATTTTTATCAATGATAAATATCCGATTCCCCAATTTAAAGGAAAAGTTACGAAAGATGGCGACTGGAAACCCATACTCACTCATATTGAAAAAGGAGTATCGATTGGATCGGGTAGTATCATCTTATGTGGATTACGAATTGGAGCAGATGCCATGCTGGGTGCTGGTTCAGTTGTAACCCATGATGTTGTTCCTAGTTCGGTCGTTGCGGGTAACCCAGCCCGGATCCTTAAAAATTCTATAGCACAACAACTTAAAAAGAAACTCGGATGGACCCAACTTTGACTCATCGGAAAATTCCCATTACCAAGCCATTAATTGGTCAAGAAGAATTCGATCGTGTTCGCCAAGTGCTTGAATCTGGGTGGTTGACCCAAGGCAAAATGGTTGAGGCTTTTGAAAAATCGGTGTGCCAGCAGATCGGTGCAAAATATGCTATTGCGACCTCTTCCTGTACGACCTCTTTACATTTGGCACTGATTTTGGCTGGACTAAATCATGGTTTTGTTGAATACCCCAAACACCATAAAGAATCAGTGTATGAGGTAATTTGTCCTTCTTATAGTTTTGTAGCAACTGCAAACGTAATTCTATATGTAAATGCAAAACCAGTATTTGCCGATATTGATCCACAAACACATAACCTTGATGCCCGCCATGTTGAATCGCTTGTTACCGAAAGAACCAAAGCGATCATTGCAGTTCACCAACTGGGACAGCCATGCGATCTTGATACAATTTACAAGATTGCCGACGCTCGCAAAATTCCTGTGATTGAAGATGCTGCTTGTGCTTTTGGGGCAACCTACCGAGGCAAACCAATCGGCTCTCATGGTCCGCTCGTTTGTTTTAGTTTTCATCCTCGTAAAGCAATCACTTCGGCTGAAGGAGGTATCTTGACGACCTCACGCCATGATTACGCATCGCTTGTAATTCAAATGCGCTCACATGGTGCTACGGTTACAGATTTAGCTCGTCACGCCAAACTCGGCACATCGTTTGAAACTTATGATGTACTCGGCTTTAATTATCGGATGAGCGACGTTCATGCTGCTATTGGTTTAGAGCAGATGAAACGACTTACTGGTGTGCTCAAAAGGCGGGCCGAAATTGCCCAATATTATAACGATGTACTGGGTGAAATTTCTGAAATTGAATTACGCCACTGTCCCCCAGAGTGTGGACACTCTTGGCAAACCTATGCCTTTATTCTTTCTGAACGAGCAGCAATATCGCGCGATGAATTTCTTACAAAGATGGCAAGAGTCGGAATTTCATGTCGCCGGGGAATTCCCCCTATTCATAAACAATCTTATATGATCGAACGAATAGGGGAAAGACATCTACCTCACACTGAAAAAATCTCGAATCAAAGTGTTTTTCTTCCACTTTATCCACAAATGACTGATGAAGATTTGGAGTATATACTCAAATCGTCCAAGGAATCATTATGCCAACGACGAAGTTAAGTGTAGTAATTCCTGCATACAATGAGCAGGAGAACATCCCTCTTCTCTTACAACGACTTCGATCAACAATAGAGAAGATGAGAGATGTCGAAAGTGAGTTTATTTTTGTCGACGATCATTCAACTGATGCCACTCCGACATTGATTTTCGAAGAACACGCTCGTGATCCTCGAGTAAAATTAATTCGTCTATCGCGTAATTCCGGAAGCCATGTGGCTCTTCAAGCAGGACTCTCCTGTTGTAGTGGCGATATTGCCGTAACCCTTTCGGCTGATCTTCAAGATCCACCAGAAATCATCCCATTAATGCTTGACAGAATTCGGTTTGGTAAAAACATCGTGTGGGCAGTTCGCGAAACTCGCAAAGATGGGTGGTGGTACCGCATTCGTGCCAACCTCTATTATTCCTTATTCAAACGTTTTGTTCTTCCAGGTTATCCCCGAAAGGGCGCAGACCATTTTATGATCGATCGGAAAATTCTGAAAGCACTAATAGAAAATCCAGAAAAAAATACCTCGCTCATGGCGCTAATTTGTTGGATGGGGTACGAACAAGATGAAGTTTGTTTTCATCGTGCAAAACGTCACGGCGGTAGATCTAAATGGACTTTTGCAAAAACATTTAAGTTAGTTATAGATTCGCTAATAAGTTTTTCTTATCTGCCAATTCGGGTTATTTCATTCATTGGTTTTCTGATATCTATCCTGGGTTTTACCTATATCATTACTCTACTCTACCGTTATTTTTTCCTGAAGATTCATGGGGTAGAGGGTTGGGTGTCATTAATGGTGGTCGTTGTCTTTCTTGCAGGAATTCAAATGATGATGCTCGGTATCCTTGGCGAATATTTGTGGCGTGTTTTTGAAGAGACCCGACGACGGCCATCATATCTTATCGAAAAAAAAGTTGGCTGGTGAAAAGCCAAAGCCTTTCCAAATTAGATATGGAATGAAACAGGACGGAGATAATGAGCAGGATTGCCACACCAAATTTCAGATGCAGGGACATTCTTTAAAACAACCGAGCCCATGCCTACAAGAGCATGTTGGCCGATCTTGAGCCCGGTCCGGATGCAAGATTGAGAACCGAGATAAGCACCCTTTTTGATATGGACATTCCCGCCGAGGCATACGCCTGTGGCCATCACTGAGTAATTTTCAACCTGTGTGCCATGAGAAATGACACAGTTTTGCAAAATCATAACATGATTACCAATTTTCACACAGGAGCCAATACTCGTATTAGATAATACAACACTCCCTCTTCCTAACCGTGCACTTGATGATATCGTAGCATTCGGATGAACAATGGAGATGAATTTTGAATCTGAAATATTAGCTCTGGAAATAATTGCCGGCTTTAAAAGATAACTTTCGGGTGACCCAATTGCGTTAACAAAATATGCATCTCGTAATTTTCTGGCTGATCGTATCATACCACAAACAGGGACCCCGTTAATTTTACTTCCTTTTGCGATTCTATCATCAAGAAAACCGCTTAGTGGTGGAAAACCTGGATCTCGCAAACGAATTAAACAAATCGCCTCTGCAACATCTTGTGCATTGCCGTTTACACCAAAAATATAAATTTGTTTCATTAAAATGGCCAATGTTATACTTACGTGGTTACGTTTCTATAGGGCAGAATTAAATCCGCTTTTGATACAAAATATATTGTGTTATTGAAACAGGATTTGATCTATAAATAATATTGTAATTGCTTTCAATCCACTGATTAATCGCAATACCATAATCGACGCCAAATTTTTTCGAAAAAGTGGCACGCTCGACTTCTTTAAGAACATAGAAAGGGGTCCGTTTTTTAAAAAAGTCCAGACTCTCTTCTTCACGCATTTTACGATACTGACCAGAAAATGCTAATCTTTGAAAGTAGGTATAAAACTCGGCATAACGAAATCCAGTAAATAAATGAAATGATGGTTCGTAAGTAGTTAACAGTGATTCGCCGTTTGGAGCAGCTTTACATAAAACTAAAATACGATCTAAATCATAAAGACTTTGATCATCAAGGGAAACGCCGACTTTTCCGTATGGAGTATCGACAAAAGTACATCGATGTTTATTTTGAGATTTTAGAACGTGACCGGTTTGAAGCAGTAAACAGATGAATAACAAGCATGCAAAACTCAAGCGTTTCCATGGTGCTAACGGAAATGGTCGGGAAGCAAACCAAAGAATAGCAAGGATCAGAAGTATTGGTTGATAATAGTTTAACGGATACCATCCGGTAATAGCAACACGCATTAGCCCCATTCCGGATATTATTATCATTAAGAGGATTGGAATTGGAATTTTTCTAATCATACACGCGATGCCGTACCGAAAAGATGTGCTTAATAGTCGTGCAGTTATCATGATCCAAATAAAGGCCCAAAGATAATTCAGCGTTACTAAATTTTTAATGGGGCCCTGGTGTAGTGAACGAAATATGTCAATTATAATTGCAATGGGTAACATCCAAATAAATATTGGACCCATGTTTCTTTGAAGTTTTAATATAAAAAACCGTGATTTAGAAAAACAGAGACCACAACCTATAACCAATCCGAAGATTGCGAGCATTAAAAAATATATACTCAAAATATGATCGTGTATTAAGGTTGCTTGGCCAAAACCTTCGATAGCACTCTCATATATAAGACGAGGTTCAGATCCGTAGAAAACAAGTCCCAAATAACACAGCAACCATGAAAGTGCAAAACCAAAGATATGGATAACCCATTTCAATGGGCGACCTTTTAAATATATGAGTATTAGCATTAAAAAAATAATAATAGATGTAATACCCATATCAATTTTGGTATATGGCTCTAATCCTAAAAGTAACCCAGCCATAAATATATGGAAAAACGTTCGTCTTTTTCTCCATAAAAGCGTTAGTATGAAAATCCAGAGTATACTACCCAAAAATCCAGATTGTGAAAAACCAAGCACGAATTTTGAATTCGTAGGTGCAAATGCAACTGTATTAACATATAAAAAAATAAAAGTTATAAGCCAAACTCTAGAGATGCGTCGAATAGCACAATGGATTATTAGAAATAATTGTATAACAATGAGCAATGCTGTCAGTATCCAGTAACATGGAAAAAAGAGTTTCCCTATTTTATAAAGTGGGGCTACTAAGATTATGTGAAGCATCCCATAGCTTGGCAAATAATCTTTATAAGGCTTATCACCTTGAAATGCTCGCAAGGCATCTGTAAGATCCAATGCGTAATCGCTTGTCACACCCATGCCCCAACTTCCCCACCCATTTTGAAGAAAATATATTATAAGCGCAACACCGATGCCATAAGCGATAAGTTGCTCGTGTCGATGTTGTTTTTTTATTACTTGGAAATCGCACATTATTTTAATATTTCATTTGAAACTATAAACGATGTACGTATTTTATCTGTTACGATTTTATATGTTTTCATAAGATGAAGACTCGATGAAGTAGCGCGGACGCTTTCTTGATTCATCGAGCGTTCGCCAAAGATATTCACCAAGCACTCCAAGCATCACCATTTGTAAGCCACCAAGAATAAGTATCGTAATCATAATTGATGCATATCCTATCGCGTTCATTTTACCGAGAAGGCGCATCGTTAAAATATAAATCGCCCAGCATAAACCAAGTCCCGAGGCAGCAAATCCTGTATAACTCATTAAGCGTAACGGAACGTATGAAAATCCAATAAATGAATCGATTGCCAGAATGATTTTTCGCTTAATACTCCACTTACTTTTTCCGGCATTACGGGGTTTCTTTTTATATGAGATTGATGCTTGTCGAAAACCCAACCATGAAAAGGTTACAAAGAGCGATAAATTTCTTTCAGGTATTTGTCTAAAGGCTTCGACCACTCGTCGGTCTGCTAAAAGAACATCTGCGCCTTTGGGTGGCATTTCTATTTCTGTTAAATGATTCATGAGCCAATAGAAGATTCTAGAAGTTAGCAATGTAAACCATGATTCACCTTCTCGTGATTGCCGTACTGCCCATATTAATTGATAACCTTCGCTTTGTTTTAAAAGCAAATTGGGAATGATTTCAGGTGGATCTTGGAGATCCGCTGCCATGATTACTACGCCGTCCGAATTGCAATGTTCCAAACCGGCTGTACACGCAGCATGGCTACCACTATTCCGTGATAACCGTATCCAACGAACATGAGAATTTTCTTTTGTAAGACCTCTTAACAACTCCGTGGTTTTGTCTGTTGAATGGTCATCTATAAAGAGCAATTCAAACTTAATCCCATTTATTTCTGAAAGGACGTCTAACAACCTTTCATGTAATTTTATTATATTTGCTTCTTCGTTATAAATGGGGATTACAACAGTAATAGATTTCATGAAAGATAGAGACGCGTGATTAAAAATGGTTTATAACTTCGGGATTCTTATCATTTTTTGTTAGCCGATTCGGATTTATCCATTATTTTTTCGCGTCGAGCTGCTAGTTCTTCTCTTGATTGGATGATATTTTTGATATCAGTTAGTATAGGTAGAAAATCCATGCCTCGTATCCATGCAAGTCCCGTCGGCAATGGATTGACCTTTTGCATTGGGACTTTTTCATCAAAAGCTAACTTTACAAATATGTGTGGCATGTTCAAACCGGCTCTTGTAAAAAATAAATGCGTTGTAAAAAATCGTCCGATATTAATTTCTGTAGGGTTTGGGATTCCATCACTATCATAAGTAAAATCGACTGCAAAAATACCATGAGGTTGTTTATCTATCGCATGAATGGCATGTAACGCTAATTCATCGACAATGGAGTCAGCCACGGTGATTCCTGTGCCAGTTAAACCGGTAACCCCTGAAGGTACACGGTCTCCGAATTCCCAATAAAGTCGTTTGCGTCCTTGAGCAACAATCAACTTTCCATGACTCCAAAGCGAAGTCCAAGTAACAGAATTTATCTCTAAACATTGAGCAGCGGTAAACTTGCCCCACCCCTCACAAAATTCAATCCATGTTCGTGCTATATCGACATTTTCTGCACGGAAACTTCCTTTCCCTCCACCAGGACTGGTGATTGCACGTAACCAAATGGGCTTTTTGAATTGATCGAAAGCGTATTTTAAATCAGATCCGTCTCGAATTAAAATTGTTTTTGGGACTTTAAGTCCAGCAAGCTCCCAGCAGCGAAAAGATTCGAACTTATTCTGACATATTTCAATGGTTTGATGTTTAGGAAGAAAAGTTCGAATCCCAAGATTGGCACGATGTTTGGAAATTTGGAAGATCTCTTGATCCGGTTGACTGTAAATAAGTTCGGCATGAGTTTCCTGGATAATGGTACGCAAAATCTGAAGGTAATACGGATCATCCGCGTTAGGAATAAGATGCTTTTCATCTGTTTCAGCGCGTTGGAGAAAATACTCGTTGCAATCGATACCAATTAAGTAGAAATCTTCACCGGATTCACGAAGAGAACGAACAAAATTAGTTGAAGGCGTGCCCCCAGCCCCCGTAATTAAAATTCGTTTCATAGGATAGGAGATACAAAAAGGCCATTAAAAAATATTTGGCGTGGATCAAAACGAACTATAAAAATAAGCGGCAAATTTTGTTTTAGAAATTTAAATGAGGTTTGCTTATTTTAATTTCATTAAGCATGGATTTACTTTGTGCGGATTTCCGAAAATCATACCCTGCGATTCTTAATCCTGAAATAAAAAACAGCGTTGAAAAAAAAAGCACTAGTGAATAGTATTATCTTTAGGGTTCTAAGCATAAAAATAGCTTTATAGATTCTTTATCATCGTCTCTTTTGATCCTTTTCCTAGATAAGTCGTTTCGAAAGCATAAAAAACCCATCGCAAGTAGGCTGGCAACCATTTGAGCACTTTGAATCGACTCGCACCTTGGGTACGTTCAAACCACAAGGCCGGCACTTCATCAATTTTCCAACCAAAACGGTGAGCTTTAACCAGCAGCTCAATACTGTATGTAAAACCTTTGGTTGACTCGATGGGGATTTCGTCAAGAATCCGCCGCGAAAACAAGCGCAGTCCATTGGATGGATCGCGCGTTGGCACGCGTGCTAGATGGTACAATGCAAAAGCGGAGGATCGGACCAAAAAAGCTTTAAGCCAAGGGCATCCTTGCATCGTTCCTCCAGGCATAAAACGACTTGCTGCAACGATGTGACATCCTTCCTCAAACTTTTGAACCATTTGATCGATTATCGGGGGATTATAAGTGTCGTCGGCAGGAAAAACCAAAACCGCGGGAGCCTGGCTAAATCGAAATCCGCTGAGGATAGCAGCATGAACACCTTTGTCTGTATTTTTAACTAACGCAACGTCACAGGATGTAATATTTTCTTGACGTAGTGCTTCCAAAGTATCATCGGTTTCTTTGTCATAACAGATGAGAACTCGAAAGGGCGTCTTAACTGTCAACTTAAGAGCCTCGAGAACTTTAATAATATTCTTGCCCTCATTATAAACTGGAATGAGGATATCAAGCTTAGCTTTTTCCAATAATTCGAGCATTAGGCAGAGGAACGATATATTGACCCTTGAAGCCTTTTCGAGTCAGCTTTGGGACTAACTCGTCGGCGATGTGCCATGAAAGCAATAAAGCATATTCAGGTTGATCCTCAAAGAGCTTGCTCTCATCCAAAACAGGAATGAGTGTACCCGGCATATATTTTCCTGTCTTATGAGAGCCTTTAACTTCGAGAACACATTCCACAATTCCATCATCGAGTCCCACATAGTTGATTAAAGTACTGGCACGAGAAGGAGCCCCAATTCCATAGACACGATGGCCGCGCTTCTTGATATCGTACAGCAGAGTGTTCAACTGAAGCTTGGAAATGACCACTCGATGTTTGAACTCAAGCAATTGATCGTACAAGGAACCCTTTGATTTCTCCTCTTTCAAAATAGTGCTGACGGAAGCTTGAACCGAATGGGCACCTTTATAAGCAGCATAGACACGAATAGAACCGCCATGGGTGGGGATGCGTTTGGCATGAATCACCTCAAGACCATGCATGTTCAATAAATATTGAAGACTGTGAAGAGAGTAATAGCGCAAATGTTCATGATAAATCGTATCGTATTGTAAGGTTTCAACGAGACTCATTAGATAATGGGACTCAGAAATAAAAAACCCATTGTCATCCAAAAGAAGTAACAAACTTTCAAGGATTTCATGGATATTTTCCATGTGAGCAAAGACATTGGTAGCCATAATGATTGTGGCTTTCCCGTGTTTTTGAAGCACTTGAGTTGCAATCGAACGGCCAAAAAATGAAATTTCGGTGGGTATGGCACGACGATTAGCTAAATTCGCCATTAGAGTCGGTTCGATTCCTTGAATCCGATGTCCGCCTTGTTGAAAATTGCTGAGTAAGGTTCCATCGTTAGAACCAATATCGACCACCAAACTTCGGGGTGTCAGTGAAATCAAGCCCCTGCATTCGCGATACATTTCAGCAAAGTTCTCACGAAGGATTTTGGTGGTACCGCTCGTGTAAGGATATTCGGGAGGGAAAAGAATGTGAGGATCAACAATCAAACCGATTTGTACCAGTTCACAGCGCGGACAATATAAAAGCTGAGCCGGATAAGCAGGCTGTTCTTTTAAAGGCTCTCCGATGACGCGCATTTGGTTAACGGGAGGTAAGTTGCCAAGAAAAAGGATGTCCTTGAGTTCCCGGGAGTCGCACACCTGACAGCTTTCAATGGGTATGCTGGATGAAGTTCCTGCTGTAAGTGGAGTGTTTTGGGCCATGGCGAAGGGGGATCAATTAAGGAGAGGCACGAGAGCCCGATGCATGGGCGTCGTACCATTTTATCAATAAATGGAGTCCTTCATCGAAAGAATAGCGTGGTCGGAATCCAAGGACGGTTATTTTTCGTGTGTCCGGGCAACGCCTAGGGGTTCCTCCTTTAGCCGGTTCACTAGAAACGATTTCGATGCGACGTTGGAAATAACGAGCTATCTTGTGAGCAACCTCTTTGATGGAAATTTCTTCCATCGTTCCGATATGATAAATACCCAAATGAGTGCCTTTTTGGGCCAGAAACATAACGGCGTCAACAAAGTCGTCAATATAAATAAAGGCACGCGTTTCCTTGCCTGTTCCTTGGATCATTAATCGTAGCACCTCGTTGGCTTTCGAACTTTTTTGAACGAGTCCCTTCATACGAAGCGTTAATTGTGGTAATACATGTTTGCATCCCATGTCAGCTCCATAGACATTATGCGGACGAAAAATAAGCACGCGCTCAAAATGTTTGCGGCCGTAATTCAATGCCATCATTTCACTGATAATTTTTCCGGCTCCATACGAATAACGCGGATTGAGAGGATCAGGAATACACAAAGCAACCGATTCATCTGTGGGAATGGCTGCTGGGGTTTGATAAACTTCTGAGCTCGAGGCTAAGAAAAGTTCTTTGACTCCATGTTGGATTGCAGCATCCAATACGTTGATCATCCCTTTGACCGCCACCTCTAAGACCAAATCCGGCTTTGTATAGAAAAATTCTGTTCCATTGATAAAGGCCAGATGGAAAATACTATCCATTCCTTTAGCAGCTTTCGCTACTGCTTTTGCATCACGGATATCGGCTTTGATCATCTCGATATCCTTCATTACAGGCTTAAGACGACGAGATCGTCCACGCCATCCATTATCGATCACGCGAACACGATGACCTTTTTGAACAAGCCGTTGGACGAGAGCTGAGCCAATAAAACCAGTTCCACCCGTAACTAGATAAGATTGAGTATGCACTGTTTTTTAAAAAGGTTCCTTAATCCAACATGAGCTTTGGTTTGATCGCCTGGCAGCTTCTAAGAGTCTCTGCACCCGGAGGCCATCCTTCATATTGGGATGTTGAGGCTGATGAGTTTCAATCCAGGATAAAAATCGTCGAACTAATTGGCTCACCATGGCAACACGTCCATCCGAATAAGTTGAAGTAGGTGAAAGAAGCTCAATCTGTTGGAGTTGTTTTGAAATGCGAGTACCAAGCCGGAGTTGAAAGCCCCTAACATAGTCGGAAGATGGATTTTGGAGAAAAAGAGTTCCATCTTCCCCATAAATTTCAAGGTTATGACCGCTTCCCAAAAAAGCATTCGAGTTCACACAAATAGATCCAGAAGCACCCGATTGGAATTCCACCGTGAGGGATGAAAAAGAGGTTCGCGAACCAAACATATGACAGGAAAGCCCTGCAATAGGACCAAAAAGCCATTCTAAGTAGTAAAAGATATGTGAGACAAAGAGATTGAGTGTCCCTCCTCCTTCTACGAGTCGGGTTTTCCAAGAATCCAGCCCCATGTGTTCGGCATAGGTTTCGATTTGCCAAGAGACAGTAAAGTGACGCACACGACCCAGAACTCCGGCCTCCAAAAGTTGTTTTGCTTTAGCCCACTCTGCAATTTCAGGGAAAATAAAATCGACCATGTGAGCGGCTCCACATACTTCAGCCTTTTTTAAAAGGGCTTCGGCTTTATCAATAGAATCGCAAAGAGGTTTCTCACAAAAGACCGATTTGCGGTTTTCGAGCGCTGCCATCGCAATTTCTCCTTGCAAAGCCGGGGGTGTTGCAATCGAAATAGCATCAATCTCATCATCCTCGACGAGTTCACGCCAGTTTCCAAAAGCGTTGGGAATACTGAGTCGGTTAGCTACTTCCATTGCTCGTTGCTGGTTACTGGCACAAATCGCACGCACTTCATAATGAGGTTGAGAACGGAATGCCGGAACATGAACATGTTGGCCAAAGCCAACACCAACAATTCCTATGCGAATATTTTTCTGATGGCTCACAAAAACTTACGCTCTCCGCATGCTTTAATTTTTAGATTGAGGCCAGAAATTCCAAGGATCTACGACAATCTTACCCTGGAGATTCAGAGATTCGTAAACTTTGTGGGGGGTGCCAAGAATAATAATATCGCTTTCTTCCAAAACTCTTTTTAAGGGGAGAAGTTCGGGGTCATCTTTCACATAGGGATCGGTGGTTAAAACTTTCCTCGCACGAAAAGTAAGAATTTTTTTGAGTTTGTAACTGAGAGAGGAGCGCGGGTCATCAATATCTGCCTTAAAAGCCATGCCAAGCAATCCTACCGTTAACTTCTCCAATTCGTGTTTCCTTTGAATCTGATCAACAACAAACAAAGGGAGACCTTCATTAATGAGGGTAGCGGATTGTCCCAAACTGAACTGGTTTCGACAAAAGGCCACAAGCTGCATGGTGTCTTTATACAGGCATGGGCCAGCAGAAAAGCCAGCTTTGGGAACATCGCCTATGCGCGGATAATTTTTTTTCATTCCCTCAAGGACTCGGTAATAATCCACGCCTGCAGTTGTTGTCATCATGTAGAACTGATTGGAAATTGCAAAGTGAATGTAGCGATAAGCATTACTAAAGAGTTTAACGAATTCTGCTTCCGTGGGGGAAAGACGGACCACATATTGAGTAATTTGACGAAAAAGTTGGGCGGCGGCATTCTCTGCCTCAGGCGTGGTACCGCTGACAATTTGAGGCAACTCCTGAAGTTCCTCAATAGCGAAACCCTGCACAATGCGTTCGGGGCAAAATGCTACTTTAACCATTTTGCCCTTCGAATGCAGATATTTACTAACCCACGCGGTAACACCAGGGTAAACGGTTGACCGCAAAATGAGCAACTGGCCGTCGAATAACCATGGCACAAGTTTTTCCATGCATTGAGTGATATTCTTGAGGATGGGGTTTTGAAATTCATCAACAGGGGTCCCGATCGTAATGATAATGATGGGTACCCCTTTCATATCCGAAGGATGAGACGAAGTAATCAACCGTCGCTGGGCCAAAGCCTTGTGGAGGAGCGGCTCAGCCCCTTTTTCCATCATCGGCATTTTACCTTGATTGATTGTCTCGAGAGCTTTGTGATCAATATCGTAAACGAGCACCCGGTGTCCATATTGTGCGAGCACGATGGAGAGAGGTAATCCGACGTGGCCGGCTCCTCCCACGACACAAATATCAGCTTTAGGATGAGATGGAGAAGTTTTTTTTAGAGCTTTCATTAAAGGGCAAAGAGTTCAAAGAAAGATCAGAGTTTTATTAAATGGCATTGCTAAATTGGCATACTTCCACTTGAGGACATGTCTTTTCCTACAATTTATAGTAGTCCATAATGTGAAACATACGACCTGTAGGGGTGCGTCGCCTGCATGTATCCTATTTTAGCAATGCCATTAAAATAGACTCAGTTTACCCTTTACTAAAGCCATGGCTACCATACTTAAATGGAGCGCATGGTTGAAACGGCCTTCCAACATCATGGTTTTTAAATCCGTAGGCCGACAGTGAATGAGTTCGAGACCTTCCTCCGGAAGGTTCACTGGAGTTTTCTTTTTTAAATGCGATGCGGTAAAACACCAAAATTTATTGCCCAATCGGCCAGTGTCAGGATTTAGTTTTCCAAGAAAATCCAGGGCTTCGACCTCATAGCCGGTTTCTTCCAACAACTCACGGCGTGCAGCTGCTTCAGGGGTTTCCCATTTTTCAACATGACCACTGGGCAATTCCACTGTGTATTCTTCCACAGCAGGTCGAAATTGACGCACGAGCAAGAGATCCCCTTCTTCAGTCGTGGCCAAAATGCTCACATAATCCTGCATTGCAAGAGAATAATAAGGTGATTGGCCTTCCTTCATGGTCTTAGCAACCAAATCAAACCAAGGGGAGGAAAAGACAACTTTCTGAATCATGGAGGGATTAACTAAGAGGTCTGAGCGAGTAATATCGTAAGTGTTCATGATAAATAGAGTCGTATCGTCGTGTTTCTAAGATATCTAATAAGATTACCATTTAAACTCTTTTTATCGGCAAATGTGTTTGAGTGAATGGGATAAGTTTTTGCGTCGCCCAAAGAGATCGGCATTTTTTCAGGATACATTCTAGACAACTTGCCGCTAAAATTATAAGAGCCCATGTATGAGGAACAGTGTAACGCGATTCAATATGAATAAAGGCATAGGTGAATAGAAATAACCAATAACAAGTGGCAATCCAAAGGCATATTTGCCATCGATCTCGCCAAAACCAAAGGGTCGCTAGACTTAAAGCCACAACTGCAATTTCAAAGATACGCATGATGATTTTACATGATACAGCATAGGGATACTTCAATAGGTAGTGTAGTCGGCTTTCCCCCGTTATAGAATGGAATACAGTATAGCTTGATGCTTTTGGAAATAATATTTCATAACCCCATTCCAAATTTTGCCATGGTCCCAGAATCATTTGTTTGAAAGCTAATGCAAAAAATAAAACGGGTCGTTCCATAAGTGTTTGCTTTACGAGAGGAGGGATTTCTAGGGGTTCACGAGATAGTTTTCGTGGTGTCCCATCTGAATTTTGCCGCATGCCTTCGTATTTGAGAATTTTCTTTTTGAAGACAGGGTCCGCATTTGAAAGATTCCATGAAAGCGCCCAGTAAAATCCCTCTTTAATTCCGATATGAGGATCCACCCAATGTTTATTTCGGAGAATCCATGGGAAGAGGCAAATAAGTAAGAAAAGTCCGGTAAGAACGAATGCGGTAAGACATCGACGTATGGAAAATATGAGCATGCCAAGAATGCATAAGGCAAATGGTAATAAAAGGAGGTTAGTGCGCATAAAAACTGAAAGCGCAAATGTAATCATGCACATGAGGAGGCTGAGCTTCTCTCCTCTCATGAAATATCGTAAAAGCAGCCAACACGCCGGAATGATCAACAATCCTTCCCATGCTTCCTTGCATACCATTTGTGCGAGATATGCATTTGGCAGCCAGAAAGCATATAACCAAGCACACCATTCGGCTGTCTGTTGATTAAACAGTTTTCGTCCAATGTCGCAAAGCGGAAAAATGAGAAGGGCACTTAAAATTGCTTGGATGATTTTTATTGGCCAAAAAGTTTGTGGGCCAAGCAACCACCAAACACCTGCTAAAATCCAGGGATATCCTGGCATATCAAGCGCATGATAATACCCCAAATTATCCTGGGGTCGAGGTGGGTAGTCTTTGGGTTGAAGCAAGAGCGGTGTGCGTTTTGCTTGGATTTTATCGGTCTGTATATAATACTCATCGTGGGTTTCGAGACCACGTCCTTGAAGTAGCGCAAGCGCTTGGAGGGCGTTGCCATGTTCATAGCCAAAGGCTGTAAATTTATCTCCAAATTCAATGAGGTAAAATAGACGAATGAGTAGACATACAAGGAAAGCCCACCCAATGCTTAGAGAAATGGCGCTGGTAGATTTATTTTGATTGGCCATGGGCAAGTTCACACTTTCGAGAAGTGTAAAATAGTGAGATAGATCCTTGCAAGTCTTTTTGAATTCTTGATCTTATGGCCAAATTTCGCAATCCTCGGAATATGAATTTAAAGTTTAAACGGACTCTTTTTTCCTTTATCCTTATTGGGTTGGTATTTGCATTTGTAGAGGGTGGTCTTCGTTTTCTTTTGCGACTGGCTCATAAGGATCTAAATGGAATTCGACAGAGTTACGCCAATATCCTTGACTCACAGAGTGATGGAAAGAGTGCTTATGTTACAGATCATCCTTACCTGCCCCATGTTTTGAGGTCGGGTGCCGAACTCCACACTATTAATATTTATCCATTTGGAGGGCGAGTTGAAAGGCATGCATATATTAACACCCTTGGTTTTCGTGGGTCAGAACTTGAATCTCGTGGACTACAAACCTTTCGTGTTGCTTGTATTGGCGGTTCTACTGTGGAAGGATGTTTATCGGATCCAACCGACTGGCCTCATTTAATGGGTAATATTCTCCAAGGATTTTATCCAAGTAATCGTGTCGAAGTTATCAACGGTGGTGTCAGCAGTTATGCTTCAACGGATACACTGATCCATTTCATTCTTCATATTCTTCCCGTACAACCGGATTGTATTGTTGTTTATGACGGCATTAATGATGTTACCGCGCTTGGTGCAGATCATATCCGCAATGATTTTTCTCATATCCGAAAACGAATCCCGTCTATCCCTACTCTTTTCGATTACTGTCCGAGATGGTTTGATCGGAGTGCGCTTTTTGTCTGTGTTCGGCGTATCGTTTCCGATTTATGGCTCAAACGTACAAATAATATTGTAATGCTAACGATGCGTGATTTTACGAGAAGTGATCCAAACTCTCTTGCTGGACAAGAGATCTTTCATCGCAACCTTATGAATCTTATTTACCTATGCCGTGGATATAGAATCCGTGTTTTACTTTGTACCTTTATTTTTCAAACTCTAGATGCAACGGGTAAGCCTATTTCAGGTACAGGAATTGAGCATAAGACAGTTGCACTCAATCAAATCATCCGACAAACTGCAGCAGCGACAAGGACGGAGTTGTTGGAATTGGACGGCGCTCTTCCTATGAATCCAGAGTATTTCATGGATGGGGCTCACTTTACTTTAAAAGGGGAGCATCGCATTGCTGAATTAATCGCAAAAAAACTCCGGTCGATGTACGGCCCCCATCTTGTTCAAGAGTCTGGTTTTATTCCCGTTGAATGAGTTTTTCCCTTCAAGCAGCAGCTCCTCGTGTTTTTTTGTGGCAGCGAATGAATCATGCAATCTACTTTGCACGAAATATTCTCTTGGCACAGTTCATTACTCCTCGAGAATTTGGTGTTTTTGCAACAGCCCTTAATCTTGCTTCCTATGTTGCCATTCTAAGCGCATTTGAGTTTCGGACGGCCTTTCTTGCTACAAGAAACTTGTCCGAGGAGCAGATTCGAGTTCAATGGAGTGCTGAGGTCATTCTTAATTTAGTAACAGTGTTCATCGGTTTGCTTCTCGCACCTTGGCTTGAAACTACGCGTTCCTTTGGAATTGTGGCCGCAATGCTTTGTCTCCTTATGGTTAATTTAATAGAGGCTTCTTTTTCCACTCAACTTTACTTGCTTGAAAGGGAATTGCATTTCCCGTTCCTGAGTAAGATGTATGCTCTAGTCAATCTCATATCATTCATCATTTGTCTTTGTTTCGCTATAGGAGGATTAGGTTGGGTTGCCCTTATTATTGACCGGGTTGTAGCAGCAGGATTAAAAGGTCTGATTTTATGGACTAGTTCAGATTGGCGACCACGATTCCTTTTGCATAAGACTGAACTTCAATATTATTGGAGCTTTACGAGTGTTCTTTTTCTGACGGGGTTGTTAGGCAAGGTTCTCTTTGGCTTTGATATTTATGCTATTGGGAAATGGACTGGCTCCGAAGCCACTGGAATTTACAGCATGGCTACGAAGTGGGCTTTGCTTCCCATGGAGTTTGGAAGTGGCTTTTTAGCTATGATGGCTCTTTCGCTTTATTCACAGCAGTCCCAGAATGGTCTCAAGGCATTTTGTTCTTCGTACACCGAAATTACTTTTCATACCGTTCGTTTTTGTCTTGCCATCGCTGTGCTTATGGCTATCTTCATGAGAGACTTCTTCCATGTTTTCTATGGCAGTAATTGGCAAACTGTTCCTCTAGTCTTTTGGGCGTTACTTCCATATGCTATTTTTCGGCCACTTTATCAAAATGTTTGTCAGGCCTTACAAGCTCAGAAGGAATTATGGCTTCTTTTTAGTGTTATACTTATTCAATCACTTTTTGCTGTTGTATTGATACGGTTGTTTGTTTCACGTGGTATATTTGCTGTTGCTTTAATAATAGGTTGTGTACTTGCTGCTGGCTATATCTTCCTTGAAATACACCTACATCGGGTGATCAAGCATCCCATTTTTTTTATCTCAGCTTTCCCTATGCTTTTAGCCTCCCTCGGGATTGGGGGGTGTTTTTTATTTCCTTATGGCATATCGCTTTATGAAATAGGATTACGCTTCGCACTTGCTTTTGTTTATTTAACCGTTGCGATGTTGGAATGGTGGATGGGATACAAACGGCTCTCTTGCCCTACTCCTTTGCCACACAATAGATATTAGAAGTCACCTTTTATTGTATATGAAAACATTTTTGTTAGCTGCCGGTCTTGGAAGTCGACTTAACCCACTTACAGATCAAACACCTAAATGTCTTCTTCCTATTCAAGGTAAATCAATGCTTGAGATTTGGTTATCTCATCTAGCTCGCTGCGGTGTTGATGAGGTTTTGGTAAATACCCATCATCTTCATGAACAAGTTGTATCGTTTGCTTCTTCCTGGCCTTCAAAAAAGCCGAAGTTGGTATTAAGTTACGAACCTATGCTTTTAGGGAGTGCTGGTACCCTCTATGTTAACCAGAATTTTATTAAGGGAGAAGAACGCTTCCTTGTATGTTATGCTGATAATCTTACTCACTTCAATGTGATGCTTTTAAACCAAATTCTAATGGAACGTCATCAAGAGAATCCATTGGGAATCATGGCATTGCATCGAAGTGAGGAACCTCAACGATGTGGTATTGCAGTGATGGATCATATAGGTTGGATTCGAGAGTTTGAAGAAAAACCGAAACAGCCGAAGTCGCACTTGGCCAACGCTGGTCTTTATGCTTTTACGAAAGAGGTACTTCGATTTTTGCCAGATAAAATTCCCTCCGATATCGCTCTTCATTTTATCCCCAAATTGCTTCCACGCCTTTTAGGATTAGAAATCAAAGATCCCCTGATTGATATTGGTACGATCAATACCTATCATCAAGTGAACGATTCTTCGTTTTGGAAGTCAGAAACTTAATTTTTATATTACCAAGCTTGTAGGAAACTCTGATGAAAGATAGTTAAAAAGTAGAGATCAACAAAATTGAATTTGAAAGCTTCCTCATTTATAAATCAAAGGGATCATGCTCTTCGCATTGCTGTGATTGGTCTTGGGCACTGGGGACCCAATCATGCCCGCCATTTCTCTCGGCTCTCAAAACTTGTAGCTTTGTGTGATATTCATTCCGATCGTCTTCGACAAGTTGGTCGTCTATATCCGTCTGCACATTGTTTTCAAAATTATTCTACGATGTTAAAAGAGTGCCGTTTGGACGCGGTGATCGTGGCCACACCAACTTCATGTCATGAAGAAGTGGTCATGGCTGCGCTTAGAGCGAATAAACATGTTTTATGTGAGAAACCGCTAGCGCTCCATTTTAAGGTTGCCCATCGAATTTGCAAAGAGGCTCAAAAACGTCACCGTGTTCTGATGATTGGACATACATTTCTGTTTCACCAAGGCATTCGCTATCTTCGCAACTTTATTTTGCGTGGGCAGCATGGGCGTCTTTATTACCTACACGCCAAACGGACCCATTACGGTCTTTTCCGACCGGATGTGAATGTGGTTTGGGATTTAGCATCTCATGATGTAGCAATCTTTAACTATCTATTAGGATCTGAGCCTACTGAAGTTTCAGCGGTTGGTTTTGATTGGCTTCGGAAAGATATTCACGATCTATCGTTTATTTCATTGCGCTATCCTCGTAATGTAATTGCCCACATCCATGTCAGTTGGCTCGATCCTAAGAAGGAACGTGAAATTATGGTTGTTGGTGATAAAAAAATGGCGATTTGGCAGGATATGGCTTTTCCGGGGCCAATTTTCCTTTACGACCGTTATGTGGTTCGCCGAAAACCGCTTTTGCGTGAATTCGGTGACTTTCAACTATTTCCGCGAGAGGGTGATATCACTATCCCCAAAATCGAGATGGAAGAACCTCTCTTGGTTCAGGCGCGTGAATTTTTGGAAGCGATCAAAAATCAACGAGAGCCTTTTTCTAATGGTTATTTTGCTTCAAGAGTTGTCCGTGTTTTGGAAGCGATTAATTATTCTATTAGTATGCGCGGTAAACCTATTCTTATTCTAAAATGATGTTAATCTTGTTTTCAAGTCAAGTGATGGGTTTATCCTATTTTTTATCTCGATGACTAATGAGCATATCGAATATGTTCACAAGCGATTGATGTGAATTGTGTTTGCTTCACAATAGAGTCTTAAAGAACAAAAATGGTAAATCCGTTGTGTATCTCAACGCTCGATCTTAGGTTTTTTCATCAAGGTGGGATTGTAACAAAAGCAATGGTCTTTGCACGCGTTGCAACTGCGGAAGGTTTTTCTCCTTTTTTTCTAACCCCATCTGTATCTCTTCACCGGACTCTTCGTCGAAGGCTATATTTTTCTTCGGTACCATCTGTCATAAAAAGTAATTTTCAAGGGTATCCTTGTTATCAATTGGGAGCTCAATATCCCGAGTTTGAATTTAACGCACATCGTTTTAAAAAGCACGCTTTGAAGGAAGTCTTCTCCTCTCCTATTCCCTGTTTTGCAGTGAGTGGGAATAATCACGCTGCTCGCCCCTTTCTTGACATGGGGTTACCTTTCAGTGTTTGGCCGAGCACCACTTTTTGGGAAGATTGTTGTGATCGTGTTCAAAATGCTCCGTGGTCTGGTCGGAAGGTTTTAGATCTTCTCACAAAACCTATATCAGAGAAGCTTGAACACCATGTCTTTGTGTCCGCTCACCAAATTGCTGCAGACAGTCGGTACACTGCTAAGCAGATTTTTACCCTGGACTCGTCTTTAGCGTACAAGACCAAACTGATCCCAATTCCAGTTGACGTTCGATTCTTTTACCCTATAGCGACTCCATCACGTCAAAGTCTCCTTTTTATTGGACGAGTTTCAGATCCCCGTAAAAATGTTATCCTCCTTCTCAAAGCTTTTGAAGAATGTGCCCAACATCGTCCAAACCTTCATCTTACTCTTGTGGGTCCTTGTGACGAAGCTTTCTATTTTATCATTCGGAAACATCCGTTTTCTGAACGTATTCATTGTACCGGTCTTATGTCTGATCGAACGCAATTGCGGAACTTACTCCAGCAGGCATTAGCGCTTATCATTCCTTCGTTTCAGGAAGGTTTTGGTGCAGTTGGCGCAGAATCACTTGCCTGCGGTGTTCCAGTAATTTCAACGCCCTGCGGCGGACCAGAAGATTATGTTCTTCATAAACAAACTGGATTACTTCTCAAGGGATTTGAAACAAAAGAAATGACTGAGGCTATTTTACAAATCTCAGGAGACACCTCTTTAAGAAAGCGCTTGGCATTTCATGCTAGGGAATTTGCGGTTTCAAACCTTAGCATTGAAGCAGTCCAACCTCTTCTTTGTGAATTTATCCACAGTAAATTACTTGACTTTAGTAACTTTTAGGCTCTTATCATAATAAAGAAATGCCTTCATGTTGTTGTACATCATATTTGAGCTTAGAGACTGAAGCTTTCAATTTGACGTCGTCTGTTATCTTGGTTAAAGTTGGATGTCATCCTATTCATGCCAGCTTCAGACGATTATATTTTAGAAATTTTAAAGGATGTTGGGCTAATCACCCTTGCACAAGTTGAATCTGCGCGTCCATACGCGCAGGAACATGGGGTTAGCGTTGTTGATGCACTTATCAAACAAGAGGTCATTACCCAACGCCAACTCACTCAGGCGCTTGCTGCTCATGCAGGAATGGAAACCGTCTCTTTGCATGATCACACGATTCCCCAAGATGTCATTAATGCTGTACCTCGACATATCGCTCGACGATATAAGGCAATTCCACTTTTCCGTCGGAATGGAACGATTGCGATAGCAATCAGCGATCCCACCGACTTAGACATTGTTGATAGTCTTCATTACGCTCTAAAGTGTGAGATCGAGCCGATGGTAGCTTCAAGGGAGGAAATTGAGGAAGCACTCGTCCGCTATTACGGAGGAAGCGATGCAACTGTGGACCAAATGCTTCATGAAATTACCGAAGGCGATATTGATATTGGTATCATAAATCCACATCTTACAGACGAAGTAGGCGGAGAAACAGTGGAAGATGCTCCCATTATCAAACTTATCCAATTTATGATTACTAATGCCCATCGTTCAAGAGCCAGCGATATCCACATCGAACCTCTTGAAAAGAGACTCCGAGTACGTTTTCGAATTGATGGTGAACTTCAGGAGATCGATAACCCACCAAAGCGTTTGCAAGCATCAATTATCAGTCGCATCAAGATCATGTCTAATATGAGCATTGCTGAAAAGCGCTTGCCACAAGATGGACGCATCCAAATGCAGGTTGGAGGACATTCAATTGATCTTCGTGTGTCGACTGTGCCGACTACTCATGGTGAAAGTGTTGTCATGCGTATTTTAGATAAAGAAAGTCTTAAACTTGGGTTACCTGAACTTGGCTTCATGAGTGATGATCAGGCAACTTTTGAACATCTCCTATCGTTACCTGATGGAATTTTACTGGTAACAGGACCAACAGGATCTGGAAAAACTACTACTCTTTATGCCTGCTTGAACTTGGTCGCCCGTCCTGATCGCAAGATCATTACGGTAGAAGATCCCGTTGAGTATCAAATGCCTGGCATTAATCAAGTTGCGATTAATGAGGACGCGGGCATGACATTTGCTGCGGCCTTACGAGCTATGTTGCGTCAGGCACCTAACATCATCATGGTTGGTGAAATTCGCGATGTGGAAACCGCCAATATTGCTGTAAATGCTAGCCTAACGGGGCATTTGGTTTTTAGCACTCTTCATACCAACGACGCACCTAGTGCTATTGTTCGTTTGATTGACATGGGTGTTAAACCATTTCTCGTTGCTTCAGCGATACGGGCGATCATGGCTCAACGCCTTATTCGAAAAATTTGTCCCAAATGCAAACAAGAACATAAATTAGTAACCGCAGAGATAAACTCTCTTAATATTCCAGCTGAGGTAATGGCAGCAACAACCTTCTATAAAGGGAGAGGTTGTAATGATTGTCGTCAGACCGGCTATCGCGGCCGCGCTGGCATTTTCGAAATATTTATCATTAACGATGAAATCCGTAAAATGATTAATGAAAAAATATCTTCTACAGTAATTCGGCAACGAGCCCGGGAACTCGGGATGCGAACCCTTCGTGAAGATGGCATTCGCAAAGTAATTGCAGGAATTACGACTCCAGAGGAAGTGTTAAGTGCAACCATGTCAGATTTTAATTAAAAATTAACTCCACGCTCTTATGGCCATTTCAATGTCCGATCTTCTTCAACTTGCAGTCGATGAAGGGGCATTTGACCTTCATATCGAAGTTGGTATTCCTCCTGTGCTTCGTCTTCATGGAGGGTTGCATTCCATCGATGCCTCTCCACTGACACCAGAAGACACAGAAATGCTGCTGCGCTCGATTGCAAACGAAGATTACATTCAGCAAGTGAGATCTAAAGGGGGAGTGGATTTTGGTTTTTCATATGGGGAAATCGCTAGATTTCGTGTGAGTGCTTTTCGACAAAAAGGTTATTTTGGCATAGTTTTACGGCAAATTCCAAAAACTCTATTAACATTAGAACAGATCGGGCTTCCCCCTATAGTCAAGGAACTACTTTATAAACCCCGTGGACTGATTTTAATTACAGGTCCAACAGGGTCGGGGAAAAGCACAACCCTTGCCAGTATGATCAACGTCATTAACGAAGAACGGGATGTTCATATCATCACCATTGAAGATCCTATTGAGTATTATCATACCCATAAAAAAAGCGTAATCATCCAGCGCGAGGTTGGAGTAGATGTTCCAACATTTTCAGAAGCTCTTCGTCGTGCTTTACGTCAAGACCCCGATATTATCCTTGTAGGTGAAATGCGTGACTTAGAAACAACCGAAGCAGCGCTTACCGCTGCGGAAACAGGGCACTTAATATTTGCAACCCTACACACCACCGGTGCTGCACGGACTGTGGACCGTATCGTCGATCAGTTTCCTGCCAATCAACAGGAACAGATTCGTACCCAGCTTGCTGGAACATTACAGGCCGTAATTTCTCAGCTTCTTTTACCACGTGCAGATGGCAAAGGATATGTTGCTGCTTTTGAAATCATGATTTCCACTCCTTCGATTGCTGCCCTTATCCGAGATAATAAAACCTTCCGTATTACCTCGGATATTCAGACGGGCGCTAAATATGGGATGAACACCCTCGATTCTCATCTTGTGACTCTTTATGAGCGTGGACTTATCCCCTATGGTGAACTGATCACTAAATCTCAGGATCCTACTGCGATCCTTCAAAAACTTCGAGAGGAAGGACTCGTCAAAACGAAAAAGTAGGTTGGCTACATGTTTGAAGAACACTCTTCGTTAGTTTTGCAGGTTTTTCGTGAACTCAATCTTCTTACCCCTGAGCAATTTTCAGAGGTTGAAGAGGAACACACACGAACTGGGAAATCGATCGCTCAAATCGCAATCGATCTTGGATTTGTAAATCGCGACCGTGTTTTACAAACGATTGCTGATTATTTGGGAATGGACTATGTGGATATCGACGATTTTGAAATTCCACCGGAACTCATTAAACTTATCCCCGCAAGTTCGGCGCGTTTGCATGGGATTGTTCCAATAATAATTTCTGGGAATGTGATCAAGGCTGCTATTCGTGATCCTTTTAACAATAACGCTGCACAAGAAATCAGCTTTATTTTGAATAAAGACGTAGAGGTCCTTGTTGCTGATCCCATAAAAATCGACAAGTTTGTTGAAGAACACTATGGAGAGGAAAGCGCTTCTGTGGCCGAGATGCTGGCAACCTTGGGTCAGGATTTTCAGGAAGAAACCATAAGCACAGCCTTAAAGGATACAACGTCCTCAACAACATTCGATTTGGAGCAGGAAGCTAACCTTCAACCCATCATTAAGTTTGTAAATTTAGTCCTTTACCAAGCCATTAAGGATAAAGCCAGTGATATTCACTTTGAACCTTTTGAAAGTGAATTTAAAATTCGATACCGGGTTGATGGTGCGTTGTATGAAATGACTCCTCCGCCAAAACAAATGGCGCTTGCCGTTATCTCTCGTCTCAAAGTGATGTCTAACCTTAATATTGCGGAAAGACGCGTGCCCCAAGATGGCCGGATTATGCTTAACATTGCAGGGCGTCAGGTGGATTTACGTGTTTCTACCTTGCCCACTCAATTTGGCGAAAGTGTTGTTCTTCGTGTTTTAGACCGTTCTATTGTTTCACTCGAACTAAATAATCTAGGAATGCCAAAATATGTTTACGACTACATCTGTCAAACCATTCAAAAGCCAAATGGCATCTTTATTGTAACAGGACCCACAGGCTCTGGGAAAACAACCACGCTTTACTCATGTTTAGCACGGTTAAACACCATTGATTCTAAAATTCTCACTGCAGAGGATCCGGTTGAATATGACATTGAAGGTATCATGCAAGTAAATGTCAACGAGCCCATTGGGCTTAATTTTGCTCGCGTTTTAAGAGCCTTTTTGCGGCAAGATCCGGATCGTATTATGGTAGGAGAGACACGCGATTTGGAAACCGCACAAATTGCGATCCAAGCTTCCCTTACCGGACATCTTGTCTTTACGACTCTTCACACCAATGATGCACCAGGAGCAGTTACCCGTTTAATTAATATGGGTGTTGAACCCTTTTTGATCAGCTCAACCATTCAAGGAGTTTTAGGACAGCGACTTGTCCGAACCATCTGTAAATCTTGCCGTGCTCCTTACGAGCCCACAGAAGAAGCTCTTGCTTCTATTGGTTTAAGCCCGCATGAAATTGGAGATAAGACTTTCTATTATGGAAAGGGATGTTCCGAATGTGATAGTAAAGGTTATCGGGGTCGTAAAGGTATTTATGAACTCTTAGAAATTTCAGACCAAGTTCGAGAGCTCATTAATCAACGTGCCCCAACAGTAGTATTACGGCAAAAAGCAATTGAGCTGGGAATGATTACCCTTCGTGAAGATGGCTTGCGTAATATCTTCGATGGTGAAACGACTGTGGAAGAAGTGATCAAATACACTTAAAATGGTGGGCAGGGATGGATTCGAACCATCGAGACCATTTCTCGCTTTTCAAACCCAGTTTCCCCTCTGAAACGAACTTACATGAACATGCTTGATTTCCAACGGATGTTATGCAAAAACGTTATGCGTGGCGAGCATCCATAAACAACTCGGAAGGCCGTACTGGTTCTGTGCCTACACTGGCTTGAAAGGAAAACGGCATTATAAATCCACGGAAACCACCAACCGGACACAAGCTCTCCAAATTTGTCGAAAATTGGAGAAGGCTGCCAAACTGGGACGAGTCGGTAAGCTGACGCCGGATGCAGTGAGAGATGTCCTTGCGGAAGGACTGGCTGACATTTTTTTAGAAGCCAATTCAGAAACCCTACCAAATTCGAGCGTTAAAGCTTTCTCAAAAACATGGCTTGAAGCCAAGCAAGTGGAAGTCGAACCAACATCCTTTCAACGCTACAAAGGCGTTATCGAGCGTTTTTTGGGCTTCCTGAACGGTAAGGCAGAGAAAGACATTGCTTGCGTCACAGCGTTGGACGTGACGCGGTTTCGTGATTCTCAGGCAAAGGAACTTTCCTTCTCATCAGCACAATTGGCTTTGAAAGTATTGCGAGCCCTCTTTCAGACCGCTCTCAAACGCGGGGTTGTCTCACAAAACGTGGCTGCGTTGGTGGACAAGCTTAAAATGCGCGGCGAAAGCAAACGACGTCCTTTCACTCTGGCCGAACTGAAACGAATCCTGAAAGCTGCGAGGAGCACTGAATGGGAAGGGTTAATTCTCTTTGGTATCTATACAGGGCAACGCCTGGGCGATCTGGCCCGGCTCACGTGGCGGGCGATAGACCTTGAAAAACTTCAATTTTCGATTGTCACCCGTAAGACCGGGCAGCGGATTATTATTCCCATAGCCTGTTCGCTTGCAGACTATCTCGAAGCCCTCCCCTCTTCCGACGACCCAAACGCTCCTTTGTTTCCAAAGTCCTTCCGGAAAGCGCAAAAACACACAGGAACGCTTTCCAATGACTTTTACGACCTGTTGTTATCGGTTGGACTGGTTGAAGCTCGCGCAAACGTTTCCACAGGCAAAGGCCGCAACACATCACGCCCTGTGTCAGCGCTTTCATTCCATTCGTTGCGCCATACAGCAACGACCTTTTTGAAAGCGGCTGGCGTCTCGGATGCCTTGACACGGGAGATCATCGGCCATCAAAGCGCTATTGTGAGTCGAAACTACACGCATTTGAGCACTGAGGATTTACGCAAAGCGGTTGATCGGCTGCCGGATGTGACGGCAAAGGATGGAGGTAAGAAATGACAAAGAAGGAAAAACGAAAAATTGCACTTCTTGAGGCTGAGCAAGCTTCTTTGTTGTGCCAATTAGTCGACACAGAATTGGAGCGTTACAATGCTGAAAAGACGAGACAGCGTGAACTTAAAAAAGGTATTAAAAAACGGCCACACTCTAAACATCCGATGGCGTCCACCATACTTCTCTCAAACTATAGGGAGCGTTGGTACAGGAAACACATAGACACATTAAACAGAATTCGGTCTGGTGTTGTTGAACATCTCACAAAAACGCGCGCCCGTTGATAGATATTTCGCTAGAGGCTGCGGGACGTGTGAAACAGGCATCGTTTAAAGATTATATTGAAAAGTATTTTACTCAAACGACCGAAATCAATTTAGAGGCAACCCAGCTCCTTCGTGGTGTGCACAATAAAATGAAAGATTTTAGTGAGAAGAATATGCAGGGACATCTTATTGAAAGCCCATGGAAGAAATTCAATAAGCTCTGGAATCCATTTCGGAATCTTCTTGATGATCTTTCTGCTCTCAACGCTGCGATCTCGCGCTTGGCAAGGGAAATTCGCAAACTTCCTGGTTTGCAACCGATCGAAACGAAGCTCTATTCGCTTGAAACTCTTTGGAAGCTGACGAAGCATGGGGAAGGAGATAGAAAGTTACCACCTCTCACAAAGAAAGCATTTCTCAAACGGTTAAATCAGCCTCCTTTCAAAAGCGGAATAAGGCGACACTCCGGCAGTCGACCGACCCTCTGCCACCTTTCTGCGGCAAAACTTGCATTTCCTGAATACTGGTCAAAACCTCCTTTTAATCCGCCTCCATCTCTCCCAAGTCTTCTCGATCTGACTTCATTGCAGGCCTTGAGAGCGTAATGTCCGCTTAATAGGCAGTGTCCCCATTTGTGGCGATTAAATGGGATTTCCTTCGGCTGGGTGTCCCCATTCGTGAGGCGCTCCCTGCTTTGATTTACTAAGTTCATACAAACGCGAGCGGTCTTGCACGAACAAACAAAAATAAGGAGAGGTCGAATGGACAATGAGACGAAAGAAGTAGACAACAGTCATAGTTTCACATGCCAACCCATCGAGGCGAGGATGGGCAGCGTAGATAATCGACGTGAATTTGCCGGTGTCGAAGATACGTGTCAATTGTACGACTTTGGGAGAACTTATCTTTATGGGCTTATGAAGTCAGGGAAGATTCGCAGCGTTTTACTACGAAAATGTGGTGCAGCCGTCGGAAAACGATTAGTGGAGTTAGAATCTGTTAGGAAATTCATCCGGGATCAGGCCGAGCAACAGACTGTTTATCAGGCAGGTCGATGTAATGCCTTGAAGGCTAGGGGGGGATCGAAATGCAAGAAGTAAACGGAGCAGCTTTACTCGAAAGCCTTTTGAAATCAGGTCTCGGGTCGGACGAGGCTTGTTCGCCGCGAATTGAAACCAGCTGCAAACTTTTTATCCCCAAAGAAGTTCAAGTTTTAATTAAAGACTCGACGCAGCCTTTAGCGATCACGGATGACGAGAAAAAAGTATTAGCTCTTGTTCAAAATAACATTCCCGCCATCGGGATCGTCGGTCTTTTAGCGTGGTCTTCAAATAAAACTTATCGACCGATCCAAGCTCTTGATGATCTTGCTTTTGTTGAGAGAGGGGTTTCTCTTTTTTTCGATTCCGACATCTGGCATCGGCCGGATTATCTTCGTGCTGTTTTCGCGTTGGGCTGTGAGTTCGAAGATCGTGGGGCCTATGTCGAAGTTGCAATCATTCCTCAACAAGGTAGTGACAAAATAGGCATCGATGATCTTTTGGTAGAAAAAGGCAGTGAATGTCTCAAAGAGCTTAAGAAAATACGATTATCCCATGCTGCTTTTACTCAAGCAAAGGATTGGTTCAAAGGTTGGAGGAAAAATATCTCGGAAGAGAAACAGTCCTCAAAAAATCTTCCTGCTGAATTCCAAGGAAGAAAAATTCATGCGCCCATGCATTTCGAGAAAAACTGGGCTGCCGTGGGAATCGTCTCTCACGAAGGAGGTGAAGTGGTTTGGCGAATTGTGACATCCGAGCGAAAGACGTATACCGCTCAAGAAATCGAAGGCGCACTAATCTCTAAACCTTTGCCTTATTCCTCCCTTGCCAGTCGGTGGAATGAGGAGGATTTAAAAAACTTCCTGAACGGCAATCAAAAAGGCTCTTTTGCCGAAATGGCTGCGCTCTTGATTTCAAAATCTCGCGAATTGATCGAATTAAAACGTAATGAGGAGTATGTGTTCGCTGCTGTATGGAGCATTGCAACTTTCTTCCATAGAATTTTTTTATCTTTCCCACGGCTTGCCCTCAACGGTGAACGTGGGTCTGGAAAATCAAAACTTCAGTCATTCCTCGAACAGGTTTGTTTCAACGGACTTCAGCGGCTTAATCCTACTCCGGCTGTTCTATTTCGCTTAATCGCTGGCGTTTCTCCGACACTCTGTCTGGACGAGATCGAGTCATTATCAGGCGATGACAGCCAAGAGCTGCTATCCATTATTACCTCAGG
>OBEQ011038255.1_pt1 | contig 37742 bp, 36 predicted proteins | sample 1670901 | NCBI WGS metagenome assembly OBEQ01 (sample SAMEA104232315, study PRJEB22302) | groundwater metagenome | biome: forest; feature: aquifer; material: groundwater | place: USA | collected 2011-08-07 | depth 5.4 m | reverse complement strand
GGCGTCATCCTCGCCGGCATCGGCGTGTTCTTCGTCCTCCTCCGCCCGCCGCTGCTCGCCGAGGATCTCCGGTTCCTCGGTCGGTCCAGCCGCGAGATCGACGAGTTCATGCCACAACTGCGACGGTGGCTGCGGCGCGTGTTCACGGTCCTGGGCGGGCACGCCTTCGCAGCAGGCGCTTTGACCGTGTTCGTCGCGGCAACCGGCGTCCGCGACCTTCACCCGGCAGCCGTTGCCGCACTCGCGTTCACCGGGGCCGCCTCGATCGGGCTCATGGCCGTGGTGAACTTCACCATCAGATCCACCTTCCGATGGGTGCTGCTCGCGGTTACCGGGCTGTGGGTGGCGGCCACAGTCGCCGCGATGCTGTCGTGACCCGCTCAGCCGTCGTGGGGTCGGCCGGTCCGGGTGACTCGTACACCAACGCGCCGCGGTCGCCGGCGTCGGGAACCTCTTCGGTGAGAGAGGTTCGTACCGTCGCGGCGCGGTCAGGCGCCCGTAGGTTGGGAGCGCCCCGACTGCAACGCCAGGCCCCATCACCCCGGGCGTGCCACAGGTGGGGCCATCCGCTGTACCCCGCCGGGGCCAACTCACGGTCCCACGGCCAACCGTCGTGTACACGCGTCAATATCGCTTTCTACGTTGCGGCGGCGACGAGCCGGCGGACGTGGCGTTCGGAGACGTGCGGGGACGCGGCGCCGAGTTCCGCCTCCGGGTGGCCGGACACGCCGGCCTTGTCCGTGCCCAGGTAACGACATTCCCGGTGGGCTCACCCCCGACCGCGGAGGAGCTGCCGAATTTGGGTTACTCCTGCGAGGAGCCGCCCGACGTGCGCTGCCAGTCCAGCTACACCCGGGCCAGCTACGGCCGGGACGCTGACGGCACGCTGATTTTGATCCGCTCGACGTACCAGGACAACCAGGTGGTGATGCACGTCGTGCAGGTGTACCGGCCGGACGGCACACTGCTGCTGCTGGCGACCAGCAACATCCGCTCGACGGAAGGCTCCCCGTCCGCTCCGTCGGGGTACACGATCGAGGGGCCGGAGCCGCCGGTCACCGTCGACCAGCTGATCGAAATCGGTCGCACACCGGGCCTGACGCTGTACCCGTATGCGTCGCCGTGCGGGCCCGTCACGGGGCGTGGCCGGGGCGTGGCCGGGGCGTGGCCGGGGCGTGGCCGCACGGCAGCCAGCGACGTAGGTAAATATTGTGGGAATCGGGACCGATGGTGCTAATCGGGCGACGCGGGGTAGCGCAGCGGTCCGTTGGTGGCATACGGTCCGGGACCGTGGACCCACATCGCGGCTACTCCGAGCAGTTCCCCGCCGACGCCGATGACCGGTGGCAGTCCGGGGAGCGTGGCTTTCCCCCATCCGAGTGGGACCGGCGCGACGAGCCCCGGCGCAGCGAGCCCGGCTACGGCGACTCCGAGGAGTACCGGGTGCCGGGCCAGCGCGCCGCCGCTGCGCCGCGCGGCCGGCGCTCCGGTGAGCCGCTGCCTCCGCCGATCGAGGAAGGTCCGCCCCGGCATGAGCCGCCACCGGGTCGGGAGATGCCGACGGAGGATGGGCGGCACCTGACCGAACCGCTCGACCGGTCGGCGCTGCGCCGTGGCGCGGGCGGGGCTGCGTCGGGCGGGGCTGGCCCCAGCGGGACCGTTTCGGGTGGGGCCGTTTCGGGCGGGCGCGGCCGTGGCGGGACCGCCGGTCGCGGGGTGTACCGCAGCCGCAAGCCGGCGCTCGCGACGCTGGTGATCGTGGTGGGCGCCGCGTTCGAGCTGCTGGCCCTGCAGATGGTGGCGACCGGGATGACCAAGCAGCTTGCCGGGACGACCACGGTCGGGATGTTGCTCAGCATGGGCCTGCCGCTCGTCGGCGTCGGCCTGTACGCCCTGTTCACCGGGGCGGCGTCGGTCTCCTTCGGTGCGCAGGCCTCTCAGGCCTGGCTGCGCAGCCCGCTCGCCTGCCTCCCGGTGGGGCTCGTGCTGTTGCTGGCTGCGGCGATCGCCCTCTGAGCTACCGGGTCGGCCGGCCCGGAGCCGGCCGATGGCGACCGGCTGAGCCGCTGGAGCCGGCCGATGGCGACCGGCTGAGTCCCGCCAGGCGGCCGGGCGTACACTGGCCCGGCGACCACCCCACGTGGTCGACTTCGCGCGTCCTCCCCACGCCTGCGTGGCTGGGGCGCCGGCCGCCCTGGTCCCGATGCTAGCTGTGCTTCGGGTGCGCTGCGGTCGGCGACGGACGCCAGGGCAGTAGGCCGCCGGCCCACTGCGACAACCAGGGCGAAACAAGGAGTATCCGACATGGCCGTGGTAACCATGCGCCAGCTGCTGGAGAGCGGTGTCCACTTCGGACACCAGACCCGGCGGTGGAACCCGAAGATGAAGCGCTTCATCTTCACCGAGCGCAACGGGATCTACATCATCGACCTGCGCCAGACGCTCGACTACATCGAGAAGGCGTACGACTTCATCCGCAACACGGTCGCCGAGGGCGGCAGCGTGCTCTTCGTCGGCACGAAGAAGCAGGCCCAGGAGGCGATCGCGGAGCAGGCCACGCGAGTCGGGATGCCCTACGTCAACCACCGTTGGCTGGGCGGCATGCTGACGAACTTCCAGACGGTCTACAAGCGGCTGCAGCGGATGAAGGAACTGGAGTCGATCGAGCTGACGGGCGTGGCTCAGGGGTACACCAAGAAGGAGACCCTGCAGCTGTCCCGGGAGAAGATCAAGCTGACCCGTACCCTGGGCGGCCTGCGCGACATGCAGAAGATCCCGGCGGCGATCTGGGTGGTCGACACCAAGAAGGAGCACATCGCCGTCGACGAGGCTCGCAAGCTGGGCATCCCGATCATCGCGGTACTCGACACCAACTGTGACCCGGACGACGTGGACTTTCCGATCCCCGGCAACGACGACGCGATCCGTTCGGCCGCGCTGTTGACCCGGGTGGTCGCCGACAGTGTTGCCGACGGGCTGATCGCGCGTTCGGGCAAGGCTGTGCGCGGCGACGAGAAGCCGCAGCCGGGCGCGGTCGCCACGGCCGAGCCGCTCGCCGAGTGGGAGCGCGAGCTCCTCGAAGGCGCACCGGTCGAGCCGGTGGCCGTCGAGCCGGTGGCTGCTGAACCGGTAGCCGTCGAGCCGGTCGCTGCTGAGCCGGTGGCTGCTGAGCCGGTGGCCGTCGAGCCGACGGCCTGACCGTCGTCGCCTCCGCCTGATCCCCTACGTCTTCTAGCGAGAGAGAGCCATGACCACCTTCACTGCAGCGGATGTCAAGAAGCTGCGCGACCTCACCGGCTCCGGGATGATGGACTGCAAGAAGGCGCTCGATGAGTCCGAGGGCGACTTCGACAAGGCCGTCGAGATCTTGCGCATCAAGGGCGCCAAGGATGTCGGCAAGCGGGCCGGACGTACTGCCGCCAACGGGCTGATCGCCCACGCGGACAACGCCCTGCTCGAGCTGAACTGCGAGACCGACTTCGTCGCCAAGAACACGGACTTCATCGCGCTCGCGGACCGGCTGGTCGCGCACGTCGGTGCGGTCCGGCCGGCCGATGTCGAGGCGGCGCTGGGCTCCGAGCTCGCCGACGGGCGTACCGTCGCCGAGACCCTGGAGTCCGAGGCTGCCAAGATCGGCGAGAAGCTGGTACTGAACCGCTTCGCCGTCTTCGACGGTGAGGTGGCGGTGTACCTGCACCGCAAGAGCCCCGACCTGCCGCCGCAGGTGGGCGTCGCGGTGCAGTACGCCGGAGGCGCTGCTGAGGGTGCCCGGGGCGTGGCGATGCAGATCGCCGCGATGCGCCCCCGGTACGTCAGCCGCGACGAGGTACCGGCGGAGATCGTCGAGTCGGAGCGGCGTATCGCCGAACAGACCGCCCGCGAAGAGGGCAAGCCGGAGGCGGCCCTCACGAAGATCGTTGAGGGCCGGGTGGGTGCGTTCTACAAGGACTACGTCCTGGTCGAGCAGGCGTCGGTCACCGATCAGAAGAAGACCGTCCAGCAGGTTCTCTCCGACGCCGGCATCACGGTCAACCGGTTCGTCCGGTTCGAGGTCGGCCAGGCCTGACCGGCAACGGGTGAAGCTGTGCGGCGACCCGGAGTAGTCGCCGGAAACGGATGAGGGGCCGCCGGGTGTCCGAGAGGGACAACCGCGGCCCCTTCGCCGTAACCTGCCTCCAGCAGCGATTGTCAACCGCGTCGGAGCGGCTCGGTCGGCGCTGACGGCCCGGACAGTCGGGAACCAGTTTGAGAGGCGCGTGAGATGACCAGTACCGCGGAGTTGGCGGGCCAGGCGCGGTCGACAGCCGAGCTCCACAGCAACCCCCGGGCCCGGCGGGTGGTGTTGAAGCTCTCCGGTGAGGTCTTCGGCGGCGGCGCGGTCGGGGTCGACCCGATCGTCGTGCAGTTGATCGCGCGCCAGATCGCCACGGTGGTCCGCGACGGGGTGCAGGTCGCGGTGGTGGTCGGCGGCGGCAACTTTTTCCGCGGCGCGGAGCTGTCGCGGGCCGGCATGGACCGGGCCCGCGCCGACTACATGGGCATGCTCGGTACCGTGATGAACTGTCTGGCACTCCAGGACTTCCTGGAGAAGGAGGGCATCGACACCCGGGTGCAGAGCGCGATCACGATGGCGCAGGTAGCTGAGCCGTACATCCCGCGCCGCGCGATCCGGCATCTGGAAAAGGGGCGCGTGGTGATTTTCGGGGCCGGAGCCGGCATGCCGTACTTCTCCACCGACACCGTGGCGGCCCAGCGCGCTCTGGAGATCCACGCCGACCGGGTGCTGATGAGCAAGAACGGGGTGGACGGGGTGTACACCGCCGACCCGCGCGTCGACCCGGCCGCCCGAAAGTTGGACACGGTGACGTTCGACGATGCCCTGCGCCGCGGACTGCGGGTGGTCGATGCGGCCGCCTTCAGCCTGTGCATGGACAACAGCCTGCCGATGCTCGTGTTCGGGGCGGAGGGGGAGGACACCATCATCCGTGCGGTGAGTGGTGAGAAGATCGGAACACTCATCACCGCGGCCTGACGACCGCTGAAGGAGGCGACGGAGTACGTGATCGACGACACGCTCCTCGAAGCCGAGGAGAAGATGGAGCGGGCGATTGACTTCGCCAAGGAGGAGTTCGCGACGATCCGCACCGGGCGCGCCTCCGCGGCGATGTTCGCCAAGATCATGATTGACTACTACGGTACGCCGACGCCGCTGCCCCAGATGGCTTCGATCGGGGTACCGGAGCCGAGAATGGTGCTCATCAAGCCGTACGACGCCTCGCAGCTGCACGCCATGGAGAAGGCGATCCGCGACTCTGACCTCGGTGTGAACCCGAACAACGAGGGTACCCAGATCCGCATCTCGCTGCCCCAGATGACCGAGGAGCGGCGGCGCGACATGGTTAAGGTGGCGCGGCACAAGGGTGAGGAGGCCAAGGTGGCCATCCGCAACCTGCGCCGCAAGGCCAAGGAGGAGCTCGACCGGATCCAGAAGGACGGCGAGGCGGGCGAGGACGAGGTACGTCGGGCCGAAAAGGAGCTCGACGACCTCACCCACAAGTTCGTGGCCCACGTCGACGAGATCGTCAAGCACAAGGAAGCCGAGCTGCTCGAGGTCTGATGTCCCACGCCGACTCCGCACGTTGGCCCGACCCGTCGGGGCCCGAATCCGGGCCGGACGGCTACCCCGCGCCGCAGCCCCGACCCCGGACGCGGCGCAGCCGCCGTGCGCCAGACGCGTCCGCAGGCCCAGCCCCGACGTCGGAGCCCGGCGGCGCCGACGAGACCGGTCCAGCCCCGCTCTGGACTGAGGACGGCTTCGACCCCGGCGGTGACCCGGATGCGCGGCGGTCCCGTCGCAGGGCGCCGGGCAGCCGACGCGCCCGGGCAGACGCTGGACCGACCGGGCTGCCTGGACTGACCGGGCCGGCTGGACTGACCGAGTCGGTTGGGCAGGCCGGGTCGGTTGGGCAGGCCGGGTCGGTTGGGCAGGCCGGGTCGGCTGGACTGGGCGGGTCGGCTGGACTGGGCGGGTCGGCTGTGCCGTCCGGGCCGGTTGGGCTGCCGATGCCTGGTGCCGGGTCGGTTGAGCCGGCGACCAACGGTCGGGCCGGGCGGAACCTTCCCGCGGCGATCGCGGTCGGGGTGACGCTGGGTGCGGTGGTCCTCGCGTCGCTGTACGTCTGGAAGCCGGCGTTCCTGGGTGTGTGCCTGCTGGCGATCGGCGTGGCGACCTGGGAGATGGTCGGGGCGGTGCGGGCCAGCGGCGCCCGGTCGCCGCGAGTCCCGCTGCTCGCTGGCGGCGCTCTGATGGCCGGGCTGGCCTGGTTCGCCGGAGCCGAGGCGCTGACCCTGGGACTCGCCGTCACCGCGGTCGCCATATTCATCTGGCGGCTCGCCGACGGCCCGGGCGGCTACCAGCGCGACGTCGGCGCGGCGCTGTTGATCGCGGTGTACGTGCCGTTCCTGGCCGGCTTCGGGGTGCTGCTGGCGCAGCCGGCGGACGGAGCGAACCGGGTGGTCGCCATGATCGCAGCGGTGGTGCTCTCCGACACCGGGGGGTACATCGCCGGCGTCCTCTTCGGCCGGCACCCGATGGCGCCGACGGTGAGTCCGAAGAAGTCATGGGAGGGTCTGGTCGGGTCGCTCGTGATCACCGCCTGCGGCGGTGCGGCGCTGCTGTACTACCTCCTGCACGCGCAGTGGTGGTACGGCGTGATCTTCGGCCTCGCCGTGTCGGCCGCGTCGGTCCTCGGGGACCTGGCCGAGTCGTTGATCAAGCGGGACCTGGGCATCAAGGACATGAGTCGCCTGCTGCCCGGTCATGGCGGGCTGATGGACCGGCTCGACTCGATCCTGTTCGCCGCGCCGACCGCCTACGCGGTGCTCTCTCTGGTCGCCCCCGCGGCCGGGTGACCACCGTCCGCTCGCCGCGCGATGATCGTGCCCCGGCATGGGAGACTGGAGCGACCATGACCACGCTCCCCATTGTTGATGCTCGTTTCCCGGTGGCCGCGCAGGGCGCTGCCGGGCCTTCGGGTGCGCAGGGCGCTGCCGGGCCTTCGGGTGCGCAGGGCGCCGCTGGGAGTTCCGGCGCGCCGGGGACGGTCCGGCTGGGGCGGGCCGGGCTGCCGCCGCGCCACCTTGCCGACCTCGACCTGGCCGGCCGGCGGGCTGCGGTGGTGGAGCTGGGGGAGAAGGAGTTCCGGGCCGGCCAGCTCTCGGCGCAGTACTTCGGCAGGTTGGTCCGCGATCCAGCGGACATGACCGACCTGCCGGCCCAGAGCCGGGCCAGCCTCGCGGTCAGCCTGCTGCCCCGCCTGCTCAATCCGGTACGCGAGATGAGCTGTGACGGCGGCGCGACCCGCAAGACGCTGTGGCGGCTGCACGACGGCTCGCTGGTAGAGAGCGTGCTGATGGGGTATCGGGACCGGGTGACCGCCTGCGTCTCCAGCCAGGCCGGCTGCGGGATGGGATGTCCCTTCTGCGCTACCGGGCAGGCTGGGTTGACCCGCAACCTCTCCACTGCTGAAATCGTGGAGCAGGTCGTCGCGTTGGCGGCCGTCGCCGCCAACGGCCTGGCCCTGGACACCCCGCCCCGGCTGTCGCACGTGGTCTTCATGGGCATGGGTGAGCCACTGGCCAACTACGCCCGGGTGGTCGAGGCGCTGCGCCGGCTCACCGATCCGGTGCCGGCCGGGCTGGGGCTTTCGCAGCGGCACATCACCGTCTCGACAGTCGGGCTGGTGCCCGCCATGCGCCGGCTGCTGAGCGAGGAGCTCGCGGTCACCCTCGCGGTCTCGTTGCACGCGCCCGACGACGAACTGCGCGACGAACTCGTTCCGGTCAACCAGCGCTGGCCGGTCGCTGAGGTGCTCGACGCCGCCTGGGAGTACACGGCCCGGACGGGTCGACGGGTCTCCATCGAGTACGCGATGATGCGGGACGTGAACGATCAGCCCTGGCGTGCCGACCTGCTCGGCCGGCTCTTGTCGGGCAGGCTTGCGCATGTCAACCTCATCCCGCTCAACCCGACACCGGGCAGCCGCTGGGATGCGAGCCCCAAGCCGGTCGAGCGGGAGTTTCTTCGCCGGCTGCGGGCGGCCGGAGTGCCGGCGACGGTACGGGACACCCGAGGTCGCGAGATCGATGGAGCCTGCGGGCAGCTGGCCGCGGCGAATATGAGCGAGCAGCGGAGGGTGACTCAGTGACGAGTGAGGGTCAGCGGTTCCGACGCCGGGCACTGCGGCGGGGGTACAAGGTCGACGAGGTCGACGCCTTCCTCGACCGGGTGGAGGCGACGCTCGCCGGAGACCCCATCGGGGCGCCCATCGCTGGGTCAGAGGTGCACGACATCGTCTTCCGGGTGCGCTTCGGCGGGTACGACGAGTGGCAGGTGGACCTGCACCTGGACCGGGTGGAGCGGCAGCTGGCGGAGTTCGAGGAGCGCGGCAGCTTCGGCCGCGACCCGCGGACGGCGCCGCCCGAGCGGACGGCGCCGCCCGAGCGGGCGCCGCTGCCGGACCGGATGCCGACTCCAGCCGAGCGCAGGCCGGTCTCCGCGGATCGGGGCGGTCCGCCGGCTGTGCGGCTGCCGCCGCCACCGGTGCGCGAGGAGCCCATCATGCCCCCGGTGAACGCGGGACCCCGCTCGGCCCCGTCGCGTCCGTCTTCCGGCGGGCCGGCCGGAGCCGGGGCGTACGGTCGCCACGACGAGCCGGCGTATCCGGCAGGGTATGACGGCTTTCAGCCCGGTCGGCACGGCAGGACGGACATGACCGGCGAAATTCGGCTGCCCGACCGGAGTTTCGGCGGCTCGGAGCCGACCGGCGAGGCCCAGCGGATCGACCAGATGCGCCGGGCGTTCCAGGTGCGCCGCTTCGGGAGCGGGTACGACCGCGACCAGGTGGACCGGCTCTTCGACGGGCTCCTGCATGCCCTCTCCGGGCGCACAGCGGTGCCGGTGAGCGACGCCGAGCTGGACCCTGGCCAGTTCAATCTGGTGCCCGGAGGGTACTTCGAGGGCGAGGTGGACGCCGCACTGCGCGAGGTCCGCGATCTCCTGGCCCGCCGGCGTTAGCACCGCAAGCCCCGGCCGCGTTGTCATTTCCAGCCGCCGTGCTTGCTCAGGCGTCCGCCGGCGCAGCTGCCTCCGGCTTGCCGAAGAAAACCTTCGCCGCGGGCCGGGTCATCAGGATCACCAGCCCGAGGCCCGCGGCAAAGAAGATCACGAGGTTGGTCAGGGTGACCGGCCGGTACCAGTCCGGCCAGCGGCTCAGGACATGTTCCCGCAGCGGTGGGACGAAGGTGATCGAGGTGCAGACGAAGCTGGCGATCATCAGCCAGGCGCACACCAGAGTGACCGCCCGGGCCGCTCTGCTGCCCCGGCTGTTGAGCAGGCCGAGCAGGATGAAGGCGGCAGCAGTGACTAGTCCGGTGCCGACAGCCATCATCACGGTGAGGCGTGCTTCCCGCGTTGGCATCGCCACTCCCGTCCCCGCCGTGAGTTCGTCGCGGGCGGCGAGCGTAGCGAGGGTGACCGGTACTCCGATCATCGACTTTCCGGCGAGGGCGTACAGCACGCGAACCGCGGCCGTGACCGGGCGCGGCCGGATCGCTGCCGACGCCCTGGTCGGGGGTGGGTCGATGGGCACGGGGTACTCCCTCGGGGTGGTGGGGTGCCGCACAGGGTACCGAGATCGTGGCGCGCCCATGAACCGGTCCGGATCCGCTGGGCCGGGTCGGGTAGCGTCGGGTGCCGGCGAGCCAGACGGAGACCGAGGGGGTACGGCGGTGCGGATCACGGGTACCGGCCATGCGAGCATGCGGATCGACTCACCGGCCGGCAGCATCCGGTGCGACCCACTCCGGGCGCACAGCGGTGCCGGTGAGCGACGCTCAGCTTGACCCTGGTCAGTTCAATCTGGTGCCCGGTCGGTACTTCGAGGGCGAGGTGGACGCCGCACTGCGCGAGGTCCGCGATCTCCTGACCCGCCGGCGTTAGCACCGCAAGCCCAGCTCGAAGGCTAGGAGCGCAGCCCGTTGCGGCGCAGTACCCAGTCGGCGACCATCATCAGCGCGATCAGTCCGGCGATGGCGACTAGCCACACGTTCTCGACCCACCCCTGGTGGTTGCCGAGCGTCAGCAGGAGCAGGATGACGATCGAGCCGACCCCGCCGATCCGGGCGAGCCGCAGGTTGGTCGGCTTGTGCTGGTCGGGAGAGGTCACCGGTTCGTTCGCAGCCACGTTCATGCGTCCTTCCGCTGATGAGGTACAGCCAAGTCTGGCACGCCGTGCCGCCGATACCGCGCCTGGGCCGCTGTGCCGATCAACCGGCGGCCGACGGCCGGTTCGCCGGCCGGTGGAAGAACTCCTTGACCCCGGGCCGGGTGAGCAGCACCAGCAGAGTGACCCCTACAGCCAGCATGACCGCGCTCTTCGCCAGGAAGGTCGGCAGGAGCGACTCCGATGACCCGCGGAGGGCGGCACCCACGATCGTGACAGTCGCCGTGCCGAGGGCGCTCAGCACGGACAACAACGCGATGACGATCGCGGTGACCCGGGCCCCGTTGCGACCCCGGCTGATCAGGGCGGCGAGCACCGCCGTGAGGATCGCGGTGAGGAGCGACTGCCCGATCGCCGGGACCACCAGTCGCCGCAGCTCGGGTGCCAGCCGGCCGATCGTGGCGAGGTTCACCCCGACGTTGACCAGTGACAACACGGCGTATCCGTAGAGCCCGGTGGCGGCGGCGGTGACCTGGCCCGGTCGGGCAGCGGCCGCCGCTGGGGTGGCGGCCACCTCCGGGGTGGCCACCGTCTGCGGGGTGGGGGCCGCCGGCGGGGTGGGGGATGCGTCGAGTGCCACGGGGTACCCCTTCGGTGCGGTGGTAGCGCAGGTGTCACGGGTGGGTATGCCGGCCTGAGCCCTGAGCCGGCCCGGGCCCGCGGTCCGGTAGCGTCGGGTGCCGACGGTCAGGGTGGAGCGAGGGGGGTACGGGCGTGCGGATCACGGGTACCGGCCATGCGAGCATGCGGATCGACACGCCGGCCGGCAGCATCCTGTGCGACCCGTGGGTGAACCCGGCGTTCTTCGCGTCGTGGTTCCCGTTCCCGGACAACTCGTCGCTGGACTGGGAGAGCCTCGGCGCCTGCGACTACCTCTACGTGTCGCACCTGCACCGCGACCATTTCGACGCCGCGCACCTGACCCGCTTCGTGTCGAAGTCCGCGACGGTGCTGCTGCCCGAGTACCCGACCTCGCAGCTGGAGGACGAGCTGCGCGCGCTCGGTTTCACCCGCTTCCTGCCGACCACGAGCAACGAGGTCCACACCCTGGACGGCGGCCTGAACATCATGATCCAGGCGTTGACCTCACCGACCGACGGGCCGATCGGCGACTCGGCACTGTGGGTGGAGTACGACGGGGTACGGCTGCTCAACCAGAACGACGCGCGCCCCGCGGAGCTGTCGGTCTTCGCCGAACTGGGCCACGTGCACGCGCACGCGCTGCAGTTCTCCGGCGCGATCTGGTACCCGATGGTTTACGAGCTGCCCGGCGCGGCGAAGACCGCCTTCGGCAAGCAGAAGCGGGAACGCCAGTTCGACCGGACGTTCCGGTACATCGACGATCTCCAGGCGTCCTGGGTGATGCCGATCGCCGGCCCGCCGTGCTTCCTCGACGACGAGTTGTGGCAGTTCAACGATCTGGGCGGCGACGAGGGCAACATCTTCCCCGACCAGTCCGAGTTCATCCGCGAGTACGCGGCGGTGGGCGGCGGCAACGGTGTGGTGCTGCTGCCCGGCTCGGTGGCCGAGCTGACCGCGGACGCGTGCCCGGTGAGCCACCCGGTGGCCGACCTGGACGAGTTCTTCGCGCACAAGAAGGATCACCTGGAGGCGTACCGGGACCGGCAGCGTCCGGTGATCGCGGCGGCGAAGGCGTCCTGGCGGCACCCGGAGATCGACGTTCTGGCCGAAATGAAGCGGCGGATCGAGCCGCTGCTCGACGAGTCGATCTCGATGGCCGCGGGCGTGGGCGGGCCGGTCCGCTTCGACCTGCTCGATGCGGACGGTGCGACGGTCGTCGAGTCGATCGTGGTGGACTTCCCGGGTAAGGAGGTCCGGCACGCCGCCGACGAGAAGGTGCGCTACCGGTTCCGCACGCCCCGCGTGCTGGTCGAGGAGCTGCTGCACACCGGCGAGATCGACTGGGTCAACTCACTCTTTCTCTCCTGCCGGTTCTCCGCGGCGCGCATCGGGCAGTACAACGAGTTCGTCTACTCGTTCTTCAAGTGCCTCTCCGAGGAGCGGCTGCAGTACGCCGAAGGCTGGTACGCCGAGCAGAAGCCCGATGCCGAGGACATCCGGATGGGCGACTGGATCGTGCAGCGCCGCTGCCCGCACCTCAAGGCCGACCTCACCCGGTTCGGCAAGATCGAGGACGGGGTGCTCACCTGCCAGCTGCACGGCTGGAAGTTCGACCTCGGCAGTGGGCGTTGCCTGACCAGCGTCGGCCACGAGGTCCGGGCCAGCCGGGCTGATGCGCCAGCGGCCGCTGACGCCTAGGCTGACCAGCCATGGCGAAGAAGATCCGGCCGTACTGGCAGGTCGACGCGAAATGGCTCAGCGCCGTGGCGCTGATGTTCTGTCTGGCCCTCACCCTGCCCGTCGCTGCCCTGTACGGGGCGACCTCGCCGACCACCGGCCGGACCGTGATCGCGCACCTGCTGGCCGGCCTGACCAGTAAAGAGGGGCTGGACAGCGAGGCCGATGTGGCTTCGCTGCGGACGCGGGTACACGCCAACGGCTCCGAGATGTTCAGCGTGTGTGGCGTGTCCGTAACGCTGACGGTGCACGACGTCGACACGCTGACCGCGCGTGAGCTGCGACTCAAGGTCTTCGGCGCCTTTGCCGACCGGCTGTACGAGGTCGGTCCCGGTGCGGCGGCGAGCCAGTGTCGTGACGACGCCGGCGTCACCAAGGCGGAGCGGGACGCCAGGTTCGTGCGCCCCTTCACCCGCAAGGGCCACGAGGCGATCGGCCGGGTCCTGCTCGTACTGGGCGGCGTGGACGCCGTGCTGCTCGGCCTGGTGGTGCTCTTCAGTCGTCGCTTCGGCAGGCTGGTCAGCCCGGGTCTGGTGCTGACCCTGGTGGGCCTGCCCGGGCTGCTCTTCGGGGCGTTCGCGGCCAGCAGCAGCGAGCCGCAGGCGATGGCGCGAGCCGGCGAGGAGGCGGGTTCGCTCGCCGCGCTCGGCTCCGCCGCGGGCTTCGTGGTGCCGTTGGTCATCCACGACTTCGTCTGGCCGTACCTGGCCACCCTGCTGACCGGGGTGGTGCTGCTCGTCATCGCCCTGATCGGTACGGTGATCTGGCGGGTACGCCGGACCCGCCCGGCTCCGGCGGCAGACCCCGGCGGCACCGCGGAGACCGCCAGCCCTACGCCTGGCGCTGCGCAGCCCGCTGCAGTCACGACCTCCGCGGAGCCTGACCCGCCGGTCTCCGTGGCGCCCGGCCCGCCACCGGCGTGACCCGTGGCGCCCGGCCCGCCACCGGCGTGACCCGTGGCGCCCGGCCCGCCACCGGCGTGACCCGGGTGCACCGGGCCGCGTGATCGCCGAGGCGGCTCAGCCGGCCTGGGCCAGCGGGCGGGGCTCCAGCCCGAGTTCGCGCCCCATGGCGGCCAGCTCCGCCTCGAACATCGGCTCCACCTCGGCGAGCGCGAAGTGCAGGTGCCCGTACGCCTCCAGGGCCACCATGCCGTAGAGCCGGATCCAGCAGGAGAGGAAGAGCTGCGCGGCGCCGACCGGCAGGGGCGCCTGCAGTACGGCCAGGAACGCCGCGAGCTGCTCGCGAAGTAGCGGATCCATCTCCTCGGCTGCCGGCACCTCGAACGGCGCCCCGAACCAGACTTCGGCGAAGAGGGCCATGAAGAGGCCGGCGAAGCGCATCCCCGCCTGGTGCGGCGCGGAGGCCTCGTGCTGCGGATCCGCGGGGTCCCCGGGGGCGCCGAACCCCGGGACGGGGCGGCCGAACATCAGGCCGAACTCGGACGGGTGCGCGATCGACCAGGTGCGGAACCCGCGGCATGCCGCCAGCAGCCGACCCTGGGCGTCGGCCGGATCTGCGGCGTCGCGGACCCGTTCCAGTTCCTCGCGCAGCTCGTCGTAGAGCGCGGCGCAGAGCGTACCCACCAGCTCGTCCAGGCCGGGGAAGTACCGGTACAGCGCCGGCGCGGTGAGGCCCATCTCGCGGGCGATGGCGCGCAGCGTGACCGCGCCCGGCCCATGCTCGACGAGGAGCTGGCGCGCGGTCCGGGTGATCTCCTCGAGTGTCGCGGCACGCAGCCGGGCGCGGCGGGTCGGGGGCTGCTCCGGGCTACGGGCCGGTGCGACGGATGTCACTCAACACCCCTTGACGAGGGCGAACACTGCTGACACAGTAAACGGCGTTAACAACTGTGAGTCTTGCTAACCAGTCTAGACCAGGGGAGGGGTGGACCAACATGTTCGCGTGGTGGGGCAGGGTCGTGGTGCGGGCGCGGTGGGCGGTGCTGGCGGTCGGCATCGTGTTCGCCGTGGTCGGTGGCGTGTGGGGTACCGGCGTCTTCGGCGCCCTCAGCAGCGGAGGATTCGACACCCCGGGCAGCGACTCGGTCCGCGCCGCCACCAGGATCGTCGACGATCTGGGGCGCCAGGAGTACGACCTCGTCGTGGTGTACTCCTCTCCAACCTCCACTGTGGACGACCAGTCGTTCCGGGATTCGCTCACCGGGGTGCTGGGCACGGTGCGCGGGCGCGAGGAGGTGGCCGAGGTCGTCTCCTACTACGACCCGGGCATCCCGGAGTCGGTACGGGTGAACCTCGCGTCCCGGGACAAGCACGCGACCTATGTGGCAATCAGGCTCACCGGGAACATGGACAAGGCGCAGGTTGAGGCGGTCCGCACAGTGGTCGCCGCACCCGGTCTGACCACCCAGGTCGGCGGGGCGGGCGCGCTCAACTCGGATATCACCACCCGGATCGCCGCCGACATCGGCCGCGCCGAGGGGCTGTCGATGCCGATCCTGCTGATCCTGCTGATCTTCGTCTTCCGCAGCGTCGTGGCGGCCACCACTCCGCTGCTCGTCGGCGGGCTCGCCATCCTCGGCGGCTTCACGGCGACCCGGGTGCTGACCTACGCGACCGAGGTGTCGGTTTTCGCGATCAACATCATCACGTTGATCGGGCTGGGGATGGCGATCGACTATGCGCTCTTCGTGGTGAGCCGGTTCCGCGAGGAGCTCGACGCCGGGCACGCGGTACCCGATGCTGTCGCGCGCACGATGGCTACGGCTGGGCGTACCGTCGCCGTCTCCGGCATCACCGTCGCGATCGCCGCCGCCAGCCTGCTGCTCTTCCCGCAGGTCTTCCTGCGCTCGATGGGCTTCGGTGGGATGGCCGCCGTACTCGTCGCCATGCTCGCCGCGCTCACCGTGCTGCCCGCGTTGCTGGCCGTCCTCGGTTCACGGATCAATGCGCTGCGGGTACCGCTGGGGCGCGGTCGCGGCGGCGCTGCGGCCGATGGGCGTACCTGGGCCCGGATCGCGCACGCCGTGATGCGCCGCCCGGTGGTGGTGGTTCTGGGCACCACCACCCTGCTCGCGCTGCTCGCCTCGCCGTTCCTGCACGCCAAGTTCGGTGGCTTCGACGAGCGGGTCCTGCCGTCGGGGACCGAGAGCCGGGTCGTCGCCGAGCGCATCAAGACCGAGTTCCCCGGTGGCGGTACCGACCACATCGTGGTCTTCGTCGGCGGGGCCGACCAGGCGACCGTGGCGAAGCTGCGTACCGATATCCAGGGCCTGCCACACGTGACCGGCGCCGCGGTGACCGCGAACCACGGCCGGTCGTTCCTGGTCTCGGTCTCCTACGAGGGCGAGTTCGGCGGCCCCATCGCCCGCCAGGTCGTCGGTGAGATCCGCGACCTGCCGTCCCCGGCCGGTACCGAGGTCCTCGTCGGCGGGGCGGCCGCCAAGAACGCCGACATGCTGGACAGTCTGGGCTCCCGGCTGCCCTGGATGGCCCTGGTCACCATCACGGCCACCCTGGTCCTGCTGTTCCTCGCCTTCGGCTCGGTACTGCTGCCGATCAAGGCGGTACTGATGAACGCGGTCTCCATCGGGGCCTCGTTCGGCGCGGTCGTCTGGGTGTTCCAGGACGGGCACCTCGCCCGGCTGCTCGGCTTCACCTCCACCGGCTTCGTGGAGGCGAGCCAACTGGTGCTGATGCTCGCGATCCTGTTCGGGCTCTCCACCGACTACGAGGTGTTCCTGCTGTCGCGGGTACGCGAGGAGTGGGACCGTACCGGCGACAACACCGCGGCTGTGGCGAGCGGACTGGCCCGCACCGGGCGGATCATCACCTCAGCCGCGCTGCTGCTGATCATCGTGATCGGCGGGTTCGCCTCCGGCGGCATCACGTTCATCAAGATGATCGGGGTCGGCATGATCGTGGCCATCGCCGTGGACGCGACGATCGTGCGGGCGCTGCTGGTACCGGCGACCATGCGGCTGATGGGTCGGGCCAACTGGTGGGCTCCGGGGGTACTCGGGCGGCTCTACCGCCGGTACGGCATCCACGAGAACGCGCCCGAACCGCAGCCTGAGCGCGAGCTCGCCCCGACGCACTGAACCGGCCCGCAGCGTGGGGTCCGTCCGGTCGCCCGGACCGACCCCACGCTGCCGTAGGGTCGGTCCGTGACCATCACGGCCCCGGCAACCCGCTCCGAGTTGCCCGACATGGCGTCCGGGTGGCCTGTGGTCAGGGATGAGGCAGTGCGGCACGGCGAGGTCTTCACCCGCCGGTGGGTGGTCGAGATGATCCTCGACCTGGTCGGCTACGACTCTGTACTTGATCTTGTAAAGACGAGCCGGCGGTCGGTCAGGCGGATTCTGGCAGCCGACGGGTGGCCGGTACCGGAGATCGACACCGTCGTGCACGCCTCTTCTGTACCCGACTGCGGGACGAGCGGCTGTACGACTCCATCTGCTACTTCACCTCGTCCCCGGCCAACCCGGCGCCCACCGAGCCCGTTGCGTCGCTGGACTGGCAGCACTTCTCAGCTGCCATCAACGCGCGTATTTCATACCTGAAGGATCTGGGCCTGCCCTGACGGCCTGCCGGTCCTGCCTGTCCGTTCGGCCACCGCCTATCCGTGGCAGACCCGGTTCCGTCCGGACTGTTTGGCTTCGTACATGGCCTTGTCAGCGCGGTCGAGCAGGGCGTCCAGGCTGTTCTCCGGACCGTCCGCAACGGCGGTACCGATGCTGACGGTGATCGGCAGTGGCCCGACGGTGGTCGGGACCGGGGTACCGGCGATTGCCGCCCGGAGCCGTTCGCTGATCATGCCGATGTCCTTGCCGAACTCGGGAAGGACCACGACGAACTCCTCGCCGCCGTAGCGGCCCACGACGTCGGAGAAGCGCAGGCTGTCTTTGATCCGGTCCGCGACGGCGCGGATGACCTGATCGCCGACGGCGTGGCCGTACGTGTCGTTGACGTGTTTGAAGTTGTCGATGTCGACCATGGCGACGGCGACGGGACGATCCTGTCGGGCGGCGACGGCGATCTGTTGGCTGGCCAGGGTGACGAGATGGCGGCGGTTGTGCAGGCCGCTGAGCTCGTCGGTGGTGGCCAGCTGCTGGACCTGGCGGAACAGCAGCGCGTTGTCGTAGGCGACCATCGCCTGGGCGATGAACGCCGCGCCGATCTTGGTCTGGGCTTCGTCGTAACGGTTCAGCCGCCGCGACGCCAGGATCAGCAGGCCCGCACGGTGACCCCGGACCACCAGCGGTGACGCCAACCAGCAGCGGGTGCCGGGCAGCACGGCGACCAGTGGCCCGGGCAGCTGGTCGGACGAGCCTTCGAGCAGGCTCGGGGACTCCATCATGGCGGCCAGTGCTGCCCCGTCGGCGCCGTCGCCGTCGAGGTCGACGTCGAGGTCGACGTCGACGTCGACGTCCACGTCCACGTCGAGGTCCAGGCCCTGTTCGGCGGGGGCGTCGTCGGTACCGAAGGCGTGGCTGGTGTACCCGGTCGGGCCGCCGCGCACCAGCACGGCGAGGTCGGCGGGGAGGAGCTTGGTCAGCGTGGCCGCCAGCCGGGTGATCACCTGGTCCGGGTCGTGGATCGCGCTGAGTTCGATGATCTCGCGGCGCATCAGGTCAGCCAGGTCGCGCTGCTGCTCTGCGATCATCAGTCGGGAGGAGATCTGTTCGCTGGTCAGGTCCTCGGCGACGAGGTCCGCTGTCTGGTGATCGTGCCCAGCCGATGGGGTCCGCGGGTCAGCCGGCTCAGCCCGCTCCTCGCCCAGTGCGTACGCCACGGCCTCGTCGATGCTGAACGCGGTACCGCGGCGCAACGCCGCCTCATATGCGGTGTCGCCCAGGGCGGTGCGGGTACGGGTCTCGCACGCGTCGTGCGGCTTGGCGAACTGTGCAGCCTCGAACAACGTCAGCCCGAAATGCTGGAAGCCCTGCTGCGCGGCGCCCAGGAGCACTGCGGCCCGGGCGTGGTCGCCGGCCCCGGACGTGATCCAGGCGAGCCGCTCCACGCTGGAGACGATGCCCAACCCGTCCGCGAAGCACACCTGGGTACGCAGGCTCTGCCGGGCGTAGTGGGTCGCCTCGTCCAGCCTGCCCAGCAGCCAGGCGGCGTGCGCCTGCACGAGATGTACCCAGGAAAGGATCCACTGGTCGCCGCTGGCCGCACTGGACCGCAGGCACTCCTCGGACAGCTCCATGGCCCGCGCCGGCTCGGTGGTTCCATGCACCATCAGCCAGATCATTCTGGCCAGCGGCGCGAAGCTGTCCTCCATGGCGGCCAAGCGCCCCAGCGCCGCATGGCAGAGCTCCGTCGCCCGGGCCGAGTCCATCCGGCGTTCGGCGACGATACCCAGCCCGATGTTGGCCCGGGCGTAGATATTGTCGGCTCCGAGGTGCCGGGCCACGGTACGGGCCTGTTCGAGGATCTCCTCGGCCGGGGCGAGGTCCCGTTGAAAGGTCATCACGAAGCCGTCGACGACCAGGGCGGCAGCCCGCTCGCGACTGGGCTGCGGGTCGGCCGCGAGGGCGCGGTCGAGCCAGTGCCGCCCTTCGCGCAGCTGCCCGCAGGCGAGCCAGTAGAACCACAGTTCGGCAGCCATCCGCAACCCGACCCGCTTCTCACCTGGCTCGGTGAGGCAGTACTCCAACGCTGCGCGCAGGTTGGCATGTTCGGCGCGTAGCCGGGTACGCCATTCGAGCTGCTCCGCTCCGTACCAGCCGGCGTGCAACGCTGCGGCCATCCGCAGGTAGTGGTCGCGGTGTGCCCGTCGCCGTGTCGCCTCCTCGCCGGCGGCCCGTAGCGGCTCCAGCCCGTACTCGCGCAGGGTCTCCAACATCCGGAACCGCAGCCGCCCGCCCTGCTCCCGGCAGAGCAGCACTGACTTGTCCACCAACGCGTTGAGCGTGGCGCGTACCTTCTCGCCGGTGAGGCCACCCCCCGCGCACACCTGCTCGGCGGCTGACGCGTCGAAACTGCCGGCGAAGACCGACGCCCGTGCCCACAGCTGCTGCTCCGGTACCGAACACAGCTCGTAGCTCCACTGCACTGCCGCATGCAGCGTCTGGTGGCGCTCCTGTCCGGTCCGGTTTGCACTGGTCAGCGCCCCGAACCGGTCGTCCAGCCGGGCCGCGATCTCCGGGATGCCCAGGGTGCGCAGCCACACCGCGGCCATCTCGATCCCCAGCGGGATTCCGTCCAGCCGTCGGCAGATCCGCGCGGCGTCGCCCAGCTCCTGCGGTGTCATCGCGTGCCCGGGCCGTGCCGCTGCCGCCCGCCGGGCGAACAGCTCCAGTGCGCCGAAGCGTTCCAACGCCTCCGGTGGCAGCGCCTCGTCCGGATCCGGTACGGCCATCGGGGCCAGCGGCCACACGTACTCCCCGACGATGCCCAACGACTGCCGGCTGGTGGCCAGGATCGTCACCCCCGGCGCCGCGGCCAGCAGGGTCTGGGTCAGCGCCGCACACGCCTCGGACAGATGTTCACAGTTGTCCAGAACCAGCAGCAGCTGCCGGTCGGCCAGGAAGTCGACCAGCGCGGCCAGTGGTGGGCGTCCGGACTGCTCCCCGATCCGCAGCGCGGTCGCCACCGTGTGCGCCACCAGCTCCGGATCACCCACCCCGGCGAGCTCGACCCACCATGCCCCGTGCCGGAATGCGGTCTGTCGGCCGGCGGCCACCTGCATCGCCAGCCGGCTCTTGCCCACTCCACCGAATCCGGTCACCATGACCAGTCGTGCCGCGCCGAGCAGCCGCTCGACCTCGGCCACGTCGCGTCGGCGACCGACGAAGCTCGTGATCGCATGGGGCAGATTTCCCGGGGGGCCTGCCATACCTACCCCATCGGTGGGCAGAGATGATCATTGAGGGATTCGGGTACTCCTCCGCTGGGCCGGCGGCGTGCTGCCGGACGGTCCCGACCGGGCTGCTGGCGCGGCTGCCGGCTCCGACCCGGCGGGCTGTACCCGATCGGCGAGAATGACGGGGTGAATCCCCGCGAGGTGGTACTGCTCGGCTCGACCGGCTCGGTCGGTACCCAGGCGCTCGACGTGATGCGGCGCAACCCGGAGCGGTTCCGGGTGGTCGGGATCGGCGGCGGCGGAGCCAACGTGGCGCTGCTCGCCGCGCAGGCGCTGGAGTTCGGCGTCGAGGTGGTCGGGGTGGCGAAGGCGTCAGCGGTGCAGGATCTGCAGCTCGCCTTCTACGCCGAGGCCTCCCAGCACGGATACGCCACCGGCGACTACCGGATCCCCAAGATCCTCGCTGGTCCGGACGCGATGACGGAGCTGGCGGCCTGGCCTGGTGAGGTGGTGCTCAACGCGGTGGTGGGCTCGCTCGGGCTCGCACCGACACTGTCCGCGCTGCGCTGCGGGCGTACCGTCGCGTTGGCCAACAAGGAGTCGTTGGTGGCCGGCGGCCCGCTGGTCAGGGCCGCGCTGCAACGGCCGGGGCAGATCGTTCCGGTTGATTCTGAGCATTCGGCGCTGGCCCAGTGCCTGCGCGGCGGGGCGGCCGGCGAGGTTCGGCGGCTCATCCTCACTGCGAGCGGCGGGGCGTTCCGCGGGCGCAGCCGGGCGGAGCTGGGCGACGTCACGCCGGAGCAGGCGCTGGCTCACCCGACCTGGGAGATGGGGCCGGTCGTCACGATCAACAGCGCCACGATGGTCAACAAGGCGCTCGAAGTGATCGAGGCGCACGAACTCTTCGGTATCGGCTACGACGACATCGAAGTCATGATCCACCCGCAGTCGGTGATCCACTCGCTGGTCGAGTTCACCGACGGCTCGACGCTGGCCCAGTGCAGCCCGCCGGACATGCGGCTGCCGATCGCACTCGCGTTGGGTTGGCCGCAGCGGGTGCCGCACGCCGCCCCGGCGGTGGACTGGAGCGGCGCGCACACCTGGGAGTTGCGTCAGCTCGACGCCGAGGCTTTCCCGGCGGTGACCCTGGCCAAGGCGGCGGGGCGGGCCGGGCGGTGCCGGCCGGCGATCTTCAACGCGGCCAACGAGGAGTGCGTGGCAGCCTTCCTCGACCACCGGTTGCCGTTCCTGGAAATCGTGGCCACGATCGAACATGTCCTGCTCGATGCGCCCGGTTTCGACGAACCAGGTACCGTCGACGACGTGCTCGCCGCCGAGTCGTGGGCACGGGCTCGCGCTCGCGAGATCATTGCGGTCGTCGGGAAGGGAGCTTGATGGGCGAGGGGCTGGGGATCGCCGTGTTCGCCCTCGGGATCCTGGTTTCGGTCTGCCTGCATGAGGCGGGCCACATGGGTACCGCCAAGTTGTTCGGGATGAAGGTCACCCGGTACTTCGTGGGGTTCGGGCCGACGTTGTTCTCGTTCCGCCGGGGCGAGACGGAGTATGGCGTCAAGGCGATCCCACTCGGCGGCTTCGTCAAGATCGTCGGGATGACCCCGCTGGACGACGATGTCGAGCCCGGCGATGAGCAGCGCGCGATGTGGCGGTACCCGGTGTGGAAGCGCAGCATCGTGCTGGCCGCCGGTTCGATCACCCATTTCCTGCTGGCGTTCCTGACCCTGTGGGTGGTCCTGGTCTTCCTCGGGGTGCAGGACCCGCGCCCGGAAGCCATTGAGGCCGCGCCGGCCAAGGTCAGCGCCGTCGTGCCGTGCGTCTCGGTCACATGGGAGATCGACCCGGCCACGAAAGAGCCCCGGCAGTGCAAGACCCCCACCGATCCGGTGAGTCCAGCCGCCGAGGCGGGGCTGCAGCCGGGCGATGTCATCACCGCGGTCAACGGGACCCCCACTCCGACCTACGGGCAGATGCGCACCGCGGTACGTGCCCTGCGGGACGAGACAGCCACCATCAAGTACCAGCGCGGCGGCATCGAGTACACCGCCAAGCCGGTCCACGTCTACGCGGTAACGCGGGAGAAGGACAGCGCCCGGGAGAAGCCGGCCGCGCAGATCACCCCGGACGACCTCGAGACCAGCGGGATGCTGGGCATCTCGGCCGAGATTCCGGTGGTGAGGTTCGGCCCCGTCGCGGCGGTCGGCCAGACGGTCGACACGCTCAAGGGCATGGTCGGACTGACGTTCCAGTCTTTGACGAAGATCCCGTCGAAGATCCCGAAGCTGTGGGCCGCGATCACCGGCGCACCGCGTGATCCGGAGACCCCGGTCAGCGTCGTCGGCGCCAGCCGGATCGGCGGCGAGCTGGTCTCGATCAGCGCCTGGACCCAGGTGCTGACTCTCTTCGCGGTGCTCAACCTCTTCTTCGGCATCTTCAACCTGCTGCCACTGCTGCCGATGGACGGCGGCCACATCGCGATCATCTGGTTCGAACGGGCCCGCTCGTGGTGGGCGTCGCGGCGCGGCCGGCCGGATCCCGGACGCGTCGACTACGCGAAGCTGACCCCGATCACGCTGGCCGTGGTCTCGATTCTGGGCGTCTTCGTCCTGCTGACCGTGACTGCCGACATCATCAACCCCATCTCGATCCTGTCCAGGTGACTCGCATGAGCGCTGTGAACCTCGGTATCCCCACGGTCGGTGCGCCCGGTCCGCACAGCGGTGCCGCCGATGTCCCCCCGCCGCTGGCCCCGCGCCGGCAGAGCCGCCAGATCATGGTCGGCTCGGTACCGGTCGGCGGGGGCAGCCCAGTCAGCGTGCAGTCGATGACCACCACCCTCACCTCGGACGTCAACGCGACCCTGCAGCAGATCGCCGAGCTCACCGCCACCGGCTGCCAGATCGTCCGGGTGGCGGTGCCGTCGCAGGACGACGTGGACGCCCTGCCCGCGATCGCGAAGAAGTCCCCGATCCCGGTCATCGCCGACATCCACTTCCAGCCGAAGTACGTCTTCGCCGCGATCGACGCCGGCTGTGCCGCGGTACGGGTCAACCCGGGCAACATCAAGAAGTTCGACGACAAGGTGGCCGAGATCGCCCGGGCTGCCGCCGCTGCGTCGGTGCCGATCCGGATCGGCGTGAACGCCGGCTCGCTGGACCCGCGGCTGCTGGCGAAGTACGGCAAGGCGACCGCTGAGGCGCTGGTGGAGAGCGCGCTCTGGGAATGCTCGCTCTTCGAGGAGCACGGCTTCACCGACATCAAGATCTCGGTGAAGCACAACGATCCGGTGGTGATGGTCCGGGCGTACCGGCAACTCGCCGAGCAGTGTGCGTACCCGCTGCACCTCGGGGTGACCGAGGCGGGGCCCGCGTTCCAGGGGACGATCAAGTCCTCGGTGGCCTTCGGTGCGCTGCTGGCCGAGGGGATCGGCGACACGATCCGGGTGTCGCTCTCCGCCCCGCCGGTCGAGGAGGTCAAGGTCGGCAACGCCATCCTGGAGTCGCTCGGGCTGCGCGAACGCGGGTTGGAGATCGTCTCGTGCCCGTCCTGCGGCCGGGCCCAGGTCGACGTGTACACCCTCGCCGAGCAGGTGACAGCGGCGTTGGAGGGCTTCCCGGCACCACTGCGGGTCGCCGTGATGGGCTGCGTGGTGAACGGCCCCGGCGAGGCGCGGGAGGCCGATCTCGGGGTGGCTTCCGGCAACGGCAAGGGACAGATCTTCGTCAAGGGTGTGGTCGTCAAGACCGTGCCCGAGTCCCAGATCGTCGAGACGCTGGTCGAAGAGGCGCTGCGGCTGGCCGAACAGATGGGCGTGGAACTGCCCGAGGAGCTGCGCGGCCTGACCGGTCCGAGCGTAACCGTCCACTGAGGACGACGAGGTGCGGCCCCGCCGGGGGTCGCGGTAACCGGAAGGATGCTTGCCTGTCCACTGCCCGCGGGCGAGGATGGCTGTGATCGCGACGCCCGTGCGTGGACGAACGGAGCACTCCGATGGACCGGCCGACGTGGGCTTCCGAGGACATCGACCTCGACCGGCCGAGCCCAGCGCGGATGTACGACTACTTCCTGGGTGGGTCGCACAACTTCGCGGTGGACCGGGCGCTGGCTGAGCAGTTCATCGCGGCAGTGCCGCAGACCCGGTGGATGGCGCGGGCGAATCGCGCCTTCCTGCGCCGGGCGGTGAGGTACCTGGTCGATACCGGGGTGCGCCAGTTCCTCGACCTCGGATCGGGGATACCGACAGCCGGCAACGTGCACGAGGTGGCCCAGGCGGTGGCGCCCGACGCCCGGGTGGTCTATGTCGACCTCGACCCGATCGCGGTCGCACACAGCGGGTCGATCCTCGCCGGCAACGCCAACGCCGTCGCGATCCAGGCCGACCTGCGCCACCCCGACGCGGTCCTCGCCCGCCCGGAGGTGGCCGCAATGTTCGACCTCGACCAGCCGGTGGCGGTACTGCTCCTTTCGGTGCTGCACTTTGTGCTCGACGCAGACGACCCGGCAGGGATCATCGCCGGGTACCGTGACGCGTTGGCTCCCGGCAGTTTCCTGGTCATGTCCCACATCACCGTCGAGGGCCAGGCGGACATGGCCACCGGGGTGCAGCTCGCTCGGCGCGCGTCCATCCCGTCCCAGGTGCGCACCCGGGTGCAGGTGCAGCGGCTCTTCGCCGGCTTCGACCTGGTCGACCCGGGTCTGGTCTGGGCGCCACTGTGGCGACCGGACTCCGAGGACCCGTCGGAGCATGCCGACGCCCCGGAGAGCTCCAGCTACTTCGTCGCGGTGGGACGCACACCGTAGTCGCTTCAGGGTTCATGATCGGCACGGGTTGCCCACGAACGCGACGGATCTGGCAGGCTGAAGGGCATGCTGACCGTGCCGGTCCGCCTGCTCGGTGATCAGGAGCGCAAGGCGGTGGACCACCTTCTCGATCTGGAGCCGTACGCCGGCGCCCAGGTGGCCGAGCGGGTTGGTGCGGCCGGGCTCTCCTGGCGGCGGCTGGATGCGCGGGTGTACGGCTACGGAGATCGTGAGCGGCTGGAGTCGGCGTGTTGGCTGGGTGCCAACCTGATCCCGGTCCGGGCCACGCCGGCCGCGGTCGCCGCCTTTGCCGAGCTGGTCGGGGCGCAGCCGCGCGGCTGTACCTCGATTGTCGGCACCGCTGAGGCCGTACTGGGCCTGTGGCAACGACTCACGCCGACGTGGGGGCCGGCCCGCGACGTGCGCCCGTGCCAGCCGCTGCTGGTCACCGACACCGCCCCGGCGATTCCGGTCGATCCGGCGGTACGCCTGGTCCGTGCGGACGAGGTGGAGGCGCTGTACCCGGCAGCGGTGGCGATGTACACCGAGGAGGTCGGCGTATCCCCGATCGCCGACGGCGGCGCCGAGATGTACCACGAACGGGTCTGTGATCTGGTGCGCAGCGGTCGGGCGTACGCCCGGTTCATCGATGGCCGGGTGGTCTTCAAGGCCGAGCTTGCCGTGATCACCCGGCGCACCGCGCAGGTCCAGGGGGTGTGGACCGCCCCGCAGTGGCGGGGCCGGGGCATCGCCACCGCCGGGGTGGCCGCGGTGGTCCGCGACGCGCTGCGCCGGGTGGCCCCGACGGTGAGCCTCTACGTCAACGACTTCAACCATCCGGCGCGGCTGGTGTACGACCGCTGCGGCTTCCGCCGGGTCGGCACCTTTGCCACAGTCCTGTACTGATCGCCTCGCTACTGGTCGCCATCGGCGAGGATCGCATAGAGCTTGCGCTTGGTCTCGTCGAGCACGTCCAGGGCCCGCTGGCGCTGCTCGTCGGTTCCGGTGAACCCGACCTGTCGCAGCGCGCTCATGATGCCGAAGATGGCGTCCTTGAAGTCGCGCGCGGTGTTGACCTCGTCCTCGCCGAACTGCTCCCAGGGTGCGGGGTCCTGGGCCTGCGCGGCCTCGGCGCGGCCGGTCTCGGTGAGCGTGAAGCTCTTCCGGCCGCCGGTGGAGTCGGTGACGATGAGGCCTTCGTCCTCCAGCAACTGCAGGGTCGGGTAGACCGAGCCGGGGCTGGGCCGCCACACCCCGCCGGTGCGCCGCTCCAGCTCCTGGATCATCTCGTACCCGTGCATCGGGCGTTCGGTCAGCAGTGCCAGCACCGCGTCCCGGACGTTCGGCCGCCGGCCACGACGACCCTGTCCGGCGTCGGGGCCGGCACCGCCGCGTCCCCGGCCGTGTGCGCGTTCGTGCCGGCGGAAAGCCGGGCCCCAGCCGAAGTCGAAGCCGCGCCATCGCGTTTCGTGCCTATTGCGAAAGTCCATGATTGCCGCCCAACCGGTGAGGAGAGGTGTTGATAGGTCGACGATATATCGGTACTGTATCGCCAGGCAACCACCGCGACAGCGTCAACCGGGATCGTGCCCAGCTCGGGCCGACACCACCGGTGGTCATCCAGCTCAGGGCGGGGGACGAATGTCATACGCGATCGAGGCCGAGGGCCTGGTCAAACGGTTCGGCAAGACGACGGCGCTGGCCGGGGTCGACCTGGCGGTACGCCCCGCAACCGTGGTCGGGCTGCTCGGCCCGAACGGCGCCGGCAAGACCACCGCCGTGCGGGTGCTGGCCACCCTCATCCGTCCGGATGCCGGCCACGCCACGGTCGGCGGGTACGACGTGGTGCGCCAGGCTGACCAGGTGCGGGCGCTGGTCGGCTTGACCGGGCAGTACGCGGCGGTCGACGAGGACCTCACCGGCACCGAGAACCTGGTGCTCATCGCGCGCCTGCTGGAACTGCCCCGGGCCCTGGCCCGGCGCCGGGCCGGTGAGATGCTGGAGCGCTTCGACCTGACCGACGCCGCCGGTCGCCCGGCCCGCACCTACTCCGGCGGCATGCGCCGCCGCCTCGACCTGGCCGCGAGCCTGATCAGCCGACCACCGCTGCTCTTCCTCGACGAGCCCACCACGGGCCTCGATCCGCGCAGCCGCGGCGAAGTGTGGGCCATCGTGCGGGAGCTGACCGCCGAGGGGGTGACGGTACTGCTCACCACCCAGTATCTCGACGAGGCCGACAGGTTGGCCGGCGAGATCGTGGTGATCGACCATGGCCGGGTCATCGCCACCGGCACTCCGGCGGAGCTGAAGGCGAAGGTCGGCGGGCAGAGCCTCGACATCCGTCCGGTGGACCCGGCCGATCTTCCCGCCGCCCGGGCGATCCTGGCCGAGGTGGCAGGCACGGTCCCGGTCGAGGGCGCCGACCCCGGGCTGGTCACCGCACCGGTCGAGGACCCGGCCGCGCTGACCGTGGTGTGGGCCAGGTTGGTCGGGGCCGGAATCGCGGTCGCCGAATTCGGCCTGCGGCTGGCCAGCCTCGACGAGGTGTTCCTGGCTCTCACGGGCCACACCGCCGGCGACGACAACGACCCAGGGATGGTGTCCTGATGACCGCACTGACCGTGGCGACGCCGCGCCGTATCGGCCCGCTCCGGGCGCTGCGGCATGGACTCACCCTGACCTGGCGTGGCCTGGTCAAGACCCGGCGCAATCCCGAGCGGCTCGCCGAGCTGACCTTCCAGCCGATCATTTTCGTGCTGCTGTTCGTGTACGTCTTCGGCGGAGCGATCTCCGGCGACACCCACGCCTACCTGCAGTACGTGCTGCCCGGAATCATGGTGCAGACCATCGTCTTCGCCTCGCTGGGCACCGGCATCGGGCTGAACGCCGACATCAGCACCGGGGTCTTCGACAGGTTCCGCAGCCTGCCCATCGCCCGCTCGGCGCCACTGACCGGCGCGGTCCTCGCCGACGTGGTGCGCTACGTGGTCTCGCTCCTGGTGGTCGTGTTGTTCGGCATGGCGCTCGGGTTCCGGGTACGCACCGGCCTGCTGCAGGCGGTGGCGGCGTGCGGGCTCGTCATGGCCTTCGCGCTGGCGCTGTGCTGGATCACCGCGATGATCGGGGTTCTGGTCAAGACGCCACAGGCTGTGCAGACGTTCGGCTTCACGTTCATGTTTCCGCTGACCTTCGGCAGCAACATCTTCGTACCGACCGGTTCGCTGCCCGGCTGGCTGCAGGCCTGGGTGAAGGTGAACCCGGTGTCGGAGCTGTCCAATGCGGTCCGTGGACTGATGGTCGGCGGGCCCACGGCCGGGCCGGTGCTGCACTCCGCGCTGTGGACGGTCGGGATCGCCGCGGTCTTCGCGCCGCTGGCGGTGTGGGCGTACCGCCGGCGCACCTGATCACCTCGCGAGACGGATGATCTCCGATCGGGCCGCGGAGCGTAGCCTGGGTCAGTGACCCAGGGGCAGCGTCGGCGCAGCGTGCTTCGTCGTTCGTTCCTGGTCGGTTGGTGCCTCGTGACCCTGCCGATCGCCGTCGCCGCCCTGCTGATCGTGGTACCGCCGCTGACCTGGGGGCTCTGGGTCGCGTCGATCTACGCTATCGAGGCGAGCCCGCTGCTGATGGTGGTCGGCGTGGTGAGTGTGCTGCTCGCTGTGGCGGTGTGGCGGACCAGTGGCCGCCGCGCCGGCCGGGTGCTGGCCGCGGTCTCGGTCGTCGCCTTACTGGGCACCGGCGCCCCGACCGCGCAGGCCGTCTCGGACGCGATCACCCGCGGGGTGGCGCTCTCGCCGGTCGAGTTCCTCGCCGGCCTGAGCGCCGGCACCGACCGGGTGCCGCAGACCGTGCCGTACGCCACCGTCGAGGGCAGCGAGTTGATGCTGGACGTGTGGCTGCCCGAGGCCCACGCCGGCGCTGCCGCCCGTCCGGCCGGCGAGGCCCGACCCGCGCTCGTCGTCGTGCACGGGGGCGGCTGGGAGCGGGGACACCGCAGCGACTATCCACTGTGGAATTCGTGGCTCGCCGACCGGGGGTACGTCGTCTTCGACGTGGACTACCGGCTGGCGCCCCCGCCCCGGTGGCGCGACGCGGTCGGCGACGTCGAGTGCGCGGTCGGCTGGGTGCGGGGCCATGCGCAGAGCTACGGCGTGGACCCGGCCCGGATCGGGCTGTACGGCCGTTCCGCCGGCGGCCACCTCGCGCTGCTCGCCGCGTACGCCGCCGGGGACAACCGGCTGCCGCCGAGCTGCCCCGCGCCCGACACCAGCGTCGCGACGGTGGTGGCGCTGTACCCGCCGGTCGACCTCGGCTACGAGTACGACGTACCGGCCTCCTGGTCGCATCCGCCGTCCACCACGCAGGCCGGGCACCACTTCCTCAGCGGGCTCACCGGCGGTACCCCCGCCGAGGTTCCCGACGTCTATGCGCTGACCTCACCGATCACTCACGTGCGCGCCGGGGTGCCGCCGACGCTGCTGGTCCAGGGGGGCAGGGACCGGCTGAAGGTACCGGCCTCGACCGCGCGCCTCGCCGAGCGGCTGCGCGGCGTCGGGGTCCGCTGCGATCTCGTGGAGATCGGGTACGCCGACCACGCCTTCGACGCGAACTGGGGTGGCTGGGGCAGCCAGCTGCTCCGGCCGGCGCTCGCGGACTTCTTGACGGCCACGCTGGGTCGCTGAGTCCTGGCGGCGATCACTGCAGACTCCACCGCAGGGGCGGGCCTCATGGAGCCCACTGTGACGGGAGTGACTGTGGCAAGCTGAGACCCAGGTCACCTGTGGTGATCGGGAGGGTGAGCCGATGTCCAGGCCCGTGATCGGTCTGACCACCTACGCCGAGGAAGCCCGGTTCGGGCTGCAGGACACGTTCGCCGCGGTGCTGCCGCTGTCGTACGTGCACGCCGTGCACTCCAGCGGCGGCCGGGCCGTGCTCATCACCCCGGATGACCCCGATGTCGACGTGCTGGACGGTCTCGACGGCATCATGTTCACCGGCGGCTCCGATGTCGACCCCGCGCTGTACGGCGAGGAGCCGCACCCGACCAGCAGCGTCAAGCCGGAGCGCGACCGCGCCGAGCTGATGCTCATGCGAGCCGCCCTCGCGGCCGGGCTGCCGCTGCTCGGGATCTGCCGGGGCGCGCAGCTGCTGGCCGTCGCCTACGGCGGCAAGCTGCACCAGCACCTGCCCGATGTGCTCGGCCACGACAACCACCGCCCGGCCGCCGGAGCGAAGTTCGGCGAGCACCGGGTACGCCTGCAGCCCGGTACCCGGGTACATCGGATCCTCGGTGACGAGGTGCCGGTCAACTCCTTCCACCATCAGGGGGTCAAGGACCCGGGAGGGCTGACGCCGGCCGGCTGGTCCACCGAAGACGGGCTGATCGAGGCGGTCGAGGACGCGACGAAGTCCTTCGTCATCGGCGTGCAGTGGCCCCCCGAGGACACTCAGGACTTCCGGCTCTTCGTCGCGTTGGTGGCCGCCGCTACGGCGGGTCAACGGCCCATCGGGCGGGCCGCCGTCCCGGACCGGTCCGTGGTCGCGCCGCCCAGTTAGCACGTCGCGTCGCCCAGGTTCTGGAATGTGGTAGCCGTGCCGGCCCGGTAGCCGGCACCATCACCAGATGGCCACGGTGCACGAGGCGATCAGCGAGCGGCTGCGTGAGTTCGTGCTGGAACAGAAGATCTTCTTTGTGGGTACCGCACCGGCCGGGTCCGAGGGACACGTCAACATCTCGCCCAAGGGGATGGCCGGCAGCTTCGCTGTGCTCGACCCGCACCGGGTGGCGTACCTCGACTTCACCGGTAGTGGCGCCGAGACCATCGCCCACCTGCGTGACAACGGCCGGATCGTGCTGATGTTCTGCGCCTTTGCCGGGCCACCGAGCATCGTGCGGCTGCACGGCCGGGGGGAGCCGATCTTCCCGGGCGACCCGCGGTTCAGCGCACTGCTTGGGGCCTTCCCCGGCGGCGCCCCGCCCGGGCTGCGATCGGTGATCGTGGTCGAGGTGGCCCGGGTCAGCGACTCGTGCGGCTTCGCGGTGCCGCAGCTGGAGTACGTCGCCGACCGGGAGCTGCTCGTCTCCTGGGCCGCGCGCAAGAGTCCGGCCCAGCTCGCCGAGTACCGCGCCACCCGCAACGCGGTCAGCCTGGACGGCCTGCCGGCGCTGCCGCCAGCCGGTTGACCGCGCCCGGTCCGGGCCATGGCTCGATCCTGGCGCGCGCCGCCGGATAGGCTGCGACCATGACGGTGCGTGCCCCGCTGACACCTGGCAAGATCTCTCCCTTGCGGAGCGTCCCGCCGCACATCGTGCGACCGGAGTACGTCGGGAAGAAAGGCCCCCGGCGCTTCCGCGGCTCCGATGTGCAGACCCCCGAGACGATCGACAAGATGCGCGTGGTCGGGCGGCTGGCGGCGCAGGCGGTCCAGCTCGGCGGTGAGCACTGCAAGCCCGGGGGGACCACCGACGACATCGACCGCATCGTGCACGAGTTCCTGTGCGACCACGGCGCGTACCCGTCGACCCTGGGCTACAAGGGCTTCCCGAAGTCGTGCTGTACCTCGCTGAACGAGGTGATCTGCCACGGCATCCCGGACACCACGGTGATCGTCGACGGCGACATCGTCAACATCGACGTCACGGCGTACCTGGGCGGGGTGCATGGCGACACCGATGCCACGTTCTGCGTGGGCGAGGTCGCGCAGGAGGCCCGGCTGCTCGTGGAGCGGACCGAAGAGGCGATGATGCGCAGCATCCGGGCGATCGCCCCGGGCCGGCCGCTGAACGCGATCGGTCGGGTGATCGAGGCGTACGCCAAGCGCTTCGGGTACGGAGTGGTGCGCGACTTCACCGGTCACGGTATCGGCGAGGCCTTCCACTCCGGCCTGTACGTGCCGCACTACGACAACCCGGGCCTCACCACGATCATGCAGCCCGGGATGACCTTCACCATCGAGCCGATGATCACGCTCGGTACCCATGACTACCAGATCTGGCGCGATGGCTGGACCGTGGTCACCAAGGATCTGCGGTGGACCGCCCAGTTCGAGCACACCGTGGTGGTGACCGAGGACGGCTTCGAGATTCTGACCCTGCCATGACGCAGATCGAGGAGGGCCCGCCTGCGCTGCCGGGTGATGCCAGGCACCCGGTGGACGCCGACGAGAGCCCAGCTGCCATCGATGACGCCCACCACGCGGACGTGTCGGGCGGTTGGCTGCGTCCGGCGGTCTTCGGCGCGATGGACGGGCTGGTCACCAACATCGCGCTGATCTCCGGCGTGGGTGGCGTGGCCAACCCGCACATCGTGGTCATCACTGGCGTCGCCGGCCTGGTCGCCGGTGCGATCTCTATGGGCCTGGGGGAGTACACCAGCGTCCGTACCCAGAACGAGCAGGTCGAGCACGAGATCGCCAAGGAGCGCCGGGAGCTGGAACGCAATCCGGTGGCCGAGGCCCAGGAGCTGGCTGAGCTGTGGATCCGGCGCGGGTTGCCGCAGCCACTGGCGCATCAGATGGCCCAGGCACTGGGCGAAAATCCTGAGCTGGCGCTGCGGGTACACGCGCAGGAGGAGCTGGGGATCGACCCGCACGACCGGCCGAGCCCGTGGGTCGCGGCGTTCTCCTCGTTCGTGTGCTTCGCGCTCGGGGCGCTGATCCCGCTGCTGCCGTACCTGCTCGGCGCCACCGAGTTGTGGCCGGCGCTGGCCGCGGGCGGGGCCGGGCTCTTCGCAGCCGGTGCGCTGGTGGCCCGGTTCACCAACCGTCCATGGTGGACCAGTGGGCTGCGCCAGCTGGTTCTGGGCGCGGCGGCGGCCGGGGTGACCTACCTTATCGGCCGGGCGGTGGGCTCAGCGGGTCTGCGCTGAGCCCCGGACTCCCACCTCGGGCGGGTCGGCGATGCGGACGACCGTCGGGCCCGCCCACCCGTGGGGGTGGTTGGTGTGGCTCATGGTCGGCTTCCTCTCGGGGGTACGCGGTTGCGCACACCCAGGGTCGCCGCACCGACAGGGTCTCCGGCTGGGATGGCGTGGCGATGGCACGCTTCCGGGAGTGGGCTACCCCGAACGCAGGCGTCGCGGACTGCGGGTCACGGCTTGCCGGGGAAGGCCACCGTGGCAGGTTCGATGCCTGCGGCGTTGCGGGCCCGGGTGGCGCGCACCGCACAGTCGATGAGCGCGTCCAGAGCCATCGCCCGGTCGGCTCCGTCGGACTCGGGCAGCACGGTGGTCTCGGGCAGGACAGCACGCCAGAGCGCGGCGGTACGGTCCTCGATGGTGGCGGCCAGGCGCAGCGCCGACGGTTGGTCGTTCACCGGCGCCGGCAGCGCGTACGCCGGCTCAGCCCCGGGCGGGACAGCACCACCGTTGCCGAGGCGTACCACCAACGCATCCCGGCGCTGGCGGTGTGCCGCCTCGGCCTGGTTGGCCAGCGTGAGCGCGGCACCGTCCAGCCGCGCGCCAAGGACCCCGTACCCGTAGATCGCCGCGTGCTCGGCGCGCAGCGCGTCGGCCAGCCGTGCCTCGGTTGTCATGCCAGTACCTCCAGGTGGCTGGAGCGGCACGCGGCGATCGAGCCGAGCAGGGCCGTACGCCAGGATGGTGCGCTCAGGCAGGCGTCGACCGCGAGCCGGGCGGCCGCCTTCTCGGCGGCCGCGAGTGTCGCCATGGCGGCGCCCGGTTCGGCGGGTACCGGTGACGCCGGGCCACCGGCCGCGGTCGCTCTGGCGCGGGGCGGGAAACCAGATGCCGGGGTCTCAGGCAGAGCCAGCTCGCGCGCGAGTGCCGCCACATGCGCCCGGTGCGCGTCGCGAAGGGGCTGCAGGCGGGCGGCGAGGGCCTGGTGCGCGGCGATCGTCGCGTCGTACCGGTCAGCCAGGACGACCGCCTGCGCGTAGAAGTCGGTCAGCGCATCCGGGCCGAGCGGTTCGGGCCTCGCGCCCGCCAGATCACAGCCGCCGAGACCGGTTCCGATCGCGACGGCGATGGCCGTGCCCAGACCGATCCCGAGCACACTCCGCCTGCTCCTGCCCTGCGCTGCGCCGTTCCGCACCGGGACAGTGAACACCATGGCCGGTCGGGGTGGCGCTGCGAGGGGCGCGGAAATTTGGTGCCGGGCGGGGCTTGGCGCCCGGGTACCCGGCGCAACGCCCGTGCCGCTGGCGCTGCTGGCGGAGCGGCGTCGGCGGCTGCGGGGTTACCACGCGTTACGCTCTGCCCAGCCGTCGCGACTGCGGTGGCGGGTGGACCGTGCGCGCAAGCTTGGAGGTGGGTCGGGCATGGCACAGCAGCGTCACCGTTCCACCAGCAGCCGTTCGACCAGCAGCCGTTCGACGCCCGCCGGAGCCGGCACCCCGGCGCGGACGGGTGGCCGGGGCGCTACGCCGGGCCGCGTGGAGGGTCGACCTGCATCACCCCGTCCCCTCGCTGTCGATGTTGATGCCCTCCGCGAGCTGGTCTCGCCGGCAGTCGCCGGTACCGGATATGATCTTGAAGATCTGACCGTCACCCGGGCCGGCCGGCGGCTTGTCGTCCAGGTGGTGGTCGATGGTGACCGGGGAGTCAGCCTGCACGCGGTGGCCGAGGTGTCCCGGGAGATCTCGGCGGCGCTGGACGCGGCGGAGGCGGCCGGTGCCGAGCTGATCCGCCAGGAGTACCAGCTGGAGGTGAGTTCGCCCGGCGTGGACCGGCCGTTGACCCGGCCCCGGCACTGGCAGCGGAACATCGGTCGACTGGTGAAGGTCTCCGCCGACGGGCGCGCCCTGCTCGGCCGGGTCAGCGCCGCGAGCGACGCCGGGGTCGTCCTTGATCTCAGCGGTACGCCGGAGACGGTGCCGTACGAGCAGCTCGGCCCGGGTCGGGTGCAGATCGAATTTGCCCGACTGGACGACGTGTCGGACGATGATCTCGAAGAGTTCGACGAGGAAGCTGAGCTGGCTGATGAGGCTGAGCTGGCCGATGAGGCAGGGGAGGACGAGCAGTGAACATCGACCTCTCAGCCCTGCGGGCGCTCGAGCGCGAGCGGGAAATCCCCTTCGACACGATCCTTGCCGCGATCGAGACCGCGCTGCACACCGCCTACCGGCACACCGAGGGCGCCAACCCCCATGCCCGGGTGGAGATCGATCGTAAGACCGGCGTGGCCATCGTGCTCGCCCAGGAACTGGACGCCGACGGAACCCTCGCCCGGGAGTACGACGACACCCCGCACGATTTCGGCCGGATCGCCGCGATGACCGCCAAGCAGGTGATCCTGCAGCGGCTGCGGGAGGCTACCGACGAGGTGCACTTCGGGGAGTACGTCGGGCGCGAGGGCGACCTCATCACCGGCGTGATCCAGGCCCACGAGGCGCGAGCGGAGAAGGGTATCGTCACCGTCGATCTGGGCAAGCTGGAGGCGGTACTGCCCGCAGCCGAGCAGGTCCCCGGCGAGCTGTACGAGCACGGTCACCGGATCAAGTGCATCGTCGTGCACGTCGTCAAGGGCTTCCGCGGCCCGCAGATCACGCTCTCCCGTTCGCACCCCACCCTGGTGAAGAAGCTGTTCGCCCTGGAGGTGCCCGAGATCGGCGACGGAACCGTTGAGATCGCGGCGATCGCCCGCGAGGCGGGGCACCGGACGAAGATCGCAGTACGGTCGACGGTCGCCGGGGTCAACGCCAAGGGCGCCTGTATCGGTCCGATGGGCACCCGGGTGCGCGCTGTCATGAGCGAGCTCAACGGCGAGAAGATCGACATCATCGACTGGTCGGAAGACCCAGCGGCCTTTGTCGGCAACGCTCTGTCGCCGGCCAAGGCACTGCGGGTCGAGGTGGTCGACGCGACCACCCGGGCGGCGCGGGTGACCGTGCCCGACTTCCAGCTGTCTCTGGCTATCGGTCGGGAAGGGCAGAACGCCCGGTTGGCCGCGCGGCTCACCGGCTGGCGCATCGACATCCGGCCGGACACCGACTACTCCGGCTCGGCGGCGTCTGACGCCGCGCCGCGACCCGGAGCAGACGCGGAGTTTCCGGTGTCCCGGCACGTTCCCGACGATCAGGGTGAGCCGGGCGGAGCTTCTTCTCTCGACGCGGGGTAGACTGCGGCAGTGGTACGTCGCGCGTATCCGGTGCGCACCTGTGTGGGTTGCCGGAAACGAGCGCCAGCCTCCGAGTTGATGCGAATTGTCGCGATCGAGTGCGGTGCTGACGGGCAGAGCCCGACGGTCAGTGTCGTCCCCGATCCGGCTCGCAGACAGCCGGGTCGGGGAGCCCACCTGCATCCCGATCCGGCCTGCCTCGTACTAGCGGAGCGTCGTCGCGCCTTCGGGCGCGCACTGCGCCTCGCCGGTGTCCTGGACACCGGTCCGCTGACCGAGGCGATCTGCGTCGCTGTACCGGAAACGCCGATGGCGGGAGCGCAGAGCCCCGCCCGGACCAGCTAGGTAGGACGACCGACATGAGCACACGATGAAGTCACAGAAATGATCAGGCTTCAAGTGGACGAGTGAGGTCGGAGCGGGTTTGCCGCGCCGACCTCGGAGTGAGGAGTGCAGTGGCAGGCAAGGCCCGCGTACACGAGCTGGCGAAAGAGCTCGGGGTCGAGAGCAAGACCGTACTCGCCAAGCTCAAGGAGCTCGGTGAGTTTGTGAAGTCCGCGTCGAGCACGGTGGAGGCCCCAGTGGCCCGCCGGCTGCGCGCGGTCTTGGAGGCAGGTGGCGCGCCGACGGGTTCGGCCGCGCCGACCACCCCTGCGGCACCCGCTTCGGGCGGCACGGCCAACCCGGTGGCGGCGAGGCCGGCCCCACCCAGGAGAGCCGCGCCGGCAGGCAAGCCTGCGGGCCGGACAGCGGCTCCGAAGGGTCCGCTTGCCGCCGTACCGGCGGTCGCACCGGTGGTCGAGCCGGCGAGCGCGCATGACATCGAGGTGGCAGCGGCTGAAGTGCGGGCTGCGGCGCTGAAGGCCGAGCAGGATGCGGCGGTGAAGGCCGCCGAGCAGCGGCGGGCCGGACCGCGTGAGGCCCCGACGCCCGGCGTGCGGCCGACTCCGTCACCGATGGCCCCCCCGGGAGCCCCTGGTGTTGGCGGTGCTCCCGGGAGTACCGCAGCCGGCCCGGCGCCGCGTCCCGGTAGCCGTCCACCGGCGCGTAGCGCCGGCAACAACCCGTTCGGCATCACCCCGGCCGGTCCCCGGGCGACCGGTGGTCCCCGACCCAACGCCGGATCGATGCCGCCCCGGCCGAACTCGGCCTCGATGCCCCCGCGGCCGAGCCCGTCTCAGATGCCCACCCAGCGCCCCGGTCCTCGGACCGACGGTCCGGGTGGTGCCCGTGGCGGTCCTGGCGGCTTCCGTGGCGGTCCCGGTGGCGGTGCCGGTGCCGGTCGTCCGGCCGGTCCCGGTGGTGGTGGTGGTGGCTTCCGCCCTGGTGGCGGTGGTCCTGGTGGTGCTGGTGGTGGCTTCCGGCCTGGTGGCGGTGGTCCTGGTGGTGGTGCTGGTGGTGGCTTCCGGCCTGGTGGCGGTGGTCCTGGTGGTGGTGCTGGTGGTGGCTTCCGGCCTGGTGGCGGTGGTCCTGGTGGTG